>Ga0163152_10003699_pt1 | contig 19674 bp, 16 predicted proteins | sample OliLakLV19MP8IB2_FD_148635 | JGI IMG/M metagenome (GOLD analysis project Ga0163152, IMG submission 148635) | Freshwater microbial mat bacterial communities from Lake Vanda, McMurdo Dry Valleys, Antarctica - Oligotrophic Lake LV.19.MP8.IB-2 | ecosystem: Environmental > Aquatic > Freshwater >...
CGAAGACGGAATGGAGTGATCCTTCCGATTCCTCCTGCGGAGTTGGCTGAGCTTTCACTCATCCCTACGCCGCACTCTTGCGAACGCCGCGCGGAGACGTAAAGTCGCCGCGCGGCGTCTTCTCTTTTTTCTTTTATTCCTGACCACTGCGATTTGCCCGTTCAGACGCACGCGCTCCAAAACGCTGACCTTATGCACTCGCACACGGTCGCTCGCACGCGTGCGCGCACACACACGGGATAAACACCGCATGGCCACCTCAAACGTGCCGTCCAGAGCACCCCTGGCAACGCGCTGGGCCTCTCCACTGCTCTCTTGGTACGAATCCTTTCAACGCGATCTGCCATGGCGCCGCGAACCCCAGCCCTACCACACATGGATTTGCGAAGTGATGAGCCAGCAGACAACCATGGCCGTGGTGGTGCCGCGCTTTGTTACCTTTGTCGAAGCGCTCCCCAGCGTGCAAGCCCTCGCGGCCGCAAGCGACGACGTGCTCCGGTCGCTGTGGGCCGGGCTCGGTTATTACGCGCGCGCACGCAATCTCCGCAAGGGGGCCGAATATATCGCCCATGAACGGCAAGGTCGGTTTCCGTCGGGCTACGCCGAGTGGCTCGAGGTTCCCGGTGTCGGTCCTTACACTGCGGCAGTCATCGCGAGCATCAACGATGGTGACCCTGTCGCCTGTGTGGACGGAAACGTCATCCGCGTCGCCAGCCGTTTGCGTGCACTGTCGCAGGTGCCGGATGTGTGGAGCGGCGAGGGTCAGCGTCGCATCCGCGATTTCGTGCAGGCAGAACTCGACGCGTCGTCCGAAGCGCGCGCGCGGCCCGGACATTTCAATCAGGCGATGATGGAACTCGGTGCCACGGTGTGTACCAAAAATTCTCCATCGTGCCTGCACTGCCCGATACAGCGGTCGTGCGCGGCGCTTGCCCAGGGAGTGGTTTCCATGTGCCCTCCCACCAAGCCGCGCAAGGATATCGCTGAAGTGTCGCTGCTTGCACTTTGTCTCACCGGCGAAAAAGGCGTCCTGCTGGTGGAACGCGAGGTGGGCTTCCTCAAAGGAACGCGTGGCCTGCCTCTCGTCGACTCCCGTTTTTTTCCAGACCTCGTGGCGCACGCCTCCCTCGAGGCCGCACTCGGAGTGCCGCTCGTGCGCGCCGGTGCGTTCAGTCACGGCATCACCAACCATTCGATCGAGGGGGAGGCGGTCATCGCACGCATCGGTGACGCTCCGTTGCCGGACCTGCGCTTCGGCTCATTCCGTTGGACTCCGATTCGTGAAGTCGCGTCCGCGCTCTCGTCTTCGCTCGATCGCAAAGCTTGGGACCGTGCGCGCGCCATGTTCGAAAGCCTCGACTGAAGCGCTGTCCAATCCTCTGACACGGCAGCCCGTGCCCATGATGCTGGGACTTCGCCTTTTCCCCTGTTACTCTGAAGGCATTGCCGGAATCGCCGAAGAGGGCACGATGCCATCATCCAGTAGCGGACTCTTGTCACCTTATATCAATGGCCGCTTCGCCCGACTGGCGAAGCCCGAGCGCACGTTTGAGGCAAAGAATCCGGCGCGGCCGGCTGATGTGCTCGCCGTGTCAGGCTGGAACAAGGATCTCGTGGGCGAGATCACCGATGGCATGCGCCAGGCGCACGCCGCGTTCCAGAAACTCGAGCTCAAGGCACGCATGAAGGCGGTGTCGGCGATCGTCGATGCATTGCGCGCGAATTCAGACGAACTCAAGAGCCAGATGATGCTCGAACTCGCGCGCTCGCGCGGAGCCGTGGATGAGGAGTGGGCGCTTTGTGAGGCTCTGTTCGACATCCTTCCCGGGTTCTGCCAGGAAGCCTTGGGACCGAAGTCGGACCCGGCGGGATGGAGTTGGTCGTACGCGCCGGTCGGACTTTGCCTGCTGTCGGCGAACGTCGCGCTCCCCATGTACTCCATTCTGTGTGCGGTTCTGCCTTCGCTCGTGGCCGGAAACGCTGTGTGCGTGCGCCCCTCCCTGCATTGCCCTCTGTCGGCATCAATGCTCGCGAGTTGCGTCCACCAGGCCGAGCTGCCACCTGGACTTTTTCAGCTGGTGTATGGCGACCTCGAAGTCTACCGGCGCCTCCTCCTGTCCCACCAGTTCGACTGCGTGCTTTACTCGGGCGGCGAGGAAAGCCTCGAGCAGATCCGCCGCGACCTCTCGACGAATCAAAATACGCGCATGGTGCTTTGCGGCGGCGGCAAGAACGGCGCGCTCGTGATGCCTTCGTGTGACGTTGAGGCGGCCGCGCAATCGATTCTCTATGGCTGCACGGTCGACGCGGGTCAGCGCCTTGAGTCCACGTCACTCGCGTTCGTTCACGAAAAGACCCTGGACGCCTTTCTCGAAGCGTTCGTTCGGCAGGTGAAAAACATGCCCATCGGCGTAAAGAGCGACCTCACCGATGGCTCACGCCACGTCATGGGTCCTCTGTGCAGTGCCGCCTCGTGGGAGCGATACCTGAGGTTCCAGGGGATTGCCGCGCGCGAGTCTCAGGAGACACTCCGTTGGGGCAAGCCCATCGACAACGCGGGCAACGGACTGTTCGTTTCACCAGGCGTGCACCTCATGCAGGCCGACAAGGTGCGCCAGAGCGTGTACGCGAGCAACGCGTTCTTCGGACCCGATGTGTGCATCGTGCCAGTGAGCGAGGCTGAGCAGGCCGTGGACATTCTCAACGACCTGCAGGCCGCGCGCTCGCTAGGCGTACACACCGCCTTTGAAGAAGAAGTCCTGCGTGTCCGGCACTCGGCCATCGTGCCATCGGTGCTCTGGAACGCAGCCACCACCGACATCGAACCGCACCTGCCGACCGTCGGTCGCGGGCGCGCTGGAAACAGTTATGTCACGGGGGTGCGATTCCTGTTCAACACCGTTTATCCGCGCACACTCAACGTCATGGGCCAATCGGCTGGAAAGTCCGTTGTCAAAGCCGCGCGTGCTCTTGGCGTGGCAGGCATCGCGTTGCTCGCAGGCCTCACGTCGCTGGCCGCCACTTCCATCGTAGCCCCGTCCACGGCCCACGCCGACTACAAGAAAGCCGTGGAAGGCAACGACGTCGTCAAAGGAAAATTCTACCCGAAGGCGGGACGTTTCCAATTGAACGTCGGCGGCGGTGCCATCCTCAACCAGTCGTTCATCGACACTTACGTGGGCATGGCCTCCGTCACTTACCATCTCAGCGAGTGGCATGCCGTCAGCGTTGAAGGGTTCGCCGGATTCTCGTCGGATCGCAACGAGCGCACTTGCGTGGAGAATTTCTACGCCGACACCAAGCGCGCGCAGCAGTACGGCGACGGCGTAGGCCCATGCCCCACTGTGGCGGACACAAGCAAAGACAATGCGAGCACGCCTGCCGATCCGGCACTCGATGCAGCTGCGAATCCCGGCAATGACAAAACCATCGCTGATGATCAAAAGAAGACATTGCCGCTCGCGCGCAAGCCCGCGTACATGGCCATCCGCAAAGTGAATGCCATGGGCATCGTGAACTACCAGTGGACGCCGGTTTACGGCAAAGCGCTGTGGTTCCTTTCGGCCGTTGGCTACCTCGACCTCTATGCAAACTTCGGCCTTGGAATCGCCATGAGCGATTATTCACCAAAGGTCGACACGTTCGTGAACGCCAAGGGAGAAACCAAGGCCGTCACCGATGGCGTCACCAACCCCGATCAGTACGGTCTGGAAGGACGCCCGCCTGTGGAGAGCCAGACAAGCCCGGTGGTGAGCCTCGGGCTTGGATCGCGCTTCTTTTTCGCCAAATATTTTATGGCGAACGTCGATCTGCGCAACGTGACGATCGTTGCGAAAACAGGGGAGAGTTCGTTCATGAACTTTTTTGCCATATGGGGCGGAATGGGCGTTATCTTCTGACTGCGCACTCGGAGCGGGGCGATAGCTGCGTTGACGGCGCGCTTATGGACCTCCGTTTTACGTCCACTGCGCGCGCCGCCGCCTTGCTCTCGACCCGCTCTGAGCACGCAGTGGGATTGGAAAATTGAATCGGAAAATAATCGAGACTGCGAGCGCGAAAGCCGATGGCACTCTTGTACGTCCCACCCACGCAGTACGTGACGGAAAATCCCGAGGCAGCAGCGGAGCTAAGGGCCTCTGCCCGCGCGTACGTCCAGCGGGCGTTGCGCGAACTCGGTGTGCAGACACGCGAGACAAAGGAAGAGACCCGCGGCGCCTTTCGGGGTCTCAAGGTTTTCGATCTGTCGGGAACGCGCGACGCGGTTTTGTACACGGCTTTTCTGCTTGCGCCCGAGAAGCGTCAGTCCTCGGCATTCCTGCACATCAGTGCGCTCGTCTGGAAAAAAGACTGCCTGCTGGCGGGAGCGACCTGGGAAAAAGGCGACGTGGTTCCCGCCGGTGTGCCAGCCGAACTTTTCGCGGCGACTGGCGCGACGCTCGCCGACGCACTCAAACGCAAGGCGCAGGAAAAAAATACGGTGCGCTGGGAGACGCGGGTCGATGGTCCGTGGGCTTCGCGTCTGTCGTTGATGCTCGAAGCGATAGGAGGGGAGCGTCTCGCCGCGCAGGGTGCGCCGGTGAACGCGTCTCTTTCGCGTCTCGCATGCAAATGGATTCCAACCGACGAACAGATTGCGCGCGAAAAAAATGGCAAAGATACCATCGCAGCCTCCGACAAGCCGGCCGCCGCGGCGGGCTCCGCAACACCCTTGCCATACGTAACACCCTTCAAATCGGGCGCGGTGGAAAACAGTTCGTATCCCATGCGCACGCACAGGCTGGTGCAAACCACGATCAAAGACGCGTCCGCTCCCACCGGGCGCAGTGCAACTCCCGCCTGGCCACGGGTGACCTATGAATCGTCATGGGGGGGCGGAGTTTTTGGAGAGCACCGCGAAGTGCTTGCCGCACAATCGAAATCCTCACCATTTCTCCCTGTGACACTTGCCGACGCCATCGCGCGGAAAGTTCCTTCCGCACTGCATGACGTGCGCGCGCAGTCCTTCCGTGTGGTGAAGCGCCAGGGCCGATGGATCTTCCTCGACCGGGGACGCGCCTATGGTCTCGAAATCGGCACGCACCTGCAGGGCCCTGGCAATTCCAAACTGCACGTCATCCAGTTCGCACCCGACGAAAAAGAGCCCGACGTGGCCGTGGCGCTCGTGCGAGATGAGGACAAGGCATCACCGCTGAAGCCCGGCGACACGGTGGAATTCGATCCGACACAATTTCCGCCTGGTCGCGCTCCTGGTCTCGGGCTCACGCCGCTTTAACTAAAAGCACTGAGGCCTACGGGAGCGTGCGACACTTGTGTCCGAACGAAGGGAGTGGTTTCATCGTGACCGGATCCCGACCAGACGGTCCTACTTCCACGTCGCGCGCGAGGCGTGGCGCATTTCCTCAGATCTCGCGCGCCCGCGCGCGCGAAAGCATAGGATGACAAGCCCCATGGCAAAAGAAATCCGTTCGTTCAAGCATCTGCTCGGCAAACTCGACGGCATCAGCGATCCTCAGCTTGAAGCGCACTTCGGCCTGTACGAAGGCTATGTGAAGAAGCTCAACGAAATAGAAGAGAAGCTGCCAAAGACCGACCGCGGTCTGACGAATTATTCGTTTGGCGAATTTGCGGAACTCAAGCGCCGCTACACAGTGCCCTACAACGGCACCTACCTGCACGAAATGTACTTCGACAACCTCGTTGCAACGGGCGCGCCCTCGGCCGATTTCGAGAAGCTCGCCACGGCGGCATTCGGTGGCATTGATGGCTTCAAGGCCGACGCAAAAGCAACCGGCCTCGCGGTGCCTGGCTGGGTTGTCACGGCGCTTGAGACCACCACGGGACGCCTCAACAACATCCAGATGATGGAACACCACATCGGTTTTCCAGTGAACCACATCCCCGTGCTTGTCATGGACACGTGGGAGCACGCGTTCTTCCTTGACTACAAGGCGAACCGCGGCGCTTACATCGACACGTTCTTCAAGAATGTGAATTGGACCATCGTGAACGAGCGCCTCACCAAGGCCATCGCTCAGAGCCGCTGATCCACACGGTCCGCGCCACTCAGCGTGCGCGTGTGGACAACGCTCGACTCGCTCTCATTTCCACACGCACTGCCCGCTCACGCACGCGGCCACACCCGGCGCCGTCACGGCGAGGCATATGCCCGCTGCGGCGGTTTTCGCGTTCAGCTCTTTCACGAGATCCGCGTGCGCACGCGCCTTCGCAAGCACCGCGGACTCCGAGACTTTCGCCAGGGAATAGAGTGCGTACTCCTGCGGACCGCCACAGGCCATAGCGCCCACCTCGAGGCTCTTGCAGTCCGTGGTCTTCACGCACCTGACGTCGGAAATGACGGACTTGAGATCCGCTAGCGCCGCATCTCGCCTCGACTCCAGGCTCGCATCGTCTCGCGCGTTGGCTGCGGCCTGGCGCACATCCTGCACTATGGCATTCATCGCATCCGAAACTGTCGCCACATCGAGTTCGCCTTTTGATGCCGAATCTCCGCAACGTGTTCCCTTGTACACCGCGATGCCGCCTTCGGTGGTCACCTCGGCCGTCACGGTGGTGGCATCGGCGCACAATATCTCCGTCTCCACGACGCCTTTCGAGTTTGAGATCACCAATGCCTCCAAGCGCTTGGCAACGGCTTCACGCGTCTCGTCGCCAGTCACTTCCCGCCTTTCGGCATTGGTGCGAGGCGAGCCGCCGTCCACCGTCTGGCACGTGGAAATGTCAAAACCCTTGAGGCGCTCGATGCGCAGATCGAGGCTGGCACAGGGGGCCGACGCCTTTTGAATCTGCAGGCGCAAGGTTCCTTCACGCGCTCCTTTGGCGAGCGCGCCTGCCTTCACGTCGCTCGGTCGCGACGAATCAGCGGCACCTGCTCCTTTCGACACTTTTTCACCCGCGACGCGTTTTTCGGGAGGTAGTCCGTCGATTCGCCCGAGCGGTGCGGCATCTTCCTGCGCTATCTGGCGCTTGCACGCGCCACCGGCAAGCGCGACCGCTGCAACAAAACAACAAAACAACAAAGGAACGGGCGGCGTTTTGCGCATCGCGAATCACTCTCCTTCGGGTCCACCTTCCTCCGTGGAATCGGAAGTCGACCTCTGCGAAGACGATACATGAGCCTCGTCCGCTTTGGGAGACGCCACGTCGGCGGCGCCAGGAGTGCGTGGAGCGCCCACTCCAATCGCAGCGAGTTCCTGACGCAGTTCAAGATCGGCGCGCATGGGAGCGAGGTCGGCGTCGCGCGACGCCACGCCACTGAGCTCGGCATTCAATGAAATGGCCTCGCGCAACGAGGCGAGTGATTCGTGCTTGCGGCCCAACAGGGAGAGCATGCACGCTTTGTTGTAATGGTGCGCCGCCTGATCGGGACGCAATGCGGCTGCGCGCTCAAAGTCGCGCAAGGCGGCGTCGTAACGCAGTGCTCTGTACGCAACATGACCGCGTGCCGAGTGAAGATCGTCGCGGGCTGGCGACAGCGCGATGGCTGCCGTGAATCTATCGCCCGCGTCGTCGTAGTCCTTGCGATCGGAGGCCATGTTCGCGAGCGTCACATGCACGTACTCCTGCATGGGATTCGACACGGCCACTTCCTCAAGTCCGGCACGCAGGAGCTCGCCTTTCTTTCGCCGTACGAACTCCTCGGTGAGTGGCACGACGATATTTGTGCTACCGGAGCTTGTCACCAGCGCCTTGCGTCCTGCATCGGAAGCACGTGCATCGTTGCCCGCTTCAAGCCACGTGAGGGCGAGGTGACTGAGCACCAGGGCCGACGACTCCGACCTGCCTGCGTGTTTCGCCTCGAGCAGTGAGCGCACTTTTTCCAAATGCTCGGCCGCATGGGGCAGTTCGCGCAGCACGGTGTATTCGAGAACGCCGAGTTGCAGGCGAGATTCCAGATCGTTTCCAAGGCCCACGGCTTTCAGATAGGCACTGCGCGCTTCCTGCGTTCGGTTCTCATCCGCATAGGCCATGGCGGCACGGTGATAGAGCCAGCGATCGGGGTACACCGCGGCAAAGCGCCCGAGGCCATCGCCCACGGAGAGTCCCAGTTGTTTTTGACGCGTCGAGACAGCAAGCGCGATCGCGGGTGAAAGATCATCCATGGTGTGGCCGCGGCCGAGTGCATCCTGCGCAGCCACGAGGGCCCTGGCCGGATCGTTCTCACTCCAATAGCGAGCTTCAAACACTTTCGTTTCTTCGTGCATCGGCCATTGCTTCGCGGTTTCCTGGTAGAGTTCGTTCGCCTGCTTGGGCTGTCCGAGGGCAAGCAGGATCTCGCACACGAGGTAATTGCCCACGGGTCTGTCGGGTGCGATTTCACGCACGTGGGCAGCGAGTTGCGCCGCCTTCTGGATTTCGGCGGGTTCTTTCATTCCGTTGGCTATCTGCCAGAGGATGTAGCGCGAAAGATCGGTGTACGCATCAACGTAACGAGGCGAGAGGCGGATGGCATCCACCAGGAGATTTTCCGCTGTGGCGCGATCCTCCGGAAAAGAGTCGACGATGAGGCGCTTGGCTTCGATCACCAGAGCTTTTGCCCGTGCATCTTGTGCACCGAGTTTCCTGCCGGCGGCCGCGGCCCAGGTGTCGAGAATCGTTTTTTCCAGCGAGGCGGTTTCCGGTGCGGACACGTCCGTTTCGTCTTCTAACCGCGCCGGAGCCGCACGGGCGGCGGAAAAAGACGCCAGTGAAAATCCCACACCGAGGCAGAGGCCAATGCCAAATAGGGGGGACTTCGAACTCTGCTTCACCCTGCACCTCTTGTGGATGCCCCATCGCGCTGCTCCGTGACGCCCCGATACTCTCGGAGCGCAGTCCATCGGTTTGGCGCGCAGGACATTCCCTGGTACGTCTATCGTCAGTTTTTTCAGAACCTTTGAGTTCCCCGGCAGCGGGGGTGCGGAGCGCGCGTCGCGATGATCGGTCGTCGTCTGCTTTTCTTAGTCCTTCATGCGTATTACATGCTGCTGCTCAAAACCTGCCGGTTCGAGAAAGTTGGCTGGGATCTCCTGGAGGCCGAACTCGCCGCCGGGCGCGGCTACGTGTGCGGGGTGTGCCACTGCTCGCTGCTCGCGTTCACCCTGTTCCTGGACAAGAGGGAGACGACCTTCATTGCTTCACAAAGCAAGGATGGTGAACTCATTGCCCGCATCCTGGAAAAACGAGGGTTTAAGATGATCCGCGGCAGTAGCAGCAAGGGTGGCAAGCCGGCCCTCGATGCACTGCTCGAAGCCGTGCGCCGAAAGCGCGCGGTGGGCCTCACCTTCGATGGACCACGCGGTCCGGCGTGCGTCCCGAAGCCGGGTATTGGTGTGCTGGCATGGCAGTCGGGCCGTGCTTTTGTAGCCTTCGCTCGTGTGCGTCCGCGTACGATTTTTGGCGCACAGGTTCCGTTCGCGATGCACCTCGGTTCCTGGGACAGATTTTTGTTACTTTTTCCGTTCGCGCGGGTCGAACTCACGTTCCAGCCGGTGGAGGTCTCACACCCGCATGCCGACAGGCGCGGATGGATAAAGGAGTTTCTCGCACGCACGGAAGCCCTCGCACGCGTGGCCTATGCGGACCTGTACGCCAATCGATCCCATGGCGGGAAGGACGTCACCCGCGAATCGGAGCATGGCGCAGAACAACCTCCACCAGGATCTGTCGGTTGATGGGTTTCGTGATGTGATCATCGAAACCCGCAGCGCGCGTGCGTGCCCGATCTTCCTGCAGCGCGTGGGCGGTGAGTGCCAGAACCGGACGCGAGTATCCGCCGGTGCGCAATATCATGAGGGCTTCGAACCCATCCATGCCGGGCATCTGTATATCCATCAACACGACGTCGAATGCCTCCGCGCTCGTGATGGCTATGGCTTCAGTTCCCGAAGCCGCTTCGCGCACTGTGGCGCCTTCACGTTGCAGGAGTATGCGCATGAGAGCGCGGTTGTCGGGAGCATCGTCGACGACGAGCACAGAAAGCCCGTTGAGGGATCCGGTGTTGGTGGGAGTGGTGTTCACTTCGCCTTGGAGCTCCATAGTTGCGGTCGTGCGTGTCAGTCGCCTTCCGGAGGCGGGCTCGGCACGCGGGTCGGCGTGCCTTCGCCGAAATCGGCATAGCACACGTTGCGGCCGTTGTGCTTGGCCGCGTAAAGCGATTCGTCGGCGCGCTTGACGACCATCTCACGTGTCTCTGAGAAGGTCATGAACATGGACACACCCACCGACGTCGTAACGGGGATCCGCTTGCCCTCGAACACGAAATCGTGCGTTTCGATGGCGCCACGGAATTTTTCAGCCGCGATGCACGCGCCGTTCGGTGTGCTGCCAAGCAGCAGAACCAGCATCTCCTCGCCGCCGTAACGTCCGAGCACGTCCGAACCGCGCGCCACGGTACGCAGGATTTTCGCGGTCTCCCGTAGCACGTGGTCGCCTGCCTGGTGGCCGTGGGTGTCGTTTATGGTCTTGAATTTGTCGAGGTCGAACATGAGAAGGCCGACGGCCGGGTCTTTTTGCAACTGCCGCGAGCGCTCAAGTTCCTTTTCGATGAAGTCCTCGAAGTAACGACGCGTGTACAGGCCCGTCAGCGGATCTGTGACACTCTGGATGGCTTTTTCGGTGTACTTTCCTTGCAGGTTCGTCTCTGCGGTCACATCGCGCAGGATGATGCATGCGCCAAGCAGAGCACCGTGCTCGTCGAAGTACGGGTAGCTGCCGATGATGAGCTGCATGATCTCACTCGAGGCCATCCTCGTCGACTTCACTTCGTCTATTCGCAATGGGCCTGTGGCTTCCAGCACGAGCTCGATGGCCGACTTTCCCGAGCCAGGGATCTCGGTCTTGAGGATGTCCTCGATGGCATTCGCCTTGCGCACGTCGATGGCACGCACGCCTGCGATGGTGCAGAACATCTGGTTGAACTTCAGGACGCGTCGTGCGCTGTTCACCAATACGAACGCATCGAGAAAGATCCGCGTGAACTCGCGGTGTGTCTCGAAACGCTCAATAAGGCGCGAGTCCAGCACCGTCTGCGGATCGATCGAAGTGGCTTGCTCGCCGACGCCCATGAAAGAAGCCTCCATGCTCGAAACCGCCGCCTGCGGGCCACGGTATCTCCCACCGCAGCTATCGGAGCGTGACGTGGGGCCTTGAGCCGCCCCGGGCAGTGTTTTCACAATGAACGTCGAGTTTCCGGTGGGATCCCGCGAGCCTCAAGAACCTTGTGCATCGGTGCAATCGCCCCACTTCTGGCAGCGAACACCGGTCTTGCGCCACAAGCGCGCCGAGAGGGTCAGCGCATGAGGAAAGCGAAATACTCCTCTTCAAGTTCCTCTGTTTCCATCGGTTCGCCCGAATCTCCGCAGGTGGGAGGCACGGGCATCGTCTTGGGCGGGAGCGTCGATGTGTCAACGAGGATGCGCTGGGTCTTGTCGGTTGACGGCGAGACGTAGTTCACGAAGAAGCTCTTGATGAGCGCCTTGCCCTGAAAGCTTGGGATCATGTTGATCTGCATGATGACGTCGGGCACGCATTCCTCGAACACGACCTCGCGGCCGTCCTCGATGGAACGAAGAAACGTCACCCACGCGCGCACTCCAAGCGAGTTGATGGACTTGACCGCAGCAAAGTTGAACGAGGCGCGCGTGAATCCCGCGAGGTCACCCCCAATCTTCTGCAGAGGAATTTCCGCGTCCTCGTTGATGACGCCGCCGAGGTTGACCCGTGCAGAGGTCCCCTCCTTTTCCATCTTGAACTCCACTTGCGTCCTCCTCAGCGAACGTGTACTCGTTGACGGCCTTCATGTTCCCGGCAGCTTAGCAGAGCTTCATCCCCCGTGTACACGCGCAGCGTCGCTCTTCGTGAGCCTCTCGGCGCAGCATCACAGGAAGTGGCTCCTCACACTGCCGAGGCCTGGGCCCGAGTGGCGGAACGGTAGACGCAGTTGATTCAAAATCAACCATCCGTAAGGTTGTGAGAGTTCGAATCTCTCCTCGGGCACACCCTCTTTTCCTGCCTCCTCTTTCTCCAAATGGGAGCGTGTCCATGACGTTCCAGACGGAAGCGATTGTCGGAGGGCGGCTCAACCCCCTCGGGCTGTCGGTTCAGGCCGACGCATTTTTCAGCACGCCCCTTTACGAATCGACGCAGGCCGCGCTCGCGCAGAACTATATTCGTCCGCTCGCCACCGTGACGGTCTCGCCCGCGCGCTTTATCGGAGGCGGTGGTGTGCGCATCCAGCCAACGTCGTTCCTCGGCGTGCGCGGCACATTTCAAGGCGTGCGTTACTTCGGCTCGTTTGGTCAGGCACACACGTTCTCGGATTCGTCGGCGTCATTCTCCGATGCGGAGCTCTCAAGGCGCAAAAAACCTGGTGCGAAAAGCAGTGGGCGCTCGAACGTCTCGGTGGGCGGATATTCGTTCCAGGCGTCGACGTACGTGCAGGCCAAGATCGGCCGTTTCGTAGCCAAGGTGGAAGGTGGAGTGTTGCGCAACGTGCTCCGACTGCGTTCCAGCGAACCCTATTTCTATGAACCGAGCGAAGATTTGCTGGTGCGAAACGGCCAATACACCTCGTTCGTCAACGTCGATGCACTCGCGGGCTCGTTTCCGGGCGAAAAGTTCCGCAGCGGGCTCAGCACGCGTTTCTTCGATGCACGCTTCGCCAACAAAAAAACGGGCAAGCGCATGCGCAATGTCCGAGTGGGCCCCACGGTCATCTGGAATTTCGAGGAGTCGCAATTCCTTGCGCTGCTCGCGCACTGGCATGTGGCGCATCCGAACCGCACCATCGGCGCGCGCAAGTTCGTTCCCTCGGCCACGGTCGCTTACCAGATCGATGCCGAATTCGGAGGCTGAAATCCAGGCGCCCCGTCAAGATGCACGGGCCGTGGAGTTGAGGCGCGCGTGATTTGTCGCTAAAACAGTTCGCATAGAGATGTACGCCAGGGGCTCGCGGTGACGCGGGCCTCGTCGCGATCGGCCGTGGCCGACAAGCCTTGTTTGCCGCCTTCTCGATTTCCGCCAAAGGAGCCTTCTGTGAGCACTGCGTTGCACTACAAGAGCAATCTGCGCGACATCACTTTCAACCTGTTCGAGTACCTTCGTATCCAGGACAAGACGCTTGGGCATGGACCTTACGCGTCTCTCGACGAATCGTCGGCGCGCGACATTCTCGCAACGCTTGAGCAGTTGTGCGTCACCGATTTCGCTGCGTCATTTGTCGACTCCGATCGCCTGCCCATCAAGCTTGATGAAAAAGGCGACATTCACCTGCAGACATCGGTCAAAGAGGCCATCGGCCGTTATTTCGAAGGCGGCTGGGGCAAGCTCGACATTCCCGAGCGCCTCGATGGCATGGGCGCGCCTGCCTCACTCGGCTGGGCGTGCTACGAGTTGTGTGTGGGAGCGAACCCGTGCCTGACGTTTTACACCTGCTTCGGGCCCATGGTCGCACGTGTGATCGACTCCGCAGGAACTGAGGCTCAGAATAAGCGCTTTATGAAGGGCCTTCTCGAGAGCAACTGGGGCGGCACGATGGTGCTCACCGAGCCCGAGGCAGGGTCCGACGTCGGCGCGGGCCGTACGAAGGCAAAACACATCAAAGACGATGTGTGGGAGATTGAGGGCGTCAAGCGGTTCATCACGAGCGGTGACTCCGATGCGCATGAAAACGTCATCCACCTCGTGCTCGCGCGCCCCGAAGGCCATGGCCCCGGCACCAAAGGCCTCTCGTTGTTCATCGTTCCGAAGTTCCATGTGAACGATGACGGATCGCTTGGCGAGCGCAACGGCGTCTTCGCCACCGGTATCGAAAAAAAGATGGGCATCAAAGGGTCAGCCACGTGCGAGATGACCTTTGGCGGCCAAGGCCGCGCACCGTGCCGCGGTTACCTTGTGGGCAACGTGCACGACGGCATCCGGCAGATGTTCATGATGATCGAGCATGCGCGCATGGCAGTGGGCACAAAGAGCATGAGCACTCTCTCCACCGCGTACCTCAATGCGCTTGACTACGCGAAGAGCCGTGTTCAGGGGCCTGATCTTGCCAAGGCCGCCGACAAGGCGTCGCCCCGTGTGCGGATCATCGAGCACCCCGACGTGCGTCGCATGCTCATGGAGCTCAAGGCACACACGGAGGGCATGCGCGCTCTCTGTTTCTTTACGGCCTCCACCCGAGACAAAGTGGAGCTCATCAAAGAAACGGACGCAGCGGCGGCGCATGAGTGGGACAAGCTCAACGACCTGTTGCTGCCGCTCGTGAAGGGCTACTGTTCGGATCGTGCGTTTGACTTGCTGGGCAACAACGCGCTGCAGATCTTCGGCGGTTCGGGATTTTGTCAGGACTACCCCATCGAACAGTACATCCGCGATCAGAAGATCGACTCGCTGTATGAAGGCACCACGCACATTCAGAGCCAGGACCTGCTGTTCCGGAAGATTCTGAAGGATGGCGGCAAAGCGCTGCAGGGTTTGCTCAGCCACGCTGTGAAACTCGCCGGTTCGCAAAAAGGCGGAGACACTCTCGCTGCGGAACGTGCCGCTCTGGGCAGGGCGCTTGCGGATCTGCAGGCTCTCGCGGGTGCGTTGCAGACGAAGATGGGCACCGACATTTATCACGCCGGGTTCCAGGCGAACCGAGTGCTGACGGCGCTGAGCGAAACGGTCATCGGTTGGTTGCTGGTGGATCAGGCGGCCACGGCACTCGAAAACCTGCCCACGGCGGTTTCGAGCGACAAGGCCTTCTACACAGGGAAAGTCGCGTCGGCGAAGTTCTTCTGTTCCGACGTCCTGCCACGCGTGACGCTTCTCAAGAAGCTCGTTGAAAATGGCACGACGGATCTTCTCAAATTGCCTGAAGAGGCATTCTGAGTCTTTGTCACTGCCATCACTGAGGTGGCGTGTCGGGCTCGCTCGAGGTGTTTGCGTCGGTCTTTTTTGAGACCTGCTCGTGCACCTCGAGCAGCACGACACTGATGTTGTCCTCCCCGCCGCGGTGCCAAGCCTCCTCCACGAGTTCGCGCGCGGCGCGTGGAGATTCACGCACGAAACGGCCAAGTACGTGACCAATGTCGGTGTGCGAAAGCTTGTTCGACAGGCCGTCGCTGCACAGGAGCCAAAGGTCCCCCACGCGCGATTCACTGCGAAGAATGTCGGGCTCCGAGGGCGGAACCACGCCGATGTTGCGCGTGAGCACGTGGCGCAGTGGCAGGCGTTCGGCCTGTTCGCGCGGGAGCCCCATGCGGATCTGCTCCTGCTCCAGCACGTGATCCATCGTCACCTGGAAAAACGCATCGTCACGCAGAAGGTAACAGCGGCTGTCACCCACGTGCGCCACGTGCACATGATCGCCGCCGTTCACCCAGGCCACGAGTGTGGTTCCCATCTGCGCAAGCGCCGCGTCGGCCGCGCCCCGTTCCGCCACCTCTATCGCTGCCTGCCGAAACGCACCGCGTAGCAGCGCGCGCACGTCGGCCTCTTCGGTTGGAAACCCTGACTCGAAGGCGTCTTCAAGGGTTTTCGTGAGCAGCGCGATGCACATCCGGCTCGCTTCCTGGCCACCGAGGTGGCCGCCCATGCCGTCAGCAAGAAGTGCAAATCTGCCCGTGCTGTCGATATGGATGGAGTCTTCGTTGCGCTGCCGCACGCGCCCTACGTGCGAGAGGCCGAATCCGACGGCGCGCATGCGTGCCTCCTGTTTTTTCGAATTGCACTCAGGCGCGCACGCGATTTTGCTTCATCGAGCCCACGCTTTCCCACGAGTTTGCACCAGGCCGTGCGCGCGAGGCAAGGATGTGGAAAAGGGAAGGGCGGTCAGCGGCACATGCTCTTGGAAACGGGGCTTGCCGCTTTCACCTTCGCACCGTTCGCGCAGGCGGCGGGCGACCCGGTGGCGCAGCTGGTGTTTGAAAAATCTCACGCCCAAAGGCGCGTGAGAAACGGAGCCACTTGCCACGACACAAGGTTTGCCAAAAGGCTCCAGAAAAGTGTCTGTAACCCCAAGCCAGGAGGGGCAGTTCGAGCGCGTTGCTTTGCAGAAAGAGGAGGACGTACGAAAGCGGGGCGAGCATCACGTCTTCCTCTTGCGGCAAAGGAAAAGAAGACCAAAGACGGAACCGATCAGGTCCGCATCTGACAGCAGCAGGTCGGTTCGGTCGTCGAGGCCCTCACGATGAGCAGGGTAGGCGTCTTCGCAGGCTCGCGATGCCCTGCTCCTGCATCTCCTGCGCAAAGGTGCGCGCGGCGAAACGCTCGCAGGTCTGCATGGTGTCGTGTGGCCTCGGGTGACGTTCCGATCGGAGCTGCATGCCAAGGGCGTGCACGCACTTCTCAGCGAGTGTCGGACCAGCCTTCGTGATGCACGCACGCCGTGCTGAGGACGCGCTCTCCATGGCAATGCCTGTTCGGTTGTTGGAGTGGGGGTTTGTTTTGCGCCGCAGCGCAGGGTAAGCGTTCGTCAGACAGGTCTCCGTTCGGAAAGGTTTTCGATGCAGCGTATGTTCTGGCTCGACATGGAAATGACCGGCCTCGATCCGGTGAAAGACAGGATCCTCGAGGCCGCGGTGGTGGTCACCGACCTTGCGTTTGAGGTCAAGGCCACTTGGGATTCGGCGGTTTTTCAGGAGCCCGAAGTGCTCAAGGGCATGGATGAGTGGTGTACACGCACGCATGGAGCTTCGGGGCTCACTGCACGGGTTCCCAATGGAATAACGGAACACGCGCTTGATGAGGCGCTGTGCAAACTGGCTCGCGAGCATTGCCCCGGCAGCAAGATAGTGCTGTGCGGAAACTCCATCGGACAGGATCGCCGTTTCGTGGAAGCGTACCTGCCCGCATTCACCAAGACACTTCATTACCGCATGCTTGATGTGTCGAGTTTCAAGCTCATTTTCGAAAATCGTTACTCCAAGAAATTCAAAAAGAAGAACAAGCATCAGGCCTTGGGCGACATCCTCGAATCCATCGAGGAACTGCGCTTCTACCTGTCGTTTCTCGACGAGGAGAAGATCCGCGATGTCAAACCTTGAAGAGTTTCTTGCTGCCACGCACAGCGACGCGAACGCGGCAGCCACAGCGCTTGCGCTGAAGCGGGCCGTCCGCAAACCATCCGATGCCGTGGCCGCCGCGGTTCTTCTCGCATCCGCCAAGACATTGGACCTCTCGGGTGACCCGTTTTTCAAACGTGGACCAGGGCTTGATGCGAGGCTCATCGCCCAGCACGTCCCGTGGGTCACCGAACTGCGTCTGTCGCAGGGTGACGTCATTCACGCGGAAGCACTTGCGAACCTTGTTTCATTGCGCAGCCTGGAAATGACGAACACGAAGTTGACCGACGTGTCCTGGATGGGGGCGCTCACCGCACTGGAAACCTTGCGAATCGGCGAGAACCCACTTGGCGACGCCATCCTGCTTTCACAAGAAAACGGGCCGCTCGCGGCGCTGCCGTGGACGACCCTCAGGTGTGTGGAGATAAGCGGGCTCGGCTTGCGCTCTCTTGCTTTTATTCCAGCAGGTACGCCCCTCGAAGAGTTCGATGCATCGAAGAATTCGCTGGCCTCGCTCGCGCCGCTTCGCTCCCTCTCGACACTGCGCAAACTGAAATTGGCCCACAACCTTGTGGACGACCTCGCGCCTCTTTCAGGATTCCGCAAGCTGCGCACGCTCGACTTTGATGGAAATGCGGTGGGAGATCTCACGCCGCTTGAATACGTATCGTCTCTCTCAGAGATTTCGTTCCGCAACAATCGCGTGCGCTCGCTCAAACCATTGCGATCGCTGCGCGATCTTATGCGCGTCGCATGCAGCGGCAACCCTCTGCACGACGATGACTTTGATGCCATTCCACGCAGCGTGCGCGTGGATTGAATGGAGTCGCCTGGAGCTCAGGCGCGGTGGAAACCGGCGAGCGGAACGGCGTCACTTTGAAGGTCGGTTGCGCTGAGTGCCGAGAAACGAAACGCCACATCGGGCGGAGGAAGTCCCACAGAAAAGCGCGTGGGTCCAAGCGAGCGGCCGAGCGCCAGGTGCAGACGGCGGGCCTCGTTGACCACGTTGTCGCCCGAGAGCGCGCGCACCACGGCCACTCCATCGGCAAAACCTGCGCCGAAGTCTTCCACGTCGGCTGCGCGGATACCGCCCATCCAAAACGCGGGCCTTCCTCGCACTGCCGTGGTCAACTGGCGCGCGGTGGCCACACCAAGCGGAGTGCCGGGCTTTTCACCGTACTGCAGCACGGGCCCGATGCCGTAAAAGTCCACGCACTCAAGGCCGTCTTCACCTTCGGTCTTGCCAAGGCGACTTTCGAGCGCTGCAGGCGACGACAGTTCGAGACCGAGAAAGCGTTCGGCTCCGAGGATCTCGCGCAGCCGTGCGAGTGACTGACGAGGGTTGCGTGCGAACACGCCGTGGCAGCCGAGCTTGAGAGCGAGCAGCGCATCGTCGGTTGTGAACACGTAGCCGCCGCCTGCCTGCCAACTGTCGCACACTCGTGCGAGCAAGGACTCGTCGCGTGCGTTGAGGGTCTGTCCATCCACACGCAGGAACAACGAGGTGACTCCCGCCTGCGCAAGGAGCTCTCCTCTGTCGGCGAACACGCCTGTGCGTGCGAGTTCGAGGTCGACGATGAGCGAGAGCCTGAGCTGCGAGCGCAGGAAATCCATGGACGGCTCCTCGTGTTTTGAGCTGTAAGTGCAAGGAAATCTTAAGTCGAAATCCAGTCGAGCTTTTTACGCGGCTGAACCTTGACTGTATCTCCCACATCAAAAAATTCCGCAAGATAGAGAGTGCGTCCGCACCGGACAAGCCCTTTGAGCGGCAGCGCGCCGCTGTCGTCGCACGGAATACGGCCCTTATCGAGAGAGAATGGATTGCCCGACAGAAGTTTTTTTTCCGCGTCGTCTCCCGTCAGCAACAGCTCGCCAGCGCGCAAGTGCGGAACCACCGCTTCGGGGGGCTGGAGAAGGGCAAGAAGTGCGTCGGCGTTGAGGATCTCGCGGTCGGCCATGCGCAGAACGAGCGAGTCGTCGACGCTCCAAGGTTCCACGAATGTCCGCCGTAAGGTAACGCAAGTGCCCGCTGATCCAAGCGAAGACGCGATGTCGCGCGCGAGGCAGCGGACATAGGTCCCCTTGGAGACGCGCGCGGACAGGACGGCCGTGGGCTTGCCCGTGGTGTCGTCCACGGCGGTGAATTTCAGCAACGATATCGCATGCACCGTCACGCTGCGACGCTTGCTTTCAATGTCGATGGGCAGTTTGCCTTCAGCCCGCATGTATTCGTACAGCGGGCGGCCGTTGATCTTAAGAGCCGAATAAGCAGGCGGAACCTGTTCAATGGTTCCGCGAAAACGCTCAAGGACTGCCTCCAGGGCAGAAGCGGTGACGCTATCGGTGGACGCTTCGCGGACCACCTGGCCCTGCAGATCGAGCGTGTCGGTTTCGGAGCCGAAACCAATGGTGAATTCATAGCCTTTCGCACCGCCCATCGCATCATCGGCCAACCGTGTGGCTCCGCCGAGCAGGATGGGAAGCAGGCCACTGGCAAACGGATCGAGCGTTCCGAGGTGCCCGATACGTTCAGGTCGCAGCGCGCGCTTGAAGGCTGAGACGATGGCGTGGCTCGTAGGGCCTGCCGGCTTGTCCACGAGCACGAGGCCGTTGAGGTTGGCGTAGGGTGCGCTCA
>Ga0163152_10003705_pt1 | contig 19651 bp, 14 predicted proteins | sample OliLakLV19MP8IB2_FD_148635 | JGI IMG/M metagenome (GOLD analysis project Ga0163152, IMG submission 148635) | Freshwater microbial mat bacterial communities from Lake Vanda, McMurdo Dry Valleys, Antarctica - Oligotrophic Lake LV.19.MP8.IB-2 | ecosystem: Environmental > Aquatic > Freshwater >...
ACATGGTGCGCTGGAACGGCGCGTCCTTGCCGTTCCAGCGCACCATGTCGTCGTCGGCCGCGCGCTCGAACGCCTGATCGGGCAGGTAGCGTCCTTCCGGATCGCGCGTCTCGTGGTCGAAGTGCTCGACGCGTCCCGTGAGCTTCGGCGTCTCGGCCAGGCGCGTCGGCATCAGCGCGGCCCAAGCCTGCGACTCGCGTGAGGGGAACACGCGCTCGGGGCTGGGCGGTGTGTCGCGGCTGGCGTAGGCCGAGTCGTCCGACACGCCGGGCAGGAACGTCTGGCCTTCGAACGTCCCGAGCTGGGACCACAGGCGCGACGGCGGCACCGCGCCGGAATCCCAGCGCGTCGTGGCGTTCGGCCCGGTCAGCCACCACGGCGCCTCGCGACCCAGGCGCAGCTCGTCGTCGAGGTCCTCCTGCCGGGCCCACAGCCGGATCAGCTCGCGCTGCGGCGCGATCACGCTGACTTCGTCGCGCACGGCGGCGTAGCGCTGCACGCCCGAGGGTGCGTTGATCGCCGCGCGCAGCTCGAGCGCGTAGACGTCGCGCGTCGTGAACGCGTACGGCATCGTGCTCCAGGAGAGCGTCGCGTCGTTCGCGTTCAGGCCGTTGGCGTAGACCGCGACGGCGTCCCACGCGTCGAGGAACGCCTCGCCCTCGCGCAGCATGTCGGGCACGAGCGGCGCGTCGCCCGGCAGCTTCTGGATGCCGGCGGCGGGCAGCACGACGCGCTCCAGGAAATCCTCGAAGCCCGTGAACGGCCGCGATTGGATCACCAGCTCGGAGAGCGACGCGGCCTCGTCGGCGGTCACGCGCGAGTTCTGTCCGGCCACCTGCAGGTTCAGGAAGAGCGCGACGAGCACTTCGCGCGGCGCCGTGTTCAAGTTCACGGGCCGGCGCGCCAGCACCTCGACGGTCGCCTCGTAGGCCTCGTAGTCGGCGCGCACGATGCGGTCGAGCGCGATCTCGCCGTTGCCGAGCACGTTCTGGACCAGCGCCAGCTCCGTGTTTTCCCCGTCGGTCACGCGCACGGTCGCGCCCGGGTTGAGCCAGCGCGCGTTGTCGACGCGCAAGCGCCCGTCGACGCCGCCTTGGATCTTCGTCGTGAGTCGCGCGGCCCGCTGCCACGTCGCGCCGGCGCGGACGCCGCCGTGCGCGCTGGCGAACAGGCGCAGCGGGCGCAGCACGGCGTCGCGCATCACCGCGAGCCCGGCCGGGTCCGTCGCGGCCGCGTAGGCGAAACCGGCGCTCTCGGGCACGCGCTCGGCCGATTCGTACGAGCGCAGCTCGCCGTCCGACGACATGAGGCGCCACAAGGCCGGCGCGAGCGCGCGCTGGTCGAGCACCGGCGTGCCGATGCCGTGCGCGCCGGCCGGGCGCGGTCCGCCGCGCCACTCCGTGCCCTCGCCCGGCCCGAAGACGCCGCGCGTGAACTCGACGACGACACCATCGACGATCTTGCGGTACTGAACGGTCTCGCCCTCGATCCACAGGAAGCCCTGGGGCTCGAGGCTGCCGACCGATCCCAGCGCGATCGCCTTCGCGTCCGGCGGCAGCACCGCGCCGAGGCGGCCGGAGAGGCCCATCAAGTTGGCCAGCACGTGCGGGCTGGCGCTGTCCATGTCGATCAGGCCGGCGACGTCGCGGCTCTCGACCGTCCACATCGCGCCCAGCGGGTCGTTCGCGTCGAGAAAACCCTGCGGGAACGCGTTGTCGACAAGGACCTCGTCCTGGCCGTCGTAATACGGCGTGCGGTCGAGGTCCGCGCTCGGGTAGCCGTCCGAGAGCACGACGCGCGCGTGACGCGCCGCCGCGTCGAGCGCGATGCGCGTCTCGGTCCGGTCGGCGAGGCGCGTCGAGGCTTGGTCCGCGCCGCGCGCCGACAGGAGCAGCGGCGTCGCCAGGACGAGCAGCGACAGCAGCACGAGGAGGACCGCCACGAGGGCGAACCCCGACCGTGCGCTCCTTCGTCGCGTGCTACTCGACGGTGCCATGCAGGTTCACCAGGATCCGGGCCTCGCGGCCGTCGTCGAACTTCAGGCCCACACGCACCGGCTCGCGGTGCACGGAACGGTCGAGCACGCCGCCCGCCGCGAACACGATCTGGCGCGGGCCGGCTGGGTCGAAACCGACGCCCGTCGGCAGCTCGCGCCGGTCCTCCCCCGCGACGGCCGCGACGACCAGCGCGTCGAGCGCGCCCGGGAACGCCGTGTTGGACGGCGACAGGACGAGCGGACCTTCGACCGTCCACACCGGCGCCGTCTCGGCCAGGTGCGCGACGACGGAGCCGTCGACGAGCACGGTCAAGGTCGCGCGGTCGTACTGCACCTCGACCTGGCTCCAGTGGTCGGGCCGCAGGAGTCCGGGCTCCGTCGCCAGCACGACGCGGCCGCCGCGCCGGCGCTCGCCGTCGGCCTCGACGATCTCGGGCGCGAACCAGGCCGATAGGCCGCCGCCGTCCGTGGTCGCGAGGCCCATGCTCTCGCCGATCTGGAGCAGCGCGCCGCCATCGCTCGTGCTCGTGCGCACGGCGCAGGCTGCAGCGAAGCCGCGCCTCAGGTCGAAGGCGGGATCGAGTTGGACCGGGATCTCGACGCGCGAGCGCGCGGGCTGACCGGCGAAGGACAGCGCGCGGCCGGTGAATCCGTTCGGCACGAGCTCGCCGCCAAGCGAGTGGCCTTCGACGCCGAATGCGCCACGGATCGGGACGTCCTCGAAGTGCCACGTGCCCACGACCTTGAGCCCGAACGCCTGCAGCGTGCGGCCCGGCACGTCGATCACGACGCGCGCGCCGGCGTCGCCCGCGACCGCCGAGTTGTGCGCCGAGCGCAGCACGTTCTCGACGATGCCGACCGCGGCGCGGTCGCCGACCTTGATCCGCGCGACGAGGCCGACGCCCATGCCGAGCAGCACCGCGATCAGGCCGATCACGACGATCAGCTCGATCAGCGTGAAGCCCTGGACGGGCCCCCTGCTCGCACGGCCGGCTGCAGCGTTCACGCGCCGCGCGGTTCCGCGCGGCGCCAACAGAGCAGCGAGCCCGTACGATCGATCCTCTACGGGCTCCCCCCGCGCGGTTTTGCGCGGCGCCAACGGTGCCTGAGAGACCGTACGCTCGATCTTCTCACGGTCTCTCATTTCTTGGGTGCTTCCGCCTCCACCTCGAAGTTGCCGATGTCGTCCTCGGTGCCGAAATCGCCGTCCGGTCCGGCCGACATCAATTGGAACCGATCGGGGTGGAACCAGGTGTTCGTGGCCGGGTTCTTGTGCGCGCGCACGACGCTCTCGGCCGCGCCCTCGTCGTCGTCGCGCGTGACGACGTACGTGTCCTGCCGGCCGTAGTCGCGGCGGTGGAAGTACGCGATCGGGTTGTCCCACTCGTCCTTGAGCTCCATCAGCGCCATCTTCGGGATGCGCGAGAGCATCTTCTTGGCCTCGTCCGTGTCCGTGTTCACGAAGCGGTCGTCGGGCAGCGCGGTGCCGCTCCACTCGGGCGACCACATCGCCAGCACGAGGCATTCGCCGCCCAGGTTCGTCGTGTTCGGCGCGGAGCCCCAGGCCTCGACGAACTGGCTCGGAGGGTAGTCGCCGAAGCGGTCCTCGTACTCGCCGATCGCGGCCGAGAGCTGCGTGAAGAAGGCCTTCGTCGTGCTCACCTTGGCGACGTCGGTGAAGCCCGAGAGCCGCGGCAGCAAGACGACCATCAGGATCGCGAGGATGACGAGCACGGCCAAGAGCTCGACGAGCGTGAAGCCCTCCCGGTTTTGCGTGCGTGCTCGGCTCACGTGCTCTCCTACTTGGCCTTCTGGCGGAAGACGATCTCGACGTCGTCGATGTCGACCTGCACGGAGCGTCCCGGCGCGCCCTCGGCGAAGACGCCCATCCGCAGCACGTTGTTCGTGCGCCCCAGCGCCGACAGCGGCGTGTCGGGCATGACCGGGATGCCGTCGAGCGAGGCGCGGATCTTGACGTCGGCCAGCTCGCCGACGCGCTCGATGCGCAACGTCACCGGCTGGTCGAGCTTCCATTCGGAGCCGGGCACGTCGAGGTGCGGCGACTCCTCCTCGCCGCGCTTCATGGCGCGGAACTGGACGATGTTCTTGCCCGCCTCGGGGTGCCGCGAGACGGTCGCCTCGGCCTGGATCTGCGTCTCGCCGCCGCGCTCGTCCCAGCGCGCGAGGAACAGCCCGACGCGCGCGGTCGTGCCCGCGCGCACGACGATCTTGGCCTCGATCGAGACGAAGTCGCTGGCGTTGCGCTCCTGCCACACGCGCGCCTTGCCGGCCGATTTGAAGGTCCCGCCGATCGACACGACGCCGTCGTGGATCGTCACGACCGGTCCGCTCGACTCCAGCGTGGACCAGCCGTTCATGAGCGGCGGCTGCCGTTCGAACCGGTCGCTCCACGCGACCTTCTCGAGGTGGTCCGTCAGCCGCTCGATCTGCCGCCGCGCCCAGACGCGCCAGGGATCGTCCTCGGAGAACGCGCGCCGCGCGTCGTCGAGCTCCGCGAGCCGCGTCAGCGCCTCGGTCGGATCGCCGCGCCGGTAGTACGTCCAGGCCAGCGCACCGCGCGCCGCGGGCTCGTCGGGCGACAGCCCCACGGCCTTCTTGAGCACGTCCTCGGCCTCGGGCACGGACCCGGCCTCGAGCAGCGCGACGCCGCGCAGCACAGCCGCGCCCAGCAGCGTCGGGTCGATCGACAGCGATCGCTCCAGGAATCGGTCGGTGGCCAGCAGGTCGCCGCGGCGGTGCGCCACGTCGCCCAGCCACGCCAGCGCGTCGGCGAAGCTCGCGTCGATCTCGAGCGCCGCGCGGAACGCCTCGGCCGAACCGTCCAGGTCGTCCTTGGCGACGAGCAGGCGCCCGCGCTGGAAGTGCGCCCACGCGTCGACCGGATCGTTCTCGAGCGCGAGGTCGACGAAGCGCAGCGCCTCGTCCGGGTTGCCGGTCGATTCCGCCAGGCCGGACAGCGTGCGCAGCGCCTTGGACGCGCGCAGCGGATCGAGCGCCGCCGCCGCGAGCAGCGCCGCGCGGGCCGCGCGCGCACCCTCGGGCGTGCGCTGCCGCGACAGCTCGATGCCCTGCGCCAGCAGGCGCTCGAAGCCTTGCGCCTGGTTGTCGGAACCGGGCGCGTCGCTGCCCGTCGCCGCGCCGCCGGGCGTCAGCGCGCGCACGCTGGCCAGACCGACCTGCGCTTCCTCGCTGCTCGAGTCGGCCTGCAACGCCTTCTCGAACCACTCGCTCGCGCCGGGCACGTCCCCCGTCGCCAGGAGCGCCGCTCCGAGCCCGGCGCGGATGCGCGCGCGCTCACGCTTCCACGCTGCGTCGGCCGGCTCGAACTGGTTCGACAGCCGGTAGTGCTCGAGCGCTTCCGGCGCGCGGCCGTGCGCGAGCAGGTAGCGGCCCAGCGCCTCCTGCACCGGCCACGACGTGCGCCCGAAACGCTCGGCCTCGCGCAGGTGCGCCTCGGCCTCCGTGAACAAACGGAAGCGCGCCTCGAGCTCCGCCAGCCGCATCAAGACGAGCGGGTTGTTCTTCATCGGGCCGTCGAGCAGCCCGCGGTAGATCTGGAACGCGCGCTCGAACTGGAATCCGGCCTCGTGCACGCGCGCCAGGCCGAGGCGCGGCAGCGGGTCCTCCTGCAGCACCGCGATGCAGCGCGTGAACATCTCGGCCGCGACCTCCAGCGCGCGCGGAGTCTCCATGCGCTGCTCGACGCACCAGCGCGCGAACTGCAGCGCCTCGTCGTACTCGGAAGCGCTCAACGGGTCGCCGAACGCGACGCGGCGGCGCTCGATCTCGTTCGGGATCGTCTGCGCGAAGTCGAACTCGGTGATGTTCTTGCGCGGGATCGCGGCCGGCTTCTGGCCCGGGAAGCGCGGCTGGCCCTTCTCGGGGTCGAACTCGACGAAGAGCAGGTCTTCGTTCTCGCGCTTCGGCAGCCGGAAACGATCGGGGTTCCTGATCTGGCCGAAGCGGTACTCGCCGACACGGAACCAGTCGTACGTGCGCTTCCAGGCCGCGATGCGCGCGGCGGTCTCCTCGGGCGAGAGCGCCGTCGTGCGCCGCGCGGACGCCGCATCCGCGGCCGTCGCCGGCTCGCCGCCGTCGTCCTCGGCCTCGATCGCGAAGAGATCCGGGACGGCGACGGTGCGCGCGGGTCCGCGCAGGAACTTGCCCCACAGACGCGGCTCCGGACCGGGCACGGGCGGCGGCGCGAGCGCGGGCAGACCCGCGAGCGGCGGCGGCTCGAGCCCGAGCGGCGGCAGTGGCCGCGTGTCGCTGGGCGGCGAGAACAAGTCGCGGACGCTGTCCTTCACCGCACGCGGTGCGGGCAGCGCGAGCTTGACGTCCGGCGCGGCCGCGCCCGGCACGGGCGGCGGATCCGCGCGCTTCGAGCTCCCGCGCGGCGCGGAGCCCGCGGAGGCGGAGCGCCACGCGAGCAGGCCCAGCACGAGCACCGCGACGGCGAAAACGATCGGTTCCTTGCGCACTTCCACGCTCGCGCTCTGCTCCTGGTCCTGGTCCTGGTCCTGGTCCTGTCCCTGGACCTATTCCTGCGGGGGCGCCTGCGGAGCGATCCGCGCGACGTAGAACGTGACTTCGAGACCGGCTTCGTCGGTCTTCGTGCGCGCGGACTGCATCTCCAGGCGCTCGATCAGCAAGGGTCCGGCCGCGCCCGTCCCGTCGGCCGCCGGCGTCGCCTCCTGCGTGCGCCTGACGAACGCGACGAGCGGGCCCGGCCGGCCCGTCAGGTTGAACGTGACGCGCGTGCGCTCGATCGTGCCGACGCCCTGCTTGGAAGTCAGCTTCGGGTCGAGCTGGATCTGGATGCGGTCGATGCGCTCGCAGCCGGCCTCGAGCGCGAACCGGATCGCGCGGTCGACGAGGTCGAGACCCTGCATGGTGCGCAGGATGTCGCCCTCGCGCGTCGGCGAGAGCGCCGGCAGGCCCAGGTCCTCGGGCAGCCGCAGGTTCGCGCGACCGGCGCGGCGGTGGAGATCCTCGCGCGTGGCCGCGACGGCCGCGAAGTACTGGTTGCTGGGCGCGCCGCGCTGCGGATCGAGCGTGAACAGCGGACGCGCCTTCCAGGCCACGGCGCCCGACAGCGTGTCGACCGCTGTCTTGAGCGCCTCGTTCGCGCTCTCGATCGTGCGCAGGTCGTCGGACGAGTACATCGACTCGCTCGTCAGCTTGCGCTGCGTCTTCGACGCCGCGCTGACCTGCGCGTCGCGGTCGTTCCCCAGGTAGCTGCCGATCGCCAGCCAGCCCACGAAGAACGCCAGCGCGCCGCCGCCGACGATCAGCACGGAGCGCTTGTTCTCCTGCCAGAAGCCTTCCAGGTCCATGCTCAGCTCCCCTTGCGCGGGCCGGGGGCCTGCGCGCTCGAGCCGGACTTCCCGTCCTCGTTCGCTTCTCCCGGCGGCGCCGTGGGCGGCGCGAAGAGCGACAGGTCGAGCGTGAAGCGCGCGCCGTTCGGCGTCAGCTTCTCCTTGGGCACCACGCCGTCGGGCAATTGCGCGCGCAGCTTGTGCAGGAAGCTCTCGTAGAGCTGCGGCAGGGAGTTCGTGCCCTCCTTGGCCATGCCCACGATCGAGACGACGGGCTTCTCCTGTCCGCGCGCGATGCCCAGGTCGGGATCCGCGCGGTAGTCGCTGTTCAGCTGCGTGACCCAGAATTCCGCCGGCAAGTCCTTGGCCAGCCAGTCGAGCGTGCGCGCGATCTGCTCGCCCGAGCCCTTCGTGGCGTGCAACTCGTCGGCCAGCTTCGCGAGGCGCACGTTCTCCGTGGCCAGCTCCTCGGCGCGGCGGTGCAGACCCGCGGCCTTTTTGTACTGCTGCTCGAGCGCCGTGGCCTTGACGCGCGCGTCGTCGAGCTGCTGCTTCGTGCGCCAGGCTTCCCAGCCCAAAAATCCCGCCGCGAGCACGCCGGCGGCGATCAGCCAGGCCGTGCCGCCGACGAACTCGCGCTTCTTGCGCAGCGTCGCCGGCAGGATCTCGATCGAGTACGCCGCCGGATCGGAGGCGGTCGCGGCCAGGCCCAGCGCGACGACGGCTTCGAGCTTCTTCCCCTCGAGCTCGTCCCGCGCTTCCGGGCTCAGCTTCGTCGTGTCGACGACGCGGAACGGGTCGAACAGCTCGACCGGCACCGACATGCCGCTCGACAGGTAGCGCGGCAGGCCCTTGAGCGCCGCGCCGCCGCCGCACAAGAGCACGCGGTCGAGCTTCAACCCGGTGATCTTGACCTGGCTCTTCGAGAAGAGCACCGCCGACTGCAAGAGCGACAGGATCTGCCCGGCCGCCGCCTGCGCCGCGCGCGTCGCGCGCTCCGCGTTGGGATCGGGGAAGCGCGCCGCCGGGTCGAGGTCGACCAGTCGCTCCTTGAAGTCGATCGCGCGCGCGCCCGAGACCTCGAGGCGCTGCGCGATCGCGTCGTCGATCAGGCGCGAGCCGCCCGACAGGTTGCGCGCGAAGATCAGGTCGGGTCCGCGCGCGATGACGACGTCGGTGTTGTCCCAGCCGATGTTGGCCAGGAGCACCACCTCGTCCTCGACCGCGCCGAAGCGCAGGAACGCGTTGTAGAGCGCGATCGCATTGGGGGTGAACGCGTCGAGCTTCCCGCCGATCCGCGCCAAGCCCTGCGCGTGCGCCTCGAGCAGGCTCTCGCGCGCCATCGCCAGCAGGCACACGTCCTCGCCCTCGATCTCGGGCAGCTCGGGCAGAAGGTTGAAGTCCGACGCGACGCCCGCGCCCGACTGACCGCCGATCTCCTCGACCTCGAAGCGCATCAGCTTGCGCAGTTGCCAGTCGGGCACGCGCGGCACGCGCACGTAGCGCACGTTCACGTCGCGGCCCGAAAGCCCGACGCGCGTGTCGCCCGGCTTGAACGGCAGCGAGAGCCCCGTCCAGCCCTCGGTCAGCTCGGCCGCCTTCACCGGCCGCACCGCGAAATCGGTGACGACGAAGGTGTTGCCCTTGGCGAAGCCGCGCACGGCCTTCACCGTGCGCGAGCCCATGTCCAGCCCCGTCACCGTGCGCGGCATCTAGCCTCCGCCCTCCAGCTTCGCGAGGCGCGCGCGCAACTCCGCGGCGATCCCCGTCGAGCCCCGTTTTTCCAGCACGCCCAGCATCGCCGTGAGACGCGCGCGCTCCGCGCGGTCCTCGTCCTGCCGCAGCGCGGCCACTTCCTGCTCGAGAGCCTGCGCCAGCTCCCTGGCGTCGGCCTCGACCTCGCTGCCCGCGAAGCGCTCCGCGATCGTGATCGCGCGCCCGCGCGTTGTCGCGAACATGCCCGGCAGCTTGAAGAAGCGCGCGCGCTCGGCGTCCGCGCTCAGTACGCGCACTTCGGCTAAACCCTGTTGCACGAGCTTCGTGCGCGTCGTCTCGGCGTCGTCGACGAGCTTCGACTCGTAGGGGAAGCGGCTCAAGAGCTCGCCCCACTTCGCGATCGCGCCGCCCAGCTCGCCCTTCTTCTCCGCCGCCAGCGCCGCGTGCGCGAGGTCTTCGGCCGCACCCTTGTCGGCTGAGAAATCGAGCTGCAGCGAGACCCTGGGTTCCGCCTTGCCCAGCTCGACGACGAGCCGCACGGCGGATCCGTCGCTCTCGCCGCGCACGGTGCAAGGAGCGGGCAGGTCGACGCGCACGAGGTCGGGCGCGCGGCCGAGCAGCAGGCTCTCGACGCCCGGGCGCTCCTGCGTCGCGCCCACCGTCTGGTAGCCGCCCTGGCCCAGCGTCGCGATGCCGGCACCGGCCAGCGCGCGCTCGGCCCGCATCACGAGCTGTGTCGGGCGGTCGGCACCCTGCGCCTCGAGGACGATGCGCGGACCCTCGGCGCTCGCGCTCAAGCGCGCGCCGTCGCGACCGGGGGCTGCGTCGGCCCGCGTGAATTCGATGCCCGTCGCCAGCACGCGGTCGACGCGCACGAGCTGCGCGGAGATCGGCGGATCGCCGAGCAGGTGGAGCGCCGCGCCGTGGACTTCGGCCGCCGGCTTCGACGGCGCCGGCGACTCGACCACGCTGACGTCGTCGGCGTCGACGAAGCCGCCCTGATCCGCGTCGATCGCGCGCGCCAGCACGACGACGCGCGCCGACGCGTAGCCGGGCGGCACGGCCGCGACGATCGAGCTGTCGGTGAAGTCGGCCGATTCGCGCACGGGCGCGGCCCAGGCCGTGATCGGCGCCGGCAGCGCGTCGGCGACCTCCGCCGGCAGGAACTCGACGCCCAGACGCGCTTCGGTGGCGCCCCGCGTGCGCAGCACGGCGCGCGCGTGCAGCTCGCGCTCCGCGCCGGCGCGCACCGTGGGAGAGCGGTGCAGGGCCCATTCGCCCGGCGCGAGGTCGGCGCGCGCGCCCTGCGCGCCCGCGTGACGCGCGGCGCCGTTCACGAGGAACGCGGCCGGCGCGCTCTCGACCGGTTCCCACGTGTCGCGGTCGCCCTCGAACGAATAGCCCGCGGACAGCAGGTTGCCGGGCACGTCTTCGACGGCCGCGAAGCGCGCGCCGTCCGCGCTCGAGCGCCCGAACCAGAGCCACGCTCCGACGCCGGCCGCGGCCAGCACGGCGACGCCCAGGCCGATCGCGGCGGCGGGCGAGCGCTGGCGCGCTCGCTGGACCATGTCGGACGAGACGCGCTCGAGCGCGTCGACGGGCGCCACCGGCGCCGACGGCGCGTGCGCGACGGGCAGATCGTCGAACTCGCCTTCGAGGTCCGGGCCCGCGGACTCCACGTCACGGAACACCAGGCGCACGTTGCCGAAGACGACGGCGTCGCCGTCGGCCAGGCGCTGCTCGAGGATCCGGTCCTCGCCGATGCGCGTGCCGTTCGTGCTGCCCAGATCCTTCAGGAGGACGCCCTCCGGCTCGACGGTGATCTCGGCGTGCTTGCCCGAGATCGAGTTGTCGAGGATGAGCAGGCTGTTCCCGGGCTTGCGGCCGACGGTCAGGCCGCCGCGCGGGATCCCGACCACTTCCCCGCGCCGGTCGCCGCTCTCGAAGCGCAGGGAGAAGCGTTCTGTCATGGGCTCAGGCAGGTGGGGCTCGGGCGGCAGGGCACGCGGAGAGCCGCGGCCGGGGCTCGCGCGGGCAGAGCCCAGGACGCGGAACCATCGAGGCGCGGCGAGCTATCCGAGGGGCGGAGCGTTGTAACAAACCGTAGGCCGTTGTTCCGGCGGGGGCGCCCCGCCGGGCAGCCGCCCCGACCAGAAGCCGACCCTGTAAGTCGAGACTGTCCGATGGCCCAGCCTGTCTGACGAAGGCTTTCCCGCGCGCTGTGGACGATGGCCGTGCGGGGGCTCGACCGGTGTGGGTACCCCGACCGGTCGAGGCGGGAATCCGGATGGTCGATGGAGCGGGTTGGCTTCCGCAGAATGCCGCGATGAGCCCCCGCGCGTCCGGTGATGCCGCTCTGCGGCGCTTTGCCCTGGCCGGTCCGCCGGCGGGCGGGCGGGCGGAACTCCTCGAGGGCGAGGTCGAGCACGCGCGCCGCGTCCTGCGCCTCGTCGCCGGCGATCGCCTGGTCGGGTTGGACGGTCAGGGGGCGGCCTGGCCGCTCGTGGTGCGGCGCTCGGACGGGCGCGAGTTCCAGGTCGAGTGTGACGGCGACGCTCAGGTCGAGCCGGCGCCGGGCGAGGACGGCGCGCGCCTGCCTTGGATCGAGGTCGTCTGCGCGCTGCCGCGCGGCGATCGCGCCGAGGCGATGGTCGACCGGCTCGTGCAACTGGGCGTGGCCGCGATCCGCCCGCTGACGGCGGAGCGGGCGAGCCCCGGCGCGCGCGGCGAGAGCGACCGGCGCGCCGAGCGGCTCGAACGCATCGCGCGCGAGGCCTGCAAGCAGTCCGGGCGCCTGTGGTGGGCGGAGATCCACGCGCCCGAGTCGCTCGCGGCCCTGCTGGCGCGGCCGGCGCGGACCGAATTGCTCCTCGATCCGCTCGCGCCCCAGACGCTGTTTGCGCTCGTCGCCGCGACCGCGCCGGCGGGCACGCGCGACCGGCCGCTGCGCCTGTGGATCGGCCCCGAGGGCGGCTTTTCCCCGGGCGAGGAGGCCGCGCTGGCCTCCGTGCGTGCGCAGCGCGTCCGCATCGCCGCGCACGTGCTGCGCATCGAGACGGCGGCGGAAGCGGCCGTCGCGGTCGTGGTCGCGCGCGCCACGGCCTCCTAGCCGGCTCGACCCGCGACGGGTTCCGCAGAGGCCGCATCCCAGCGCAGGCGCTCGCGCAGCGAGACCCAGCGCTCGCCCGCGATCACGACGTGGTCGAGCAGCGGCACGCCGACCAGGTTGCCGACCTGGACGAGGCGCAGCGTGACCTCCAGGTCCTGCGCCGACGGCTCGGGGTCTCCCGAGGGGTGGTTGTGCACGACGACCAGCGCAGCCGCGGCTTCGCGCAGGGCCGGCGCGAACACCTCGCGCGGATGCACGAGCGCGGTCGAGAGCGTGCCCTCGCTGACGCGCACGTGCCGCACCAGCCTGTGCTTCGTGTCGAGCAGGAGCGCGTGGAACTGCTCGCGATCCAGCCCGCGCAGCACGGGTGCCATGACCGCGTGCACGAGCGCCGCGCCAGAAAGCGGCACGCGCGGCGGAGAAACCGCGTTTTCCACACGACGTCCCAGCGCGAACGCGGCCGCCAGCCGCAGCGCCGCAGCGCGCGACAGCCCGCTGCGCGCGCGCAGGTCGTGGGGCGAGCGGCGCGCGAGCGGGCCCAGATCCTCGCGCGCCAGCTCCTCCAGCGCGGCCGCGCCCGCACCCTCCCCCGCGACGAGCTGGAGCAGGGCGCGCACGTCGAGCGCGTCGGGCCCCTCGGCCTCGGCGCGCGCCGCGTCGGTGCCGGACTTGCGCACGCCTGCCAGCCCCGATTGCGCGCCTGCCTCCACACCCTTCACGACGCTCGGGCGCCCGAACGGTTGCAGCGCGCGTCCCGAATCCGACACGGAACGAGTGAAGTCTTCACGGAATCTTTCGTTTGCCTGGAATCAAGCGCGTTCGATCGGCCGAATGAATCGACTGCCCGAGGGGGCATCACGTGCCGGAAAGAGAGTCGGAATCGTGGAGATCCTGTCTGTCGTTGGGGTGATCCTGGTGAGCTTGTGGGTGGCCGAGGTCCTCATCTACCTCGTCCTCTACAAGCTCGATCGCGGTCCTGTCGGGGTGTCGACGCCACCCATCCCCGTTTCCGGTGCGGCGGGCGCGGCGCGCGGCTTGCGCGCGCGTCCCGGTTCCAGCTCTGCGCTGACCTGAGGCGCAGACGGAACACAAACGGCCGGCCGTGTCTCCTGACACGGCCGGCCGCCTTTCACGGTACCCGGGTACCGGCCACGCTACTTCCGGCGCGCGGTCGCCTTCGTGCCCGACTTCGACGGGCCCGACTTCGTGCCGGTCGACTTCGTCGTCTTGGACTTCGGCTTGCGCTCCGCGGGCACGAGGACTTTCGACGCCAGCTCGCGCTGCGCCTTCGGCATCGCCGCGGCGTTCGCGACGGGACGCGGGCGCGTCACGCTGGCCAGCACGACGAGGAGCGCTTCGGCCTTCGGCGTCCGGCGCGCGCTCGTGCGCTCCGCGGCGCGCACGACGTCCGCGAGCGAGAGGATGCCCACCAGGCGGCCCTGAGCGTCCACGACCGGCAGACGGCGCACTTCCGCCTCCGCCAGCATTTCGAGCGCGTCCTCGATGCTGTCGTCGGCGCCGACCGTGGTGAGCAGCTTGGACATGACGCGCTCGACGTTCAGATCGTGCAGCGCGACGCCCTGCGTGTAGGCCGCCATGCACAGGTCGCGGTCCGTGACGATGCCGGCCAGGTGACCGGCCGCGTCCAGCACGGGAACGACGCCGCAGTCGCGGTCCCACATGATCTGCGCGGCGCGGGAGAGGTGGTCGCTCGTCGTGCACACGGCGGGCGCGGGCGTCATCAGTTCGTGGACGTACATGGTCGTGATTCCAGGCTGGAGGGATCGGAGGGCGCGCGGCGGGGCCTTCCCCGCGCGCACGAAGAGCGCAACCGAACGCAGGAGTCTAGCGTCGCCAGCTCGGAGAGGCACGATCGAGATCAGACTGACTCTGCGGAGATCGAGTTGTCGCGTGAGCGCGCTCACAGCCTGTGAAGAATTCACAGGCTCTCGCGCCGCGAAGCGGCGCCAACTGCATCAGTGAGCCCGTACGCTCGATTTCTTCACGGGCTCTTCCGCGCCGCGAAGCGGCGCCACCAGGATCGGAGAGGCCGTACGATCGATTTCTTCACGGGCTCTCTCGCGCCGCGAAGCGGCGCCACCAGGATCGGAGAGGCCGTACGCTCGATTTCTTCACGGGCTCTTCCGCGCCGCGAAGCGGCGCCACCAGGATCGGAGAGGCCGTACGATCGATTCTTTCTCGGCCTCTCAGCGCCGCGCCGTCGCGAAATCGTCGACTGCCGTCGTCAGGCTCAAGCCCGTGCGGCGCTCGAACTCGGCCGCGAGCCCGTCCGTCTTGCAACCGGCCACCATCGCGAACGGCACGCGCTCGCCGTGCTCGCGCGCGAGGAAATCGATGAAGAGCAGGGACTGCGCGTAGGCCCGGCCGATCGCGGCGTCGTCCCCCACCGCGCCCAGGCTGCCCGAGAGGGTCTCGAGCGACAGGAGCGGCGCTGCACCCAGCGTCTTGCGCGCGGCGTCCAGCGAACGACCCACCGTCGCCGGGTCCTCGCTCTCGAAACGTTGCGCCATGCCTTCGTTCAGCCAGCCCGGCACGTCGCGGCCGCCGGCTTCGTGCACGAACGCGTGCACGAGCTCGTGCCGCAGCACGCGCTCGAGCTGACGGCGTTCCTTGCCGAGGTCCTCGAGCGGCACGCGGATCGAGCCGTCGTACAGGCCGCCGGCCCAGTGGCCGATGCCGGTCGCGCCCAGGAAACCCTCGCGCTTGTAGAGCACGACGCGGATGCGCCCGCGCCCGCTAGCGACCGGATCGAGGCCGAAATGCTCGGTGAAATCGAGGTAGGCGCCCTCGAGCGCATCGAAGATCTCCGTCGTCCGGAAGGAGAGGTCGTCGCGCGCGCCGTCGTACGACAGGTCGAAGTGGCCCGACGACTCGGTCCAGTTGCCGGCTTCGGACTGCGCCAGTGCGCGCATCTGCTCGAGACGCTTCTGGATGTCGTCGCGCTCGGGCGCGAGCTCGGCGGCGCGCGCCATGCGCGCGATGCCGCTCGCCTGACCGGGCACGCCGCCGCGGTCCCATTCCTCGCCGCCCAGCCGCGCGAGCGCCTCGGCCAGGTTCGAGCGGAAGACCTTCTCGTTCGGGACGGCCGTGACGCACTCCTCGAAGCCGGCGACGGCCTTCGTGAGCTCGCCCTTCTCGAGCGCCTGGATCGCGGCGCGGTTCTTCTGCGCCCACATGGGGTCGACGCCGCGCGCAGCCGGCTGCTTCGGCGTCCCGGCGTAGGTGTCCGCGGCCGTGCCGCCGATCGGCACGCGGCGCGAAGGCGTCGGCGCGGAATCGTCGACGCCGGCACGCGGTTCCCACTCGGGCCGGACCTTCTTGCGCGGCGGCTCGCGGAACGAGAGCACGAACACGCAGCCCATCGCGAGTGAGAGGCCGGCCACCGCGACGCCCGCGGCTTTCATGCGCGCTCCTTTGCGGTGTCGTCAGAATCGGCGAGCGTCACGCCGCGCGCCGCGAGCAGCGCGCGCGCCTCGCCGTACGCGGCGGGATAGCCGTGGTCGCGCTCGATGGCGCGCACGCGCGCGCGCCAGAGCTCGCCGTCGCGCTCGGACGCGCGTGCGACGCGGCATCCCAGCGGTCGCGCGGGTCCCAGGCGACAGCCGGGCTCCGTGCGGGCGTGCGTGGCGGCGTAGTCCGCTTCCAGGGCGCTCATGGTCAGATCGTCGGTCGCGGGGCCGTCCAGGCAACAGTCCTGCGGCGTCAGGGGCCCGGAACCGGGTCGTTCTGCTTCGGATGACAGTGTCCGGATCTCGACAGCCAGGGCCTCGAGGGCTGCGAACGCGCGTTGGGCGCGCTCCGGGTCGACCTGGACCGCGATCCCGGGGCACGTGGCGCGCGCAGCCTCGAAACCGGCACCGCCGGCCAGTACCGAGGGCCAGTACGGGAAGGTGCGGCAGTGCGCTGGCCGCGCGGAGTAGGCGCGGCACGCGTTGCGACCCTCGAGCGGCGTGCAGCGGCCGTCGGCGAGCTCGCGTAGCGCCAGACGGCGCTCGCCCGTGCGCGGGTCGGCCGCGTCGCGCTCGGGGTGCTCCAGGAACGACTCCGGATGCATCTCGAGCGCGCGCGCAAGCGGCTCGATCTCGTCCGGATCGAGCCAGACGTAGCCTTCCCCGCCGCTGCAGCAGTGCCCGCAGCGCGAGCACGCGAAACGGAACGGTACGGCCGCGTCGAGGCCCGGATCGCGCACTGCGGACGTCGGCTCGCCGGCGCCCACGCTTCAGAACTTGCGCCGTCGCGGCGGCGTCTTGCGCACGGGCTGGTCGGGAGCGTTGCCCATGTCGCGGATCTTCTGCTGCGTCTCGCGCACCTCGCGCACCTCGCGGTGCAGCTCGTCCCAGCTCTGGAAGCGCTGTGTCGGGTCCTTCGACATCATCCGCTCGATCAAGTAGTGGAGCTGCGGAGACACGCCGCGCGACTTCATCTCGGGGCTCGAGAGGCCGTCCATGACGTGCTGTCGCAGGAGCTCCTGGTCATCGGTCGCCTCGAACGGCAGATGGCCGACGCACAGGTGGAACAGCGTCGCGCCCAGCGAGTACACGTCGCTGCGCAGGTCCGCCGCGGCGCCGCCGCGGGCCTGCTCGGGCGCCAGGTATTCCTTGGTTCCCGCGGCCGATCCGGCTGCCGCGCGCTCGTCCGTTCCGGACGCGAAACCCAGGTCGATCAGCTTGAGCGAGCCGTCGCGCGCGAGCATCAGGTTGCCGGGCTTCACGTCGCGGTGCACGACGCCCTGCGCGTGGAGGTAGTCGAGCGCGTCCGCGACCTGTCCGACGATGTCGAGCAATTCGTCCTCGCGGAACTGCTCGCCCGCGTCGAGTCGCTCGAGCAGCGTCGAGCCGTCGACGAGCTCCAGCACGGAGAAGTAGATCCACGCATCGGGCCCGAACCCGGCGAACTTGCGGATGCCGTGACCCTTCACGACGGTCGGATGCGCGAGTTCCGTGAGGCGCCGTGCCTCGCTGACGAAGGACTTCAAGATCGCCGGGTTTCGCGCCGCGGTCGGGAACAGCACCTTGAGCGCCACGGCCTCGCCGGTCTTCTTGTCGCGCGCAGCGAAGACGTCGGAGGTGCCGCCGCTGCCGACGTTCGGTCCGACGTCGAAGCCGGGGATCTCGGGCGCGATCCCGGCCTGGGTGCGGCGTGCGCGCTGGACCGCGTCGGGCGTCCAGCCCGCGCTCCGGACCAGCAGGTCGTCGAGGGCCTCACCAGCGCGCATCCCGGAATCGACGACCCGGGCCGCCTCGAGCGCGAGGTGCCCGCGCTGGACGAGCATCGCCAGGAACTGCGCGTCGGAAGCGTTCTGCATGCGGGTCGGCGCTCGATCGTATCGGCCCGGGCTGCACGGCGCGAAACGTCCCCTGGGACAGAAAGCCGAACCGACCGTCAAGTCGTTCTGCCGCCGGCTCCGAAAGGCATCGACATCGCCCCACGGCCTCCCCGGCCGAGCGACGAGTCCCCAGTGATCCCGACCAAGAGCCGCGCCGTCTGGCGCTACTTCGAGCCCGCCGACACGTTCGTGCGGATCGTCGTGTGCGATGCCTCGTCGATCGACGTCGACGTGAACGAGCACATGAACCGGGCCGCGTACCGCCGGCTGGTCGTCACGGCCTGCGTGCCGGACTACCGGACGGAGCTGGGTGCGCGCCTGCAGGAGCTGTGCAGCGACGATCCGCTGCTGGCCGAGGACCTGCTCTACCAACTGTGCATCGAGGTCAACCCCTCGCTCGACATCCACACCGTGCGCCTGCGCGGCGAGTCGCGGGCCGCCGAGTCGGCGCCCGAGGCGACAACGCAGCCTTTGCCGGAGACCGCGCTGACCGTCGTCGAGGACTTCCACGACCGGCTGGCGAAGCGCGCGCGCGGCCTGAGCGCGCGTCTCTCGCGCCGCGTGATCGGCCAGGACGAGGCCGTGCAGAAGGTCGTGCGCGCAGTCGAGAAGTCGGCCGCTGGTCTCGGTGCTCCGGGCCGACCGCTGGGCTGCTTCCTGCTCGTCGGCCGCACGGGCACCGGCAAGACGGAGCTGGCGCGCGCGCTCGCGGCCGAGCTCTTCGCCGACCCGAAGACGAACCCGAAGGGGCTCGTGCGCGTCGACTGCTCGGAGTATGCGCTGGCGCACGACGCCAGCAAGCTGATCGGCGCCCCGCCGGGCTACGTCGGGCACGAGGACGGCGGCTTTCTGACGGAAGCGATGTCGCGCCACCCCGAGACGATCGTCTTGTTCGACGAGGTCGAGAAGGCGCACCCGCGCCTGCACAACCTGCTGCTTCAGATCCTCGAGGACGGCCTGCTGACCGACGGCAAGGGCCGCACGGTCAGCTTCGAGCACGCGCTGATCGTCCTGACGAGCAACGCCGGCGCACGAGAGATGATCCAGGCGCGGCGCCGGCTGGGCTTCGAGCGCAACGTGAAGCTCGAGCACGCGTCGCTGTCCGACATCGCCACCGAGGCGCTCGAGACCAGCTTCAGCCCGGAGTTCCTGGGCCGCATCGACGAGACGGTGGTCTTCAAGGAGCTCGACAAGCGCACCGCCGTCTCGATCGCACAACGGCAGCTCGGCGAGCTGGCCGCGCGCGCCCGACGCCGTGGCCTGCGCGTCGCGTTCACGCCGGCGGTCGCGAAGTGGGTCTCCGAGCTGGGCTTCTCGACCGAGTACGGCGCGCGCGAGCTGCGCCGCGTCGTCACGCGCGAGATCGAGGCGCCGCTGTCGCGCCTCCTGCTCGACGGCACGCGCCGCCGCGGCCTGATCCGCGCGCGCATCCAGGCTGACAAGCCCTGCTTCGAGCTCGAGAACTGACGATTCGGCCGGGCAAGCTGGTTCGAGACGTCGCACTCGAAATGCGGCCTCCCGAACGGTCTCGACAGACGCCGGCTTTCAGGCCGGGCAGCAACCTGACGAGCGCGCTGATCGTCGTCTGGTGAACGCGGCTCCGCGCGTCAGATCGCGTCCATCGCGGCTTGCAGCGCCGCCAGGGCTGCGGCTTCGCCCGGCGTCAGCACGTGCGGCGGCGCGAGCAGGTCGGTGTACTCGCAGGGATCCGACGCCGTGTTGAAGAGGTTCTCGGTCAGCCCGCCGCCGTCGGCGTAGTTGCGCATGTAGCGGAACGATCCGTCGGTGATCCCGCGACGGTAGCCGAAGTTCAGGACCGGCGGCGTGCCGTTGGAGAAGGCCTCGGAATAGGCGGTCGTCCGCGCGAGCGTCGCGGTCGGATTCTGGATCCCGACCAGGAAGCTCTCGGAATCCACGGGCGATCCGCCCATCGCCGCGTCGATCTCGGCGCTGCGCAAGCCGGTCATCTCGGCCACCGTGCGCCACAGGTCGACGGCTCCGACGAGCGAACGGCACGTCTCGCCGGCGTGCGTGCCGACCAGCGGACCCGTCACGATCAGCGGGACGCGCGTGCCCAGCTCGTACAGCGTGCGCTTGCCGTGACCGACGAGCGCGTTGTCGCTGATCATCGTCGCCACGGTGCC
>Ga0163152_10003706_pt1 | contig 19648 bp, 12 predicted proteins | sample OliLakLV19MP8IB2_FD_148635 | JGI IMG/M metagenome (GOLD analysis project Ga0163152, IMG submission 148635) | Freshwater microbial mat bacterial communities from Lake Vanda, McMurdo Dry Valleys, Antarctica - Oligotrophic Lake LV.19.MP8.IB-2 | ecosystem: Environmental > Aquatic > Freshwater >...
ATGACGGCTGCGAAATCTGCTCGCGCTGACAAAACTCGGTGATCGACAACCCCGATCGCCGCCAACGACTGATCCGATCTCGCCACTTCGCCACTACCGCGACGTCCGACGCTCGTTTCATCGCTCGTGCTCCGCTGCCAGGGAAAAACGAATTCCCCGCAGCTTATCGCACGCGTCAACAACCGACGGACCGAGCGCTTACGCTCGTTCGACAGTGAATGTCGTCCAAGCGAACAACCGTTTACGAAAACGTTCGCTGGATCAATACACCATCGTTATCGCGAAGTGATAGAGACGTGCCGAACCGTCTTCCCGGAATCAGCTATCCGCTGACCCAACCGTCAGAGTTGTTCCTATTGCGGGAAATTGTCGGCGAAATTGAAGTTCCTTTACCCAGCAGTAGCAGCACGGGATTACAAAGACTGTGATGAGTGCGACGGACATTCCGCCGACGCTGGGGATGGCCATTGGTTGCATCACGTCCGAGCCGCGGCCGGGATGGAGAAAGATCGGGGCCAGGCCGAGGATTGTCGTGACGGACGTCATCAGGCAGGGGCGGATGCGTTTCAAGCCGGCTTCGACGACGAGGTTACGAACGTCATTGATGGACTGCGGTGGTTTCTCGCGGAAGAGGTCTTCCAGGTAGGTCAGCATCACGACACTGTCGTCATCGGAGACGCCGATCAGGGCGATGAAGCCGACCCACACGGCGACGCTCAGGTTTGCGCCGAAGAAAAAGAGACCGATGAAGCCCCCGGAGGCCGAGATGGCGATGTCGAGAAACACCAAAACGACTAGCCACCACTTGCCGAAGCTGAAGTACAGTGAGAAGACCATCGACAGCAACACCAGCGGCACGAGTAGCGACAGCCGTTCCATCGCGCGGCGTTGGTTCTCGAATTGGCCAGACCACGTCCAGTAGTAACCGGGTGGCACGGTTAGTGAGGCTTCGGCGTGACGGCCGGCGGCGACGAGTTCGTCACTTTGTTTGCGTTCGGATTGCAGCAGGAGTTCGGCGTCCTCGACGACGCTAATTTCGTCGCGGTCGCGGGTGTTGAGCGTCACATAGCCGACGAGCAAGCCGTTTTCGCTCTTGATTTCTTGCGGTCCGACACTGAAGGTCAGCTTGGCGACTTGAGCGATCGGCACATGTGAACCGGTTGAAGTTGGGACGAGGATGTGCTCCAGGTCATCGAAGCGTTCGCGCAGCTCGCGCGGATAGCGGACTCGGATCGGGTAACGTTCGCGGCCCTCGACGGTGGTTGTCAGCCGCTCGCCGCCGATCGCGATTTCAATAACGTCTTGAATGTCGCGGATGCTGACTCCGTACCGCGCGGCGGCTTCGCGATTGATCTCGTATTCGAGGTACGGCTTGCCCATCAGTCGGTCGGCGACAACGTCCACAGCGCCGGGCACCTTCTTCAGAAGCTGCTCCATTTGCAGGCCGATGCGTTCGATTTCTTTCAGGTCCGAGCCGTAAACCTTGACTCCCATCATCGCGCGGAAGCCGGTTTGCAACATGACCAGTCGTGTCTGGATCGGTTGTAACCACGTCGGCAGCACGCCGGGGATCGCGGCTTTCTGGTTCAACTCTTCGAGGATTTCGGCCTTGGTGATGCGACGCGCTTCCGGCCAGACAAAGCGCAACGCGGGACGACACCAACTGAGCCACGCTTGCTCGCTGTGCCAGCGCGGTTGCGACAGCACGCGCCAGTCGTCTTCCGGATTCAGCGTGACAATGGTCTCGATCATGCTGATGGGAGCCGGGTCGAGTGACGATTCGGCGCGGCCGACCTTGCCCACGACGTCTTTAACTTCCGGGACCGTGCGGATTGCGAGGTTTTGCTGCTTGATGACCTCTTCCGCGATGGTCAGCGAGGCCGACGGCAAGATCGACGGCATGTAAAGGAGCGAGCCTTCGTCCAGCGGCGGCATGAACTCGCGGCCGATGCCGGGGAAGGACTGTTCGAGACGTTGCCAACCGCTCGTCTTCGTGATGTCGAATCCTGCGAATCGGCAGGTGGCCGAGATCGGAATGCCGACGAAGTCAAAGCCCAGCCACACGGTGAACCCCAACGCAATCAAGCACGCTGGAATAGACAGAAACGTTCCTTTGTGGGCCAGCACCCAGCGCAGTGTCGGACGATAGACCTTGAAAATGGCTCGCGAAACGGGATTCTCTTCCAGCGGGATGAGTCGTTCGCGCCCCATACGGTAGACCAACGTGGCGACGAGGAAGCCAACTCCCAACGCCGTCGGCCAGCCGCTCCAGGTTGCGCCGAGGTCGAGACCCCACTCGATTGCCAACCGCAACGCAATCATCGCGGCCACGCCAGCCGAGCTGCTGATCAACAGCGAACGGCGACGCGACCATGTCACCGGTTTGAGCAGGTAATAGCACAGCACGGGCACGACGGTGATGGCGAGGATGACGGACGCGGCGATCGCGAACGTCTTCGTGTACGCCAAGGGCCGGAACAGTTTTCCTTCCGGCCCGGTCAATGCAAACACGGGAACGAACGACACAACCGTGTTGAAGACCGCGGTAACGATGGCTCCGCCAACTTCGCAGGCGGCGTCGTAAACGGTCGCAAGGTAGTAATTCAGCGGGAGGGCGAGGCTCCCGCGTTGCGAATGTCCCGATGATAGGGGCTCGGCGGGAGCCTCGCCCTCCCATACCGCGCCATTCTGTGTCGCCGCCAGCCGCCGATAGATGTTCTCCGTCATGATGATGCCCATGTCGCTGACGTCGCCGATGGCAATCGCCAATCCCGCCAGCGACATGATGTTGCTGTCCACGCCCATCCAGTACATCACGCCGAAGCTCATCGCGAGTGCCAGCGGCAACGTCGGCAGCACGGCCAGCGAACTCCGCAGATGCAGTAGAAACAGAAGGACGATCAGGCCGACTACGATCGACTCTTCGATGAGGTTGGCCTTCAGCGTGCCCATCGTCTCGTAGATGATGTCCGTGCGGTCGTAATACGGGACGATCTTCACTGCCACCGCCTTGCCCGATGGCAGGGTGAGCCGCAACCCCGGCTCGATCTCGGTGATCTTTTGCTTGACACGGTTGATGACGGCCAGCGGGTTTTCGCCGTAACGCATCAGCACCACGGCTCCAGTTGCCTCACGGCCGGCGTTGTCGAGCGTGCCACGGCGAAACTCCGGGCCAAGCTGCACGGTCGCCACGTTTTTCACATAGATCGGCGTGCCCGCTTCCTGGCGGATGAGAATATTCTCGATGTCCTGAACGTTGCGAATGAAGCCTTTGCCGCGGATGAAAAACTCAAAGCGATTGCTCTCGACGACTTTGGCCCCCACGTCAATGTTGCTACCGCGGACGGCCTCGTAAACGTCGGGCAAGGTGACGCGGTGTGCTCGCAGCTTTTCGGGAATGACGTCGATCTGGTACTCACGCACATAGCCGCCGAGCGTCGCGACCTCGGTCACTCCCTCGACCGATTGAAGCTGATACCGGATGTACCAGTCTTGCAGCGACCGGAGTTGGGAGAGATCGGCCCCCTCCGCTTCCAGCGTGTAGTAGAAAATCTGTCCCAGCGCCGTCGCGTCCGAACCCAGCCCCGGAACGACGCCTGGCGGGAGCCGCGACAGCGACACGTTCATCCGTTCCAGCACGCGCGATCGTGCCCAATAGTAGTCCACTTCGTCCTTGAAGATGATGAACACCATCGAGAAGCCGAACCCGGAGAACGACCGAATCGTCTTCACGCCGGGCGTCCCCGACAGGGTCGTCGAAAGCGGGTACGTCACCTGATCTTCGACATCCTGTGGCGACCGGCCGGGCCAATCGGCCAGCACGATGACTTGCTTCTCGCCGATGTCGGGAATGGCGTCGATCGGGATGTTGACCACCGCGTAATAGCCGATGCCGAGCAACAACAACATCATCAGGATCACGACGAACCGGTTGTTGAGGCACCAGCGAATGATGAGGTTGACCATGATGTGGTTCGTTACGCGATGAGATTCGGGGTGGATGATCCAGGCTAATTCGCAGCGAGCGAGGGGCGGATGACGCTTCGCCCTCGCTGCGGCTTGGGATTAGTGCTTGTGGCCGCTCGGCGTTTCTGTCGCGGACGGCGAAGGCGTCGCCCCACCTCCACTGCCCATGCCGCCGTGGCCGGAGTGCAGCGCCGTGCCGGATTGTCCTGTGGGATACAGCAGACTCGGCATGCCTTCGATCTGGCGTTGGCTGTCGAGCAGGAATCCGCCTTGCGAGACGACTAGATCTCCCTCTTTGATGCCGTCGAGCACGACGTAGAACTCCCGCCGCTTGCCGGATTCGTCAAGGGCATGAGCGCGCGGGCCGACTTTCAGATCAACCAGCTCATACGCGCCGTTGGTCAATCGGTACGTGATTCGCCGTCGGCCGGTGTCGAGCACGGCAGAGACGGGAATCGCCAGCACGCCTTTGCTGGACTTGCTCTTATTCCGGACTGATTCTGGTTCGGCCGAAGTTTCCTCCTGGACGTTCGCATTATCGGTGCTGCCCGCCCCCCTCACCCGTTGCTCCGGCACTTTCTCCAAAGGCATCTCGCAGATCGAGCACTTGCCCGGATCGCGCTGCTTGACTTCGGGGTGCATCGGACAGACGAACATGCCTTCGAGACCGGTCGGTTCGGGCGAGCCGTCCGGCCGCAGCTTCACATTGATCGTCGCCGTCGCGAACATTTGTGGCTTGAGGAGCCGGTCCAGATTCTTGATGTTCACACGGACGCGGATCGTGCGCGACGCGTCGTCGAGGAACGGGTCGATGAACATGATCGACCCCGCGAACATCTCACCAGGATAGGATTCCAACTGCACATCGACCGACTGCCCGAAGCGGACCCACGAGACGTCGAACTCGTAGATGTTGAGATACAGCCAAATCGGGTCGAGGTCCGCGATGCGATAGACTTCGTCGCCGGTGTTGAGGTACTGGCCAACGCGGACGTTTTTCTCGATAACCGTGCCGCCGAACGGCGCGTAAATCACCAAGTGATCCTCGGGCGCGCCAGTGCGCAATAACTCGTCGATCTGCTGCGGCGTGATGCCCCAGAGCTCCAGGCGACGTCGGGCGGCGCTCGACAAACCGCTCGCTCCGGCCCCTGGCCGTTCGCGGGAGTCCTGCTCGCTGCGAACGGCGTTCAGGAATTCCGACTGCGTAGCCAGTAGATCAGGACTGTAGATGCTGACGAGGTGATCCCCCTTTTTGACCTCGACGCCGGTGAAATCCACGAACAGCCGATCGACACGGCCATCGACGCGCGACGTGATGTACGCCACCTGCCGCTCGCTGTAGTCGAGCTTGCCGACCGTGCGAATTTCCTTGAACAGCTCGCGCCGCTGAACGGGTTCGGATTCTAGGCCGGCTCGCTTTTCCAAGTCGTCGCGCGCGCTCGGCAGCTTCGAGATGGGAATCAATTGCATGCCGCAGATCGGACACTCACCGGGATTGGGCAAGCGAATCTGCGGGTGCATGGAGCAGGTCCACGTGTCACTGCCGGCAGCGCCCTGACCGATCCCCTTCGACCACCACGCGATCAATGCCACCAATAGCGCGAGCGCTCCCAAAACCGTTCCAATGCTCAGCACGCGATGTTTCCAGTTCATGGCAATAAACTCCTGCCGTAGTGACTTCGCGACTTGCGACCGAGTCGCTGCCTGATCAGCTTGAAGACTTCAATAGCCGTCACTGGAGTGAGAGCCAGCACGACGATGCTGCGCCATTCGCTCAAGGAGTGGGCCGGCACTGTCGCGTTGTTCAGCGATGCTTTTTGCCAGCACGACCTCCGGCGCTCCCTTTGGGTAGAGACTTAGTAGCCGGCCGTGACAACGACGTATCGCAGTGGCTCTTTGCCAAATCTGTCTCGACAGTCGGCGCCGCAGAAGAAGTAAGGGTGTCCCAGATATTCAGAGTGGGGAGTCGCCGTGGATTTGGGGACTCGCATGCCGCACACTGGGTCGGCAACGAGCACTTCCTCGTCCTTGAAACCACCCTGACGCACGGCAAGGCTGGCTCGCACGAACCTCAACAGGCAGCCCTCGATCCAGTCGGCGACCCCATCGTCTCCATCCAAGTCGAGTGGCACAACCAATCGATCAAACCTGTCGTACTTGATAAAGGCCGGAACAATGTGCGATTCGTACGAGAATACGAGCGACGTTACGTCTTCATCATGGAAGACGTAGAACTCGATGCGGGCATTTGCCGGAAAGTGCTCCATGTAGCCCAGGCAGAGCGCGCAGCGAAGGTCCTTCTTGTGCCTGCCCAGGCTCGCGTTGGGGTAGTAGCTCGCGACTTTCGCAACGCGAGGTCGGACCACACCTTCGATGAAATGGTGAGCTCGATGCTCGTAGCGCGCGAGACGCGCTTCGAACTGGGCCATGTGTTCTGCCGCGTATGCAGGCGGGGTCGTTCGCTCTGCCTCGGCAAACTCGACCTCGATCCGTCGCGAGAATCCTCGGAGATCACTCATGGCACACCTCTGGCTCACTCCAGGCCGACGACACCGAAGGCGATCACTTGCTGCCGACGGCAAACGCAAGCGTTCGCGGTGGACTGTTCTCGCCGTTGCTCCGCTCGTTCGAGGCGCTCTTGCTTCGGCAGGCGCCTCGGCGCGCTATTGAGTATCCGGCTGCTGGAACCCGGCGATCAGTGACGCCACCTCCTCCACGTCGCGCGCCCCGACAACGGTCAGATAACGATTCTGATTCTTCCACGTGGCCGCGAGGTGATTGTCGACCTGAACGATGCTCGTGGGTTTGCCGCTGCAATGGGCGCGAATCGTCGGTCGGTTTGAGAACCAACCCGGATCCTCATCGTGGTGCTCGAAGACGGCCAACGTTTCGCCGTCTGCATTCTTGTAAATCGTCTCCACGCAGGTGCAGCAAGGCATTCGCAGTATGTACATCTTCTCCAGCCGCAGAGCGTCTCCGCTTGTCGGAAGCGCCGGCCGGTAGCGGAGCTTTTTGGTCGCTTCGTCCAAAGTTACTGCCTGCCCGTCGTATTTAGTAACGATGGTGCGCTGAGCTGCTATTGGGTCGCGCGGGAATTGGTCGAGGAAGGCCCCGAAAGCTACCCTCATCTGCCGCTGCTCGCTCGACTGATAACGCCAAATGCCCAGTGCCGCCGAGAGCGCCAGCAGCACGATCGCGGCGGTCGCCAAACGACGACGCATCGATGTAGTCGTGGCAGTCCGCGAGCGAGACGATTCTCCCCGCCGTGCCTGGCGCTGAAGCTTCGTCTGAAGCTCTTCCCACATGCCAGACGGGGCAGTGGGGTCGTTCAAGTCCGCGGCAACCCGCGAGAGTTCACGAAACGCCGCCAGCCTGGCGGTGCAATCGTGACAAGTGTGAAGGTGCTCCTCGATGGCTGCGCGCAGGTCCGGCGACAGCTCGTTGTCGTGATAGGCCGACAGATTGTGCTGGACCGCCGAGCAGTTCATTTAGAGTTCCCAGCCGAGTTCGCGGAGCAGCCGCTGCAGTTCGGTCCGAGCGCGATTCAGGCGGGACGCCACCGTTCCTTCGGGAATCTCCAGTGCTTCGGCTAACTCCCGGTACGACAGCCCTTCGATCTCGCGCAGGAGGAACACACTCCGCAAATCGGGATCGAGCTGCGCGAGCGCTCGCTCAAGCAGTTCCCGATGCTGGAGATGATCCGCCTTGTCGGGCGATCGATCTTCTGGCTCGCGCGTCAATCTCTCGCACGGCTCACGCCGCGCCCGCCGCAGGAATTGAAGACACTCATTTACCGCTAACCGATAAAGCCAGGTTTCAAACCGCGATCGTCCCGAAAACTGCCGCAGGGAGCGAAAGGTCTGAAGAAAAGCGTCCTGGGCTACATCGGGCGCCGCCTGCACGCCAACCATCCGTACCACCAGGCGGTAGACCGATTGTTCGCAGCGCTCATACAGCTCTCGCTGGGCCTTCGCGTCCCCCTGCTGACTGGCAAGGACGATCGGCTCCAGCGAGTCGCACTCGCTTGGGCACGCGACCGCATCGCGGTCTACCACGTTAGATGCGGTGGCGAGCGAGTTTCTTCCCGGTCCAAGTGCCATGAGAAACCGCTTTCGAACTTTCGCGCGCTGTTCTGAATGGCGCCGCCGAGGGTGGTTTAGAGGAACGGGCCTTGAACTGGCAACAATCGTGCCACGTCAAGTGTATAGGGCGCATTGGCTTTCGCCTACGACCACGATGGTTCCGCACACGTCAAGGGTGAGCGAAACGGTTCGAGAGGTGTGCGTTTACGCACAGCAAGTTTCACAGCTCAGCAGGGCAGGCGACGAGGGGACCACATCTGACCTAAGCTCTTATGCTAGACCACAGTTTGGGGGCTACTTGCGTTGGCAGTGGCCGGCGACCGCACCGCGCCGCAACATAATAATCTCACTCCGGCACCGTAAGTGCGAAGGAAATAACTAGAGTGGGCATCTAATCAATTAGTTCGCCAGGCATCGACATTCGTTGCCAGCGCCGCCGGGCTCGTAAGTTCCGCAGCCGGCATGCCCTCTTTTCTGAAAGCCTCGTCCCATGAGACACGTTACCAGATTGTGCTTGGCTCTTGCCTTCGTACTGCTCGCAGTGCAAGCCGGCACGGCAAATGCTCAAGCAGTACGCGATGCCGGCTCGAAAATCCGTGGCAACTCCGGCGGCAGTTACCGTGGGGGTTACCGCTCGACGTGGCACGCGCGGGATTATGCTCGCGACTATCGGTCCCACGCGACCGAAGCCCGCCGTGAGAACCGCCCTGTGACGCCCGAGGAAGCGCAGGAGCACGCCGAAGGGTTGGGAGCAAACATTAACAAGGCTCAAAAGCACTTCGCCCAGGCGCGTAAGCAGGCTGGCGCGGATAAAGAAACTCTGGCTGCACTCGAAAAGATCGACGCGCTCCTGGCCGCGGCGCTGAAATCGCACGCGGAGATGGCCGAAATGTGCAAGCACGAAGAGATTGACGCCGACGGCACGATGAAGTGCTGCATCGACGCCGAAGCCGCGCTGGAGAAGGCAATCGCCGAGCAGGAAAAGCTGCTCAAGCGCCTCTCGGCCGCAAAGCCGGCGAAATAACGGTAAGGCCGCGAAGTAACAGTCGAGACGCGGATGCAGTCTCGTTGTAAGGACAGGCCTAGCGTGTGGTTGACGAGTATTTGCCGGACGACCGGCGGGAGGGCCCGCGCTCTGAGCTTGCTCTGTGCGTGGTGCCCTCCCGGTTTGTCGTTGCGGTATGCCTGGTCGCCCAATCGCGGCACGGCGGTGCGTGCTAACGCGGTGCGGCGGCTGGCGGTACGCCCGGCGGCGCCGCCAATGGACCGCCGATTACTCGCTCCAATTCAGCGATACCAACGTAATAGGCAGCCACCGCCGCAGCTTGTTCGTTCAAGAGGTCGATCCGCTCACGCTGAGCCTGAACGAGGCGGAGGAAGTCAACTTTGCCGGTGATGTATGCGGCCTGGGCTGCATTGACGTTGGAATTCGCGGCGGGAATGATCCGCTGGTCGAACACTTGCACCTCGCGGTATGCCTGGCGGACACGCTCGTAAGCGACCTGCACTTCATACTGGATCTGCGCCGACAAGAGCTCGACTTCGGCACGCTGCTGGCTGGCGCCAGCCGATGCCTCGCGCACGGCGGCACGGCGACGTTCTCTTTGCACCGGCACATTCATGTTCAGGCCCACCTGTCCTTGCAAAGGACGATCGGTGCCTTGCCAGAAGGTGTCGTAGCGGCCGACTAATTCGACGTCGGGCTTGAACTCGCGCTGCGCTAGCGACACGCCGGCCTGCTCCGCGCGTAGCTTGCTCACGGCGGCCGCCAGGTCGGGGCGGCTCGCCTGCGCGATCCCCAGTAGATCGTTCGCGTCGGGCGGCGCGATCGGCGACGATAGTCGGACCGGTGGCGGCGGCAACGGCGTCGCAGGATAGCGCAGCAGCAACGTGTTGATCCGCGCGGTGGCCACACGTTCAAGACGTTCGAATTCGATTTGTGCCCGCTCGAGCTCGGCCAGCTCCACATCGGCTTGCAGCACATCCTGCTGCGGAACGAGATTCGCCTCGTAGCGATCCAGTGCATTGGCGCGAAAGGTGCCGAGCGCTAGCCGATTGGCTGTGTTCAACTCAAGCTGCCGGTGTGCGAGATAGTATTCGTAATACGCTTGCTTCGTTATCTGCACCAATTGCAGGCGAGCATCGCCGACCTGCTGCATCGCGGCACGGGCTTCGTGCTGAGCGACGTTACCACGAAGTTGTCGCTTGCCGTACCAGGGAATTGTTTGCCGGCCCTGCAAGACCCAGGCGAAGTCGACATTCGGCGAACCCAGCGAGCCGGGCGCCATCATCGTGTCGAGCATCGGATCGGTCAACGACACGGCTTGTGGATAACGGGCCGCCGCCGCGCGCCAGGCCGCGATCGCCGACGACACTGATGGGTGCTGGGCCAAAACGACGTTCACGAGCACTGACAGTGGCAGCTCGCGATATCCTGCAAACACGTCGTCGCAGAATGTTTCGACCACGACGGGCAAGTCCTCGGGAGACTCGCCCGCGCGCGATAGCGCAGACGGAACGGGCGTCGGCAACGCTTCAGCCGGCGCGACACGCCCAGTTTGCGCCGTCGAAGTTGCCTGCGTTTGGATAGCGCGCAGGCCGGCCGACAACTCGTGTGGCGTTGGCGGCTGGGCATGGACCGGCCGCGCGAAGCGGCTGCCCAAGACCAGCAGTGCGCAAATAATTGCCCGGCGGATCGGCGACATAACGCCTCCGTGCGTTGTCTTCCGTCACGTGCGCGGGCTGGCGGGTTAGCGAGTAAGGGCGGCGCGCCTTGGCAAGCTTCGCCGACCGTAACGATAGAATCGGCAATCGGCGACGCGCCAAGCGATTGTTGCCCAAACGGCTGATAGACTCGACTTAGCCGGCAGACTCGCCCGACATTACGACGCGCAGGACGGAGTTATCCCCATTCGACAGACCTACTGCTATTGACCGACGAGGACTGACAACTGATAGTTTGGGTAGTCCTTAACGGTTGGTGAGTTGCATATGAGACCGCTGGTTCGATCGCATTGGTGGCTGTGCACCGTTTGGGCGATGATGCCCTTGGCGGTTTTGGCCGGCGTGCCGACGTCGCGGTGTCTTTGCGCCGCGAGCGAACGACCAGCCGCTTGCCGGTGCCTGTGCTGCTGCGGGAAACCCGTGGCAGATGGAAGCTCAGGCGGCAATTGCTGTGGCATGTGCGGCAACGGTAACCACGACTCGATTCCGAAGGATCGACTTCCGATTTCCGCTCCGGCAGCACCACAGCCAGGGTGTTGCCCTTCAGAAGCAGTTAGGCCAAACGCCGCGGAATCGCGTTGCTGTGGCGAACTGGCGGCCGAGCCGTGTGTCGTTCCGGTGGCAGTAGCCGTGCCCGACACTGCCGAGGTGAGCATTGGTCTGACGGGGCCAGCCGTCGAGACTGCGCCGCCATTTCATTCTTCCGCAGCCATTGATCTTGGCCATCTTCATGTCGGCCCATGCGCCGATCTCGTCGTGCGCTTGTGCGCTTTCTTGATTTGACGCGCTGCGCCTAGCGATGCGCACTTTGCCGCGTCGCTCACCCCTCGTGTCGATTCTCCGTCGCGTTGCCCCGCCTGTCACGGCGATGTTTTCGCGAGACGATTGGGACTAACGATCTGAGTTCGTGCCTGCGACGGGGTAGCCGCGCCACGGCTGGCGGGTTAGCGCCAAAAAGCTGGCTTTGCGCCGCGGCTGCCCCGTCCTGGGCGCGATCAATTGATGTGGAGAGAGACATGGACCCAATTGCTTCTGACCCTTCGATCGAAAAAGTCAAGCATCGTCTGGCGTCGGCAATGGATGCTAAACATCGCAACACTGACGAAGGTGGCCTGCGCGCGCCGCCTGATTTAACAGGCTGGCGGAAGGCCTGGTGGTGGTTTCACTTTCTCATCCTGGTCAAGCTCGCCCGCTTGCGATTCATCGCCGTGCTCGTCGCTATCGGTCTGGTGATCACGCAGTGGGAGGCCTTGGTCGCACGCTACGAGAAGTGGACGCGCCCCGCGTCTGGACAGTCGGCGGCTCAGTCGGGCATCGAGTACTTCTGCCCAATGCATCCGACGGTCATTCGCGACAACCCGAAGGAGAAATGCCCGATCTGCTTCATGCCGCTGTCAAAGCGCAAGAAGGGAGACACGCACCCGGAAGCCCTGCCCGCGGGGGTCGTCAATCGGGTGCAGCTTTCGCCCTATCGCATCGTGCTGGCCGGTGTGAAGACCTGGCAAGTCGATTTCGTGCCGCTGACCAAGGAGATTGACGCAGTCGGTTATGTGGAATTCAACGAACGGGGACAGCGCAATGTTTCGGCCCGAGTCAGTGCCCGCATCGACCAACTTTTTGTCAATGAGACGGGCCAGATGGTCGCGGCCGGCGATCCGTTGGCGTTGCTCTACAGCCCGGAGTTACAGGTCACAGTGCAGAATTTGCTCGCTGCCCAGAAGACCGACAATGCCGAGTTTCAGCGTAGCGCCCGCACGCGGCTCGAATTACTAGGGATCGACGTTACTCAAATCGACGAGATTCTGGCGTCGGGCCAGGCGACTAGGCAGCTGACAATTCGCTCGCCGATCAGCGGCCATGTGATCCGCAAATACGTGCGCGAAGGTGACTACGTCAACGAAGGGAGCCCGCTGTACGACATCGCCGATTTATCGACGGTCTGGATTCTGGCGCAGGTCTACGAAGACGACATGGCGTTTCTGCCGCTCGAACAAGCGCACAAGCCCTCCGAGGCCACGGTGGGCCTACCCGTGGTAGCCACGACACCGGCTCTGCCGAACGAGGAATTCCACGGCACATTGACCTTTATCTATCCGCACGTCGACCAGGCGACGCGCACGGTTACGGTGCGCTGCGAACTGCCGAATCCTGGACACAAACTGCGGCCCGGGAGTACGGCGATGATCGCGATCCGGGTGCCGCACGAACGGTTGGTAGCGCTGGCCGTTAGCGCCGTCGCGGGCGCGGCCGACGGCGCGGCGCACGCCGGCTCGATCGCTGCTGATGGGCTGCTAGCCGTGCCCGAAGATGCCGTGATCGACACGGGTGCTCAGAAACTGGTCTATCGGCAGACGCTTCCCGACACTTACGAAGGGGTCGTGGTCACGCTCGGCCCCAAAATGACTGACCAACAAGGCGCAGTCTTTTATCCTGTTCTGAACGGTTTGAAACAGGGCGCGCAGGTCGTCACGGCCGGTTCGTTTTTGATCGACGCGGAAACGCGGCTGAATCCGGCTGCTGGCTCCATCTACTTCGGCGGCAGTGGCGGCTCCAAAGCGGAGTCGACAACCGTTGTCCGCCCCTCAACGCCAGAAGACCCCGCAGCGAAGATCGCGGCGGCCCTGGCCAAGTTGTCGCCCGCCGACCGCGCGGCTGCCGCGGCGCAGCGTTTCTGCCCCGTGCTAGCCACTAGCCTACTGGGCTCGATGGGACCACCAGTCAAGCTCTCGATCGGAGATCAGTCTGTTTTCGTCTGTTGTGGCGCTTGCAAGAAGAGCGCCTTGGCCGATCCACAGAAAACGCTTGCCCGCGTGGCCGAGCTGATCGCGGCCAACAAGGACTCGTCGCCATGATCGAACGACTAATCGAGTTCTCGATTCGCAATCGCTTCCTGGTGTTGGCTTTGGCTGCCGGGCTGACCGTCGCCGGCATCTATGCCACGCTGCACACGCCCGTCGATGCGATTCCCGATTTAAGCGAAAACCAGGTGATCGTCTTCACTGACTGGATGGGGCGCAGTCCACGCGAGATTGAAGACCAGGTTACCTATCCGCTCTCGCGCAAGCTGCAAGGACTGGCAGGCGTGCGCGCGGTGCGCTCTTCGTCGGAATTCAACTTCTCGATGATCACGATCATCTTTGAGGACACCATCGACTATTATTTTGCGCGACAGCGCGTTTCGGAGAAGCTTACTGGAGCCAACACGTTTCTCCCCGAGGGTGTTGTCCCGTACCTCGCGCCTGACGCGACGGCCTTGGGACAAATCTTCTGGTACACCGTCGAGCCGAGCCCACAGCACCCGATCGAACCTGGCAAGCTCTGGGCCCTCAACAAGTTCTACATCGCGCCACAGTTGACCGCCGCCGCGGGCGTGGCCGACGTGGCGACCGTCGGCGGCGCGCCTCTGGAGTACCAGGTCGATGTGCGGCCCGAAGAATTGCGCGCCTACGGCATCAGCCTGGGCGAGTTGTACACAGCCATCTCGAAGAGCAACCGCCCCGCAGGCGGCGGCGTCGTGCAAAAGAACAACGCCGAGTACATCGTGCGGGGAGTCGGTTGGATCAAAGACAAGCACGATATTGAAAACACCGTCATCAAGGAGATCAAGGGGACGCCGATCTATGTCCGCTCGGTCGCGACCGTGCAGATGGGCGTGCAATTTCGACGCGGCGTGTTCGAGAAGGACGGCAATGAGGTTGTCGGTGGTGTCGTGCTCATGCGCCACGGCCAAAACCCGCTGGTGGTGACCGAAAACGTCAAGCGTAAGATTCAGGAGCTGCAATCCGGCTTGCCACCTGGCGTGCGGTTAGTTGCCGCCTACGATCGCACGCGGTTGATTCACGGTGCGATCCACACGCTCACCGAGGTCATGTGGCACGAAATGCTCATCGCCGCAGTGGCCATCCTCTTGATTCTCACCCACGTCCGCAGTGTGTTCGTCATTTGTGTGACCTTGCCGCTGGCCGTGTTGAGCGCGTTCTTGATGATGTGGGTGCTCCGGGTGTTGGAAATCGTCGACATTCAAGCCAACATCATGTCGCTGGCCGGCATCACGATTTCGATCGGCATTCTCGTCGACCAGGCAATTGTAATGACCGAGAACGCCACGCATGCGCTCAAGGAGCATTTCGGCGACCGCAAAGTCACCGGCGATATCCGTGAGCTGGTGCTGCCCGCGTGCCGCACGGTGGGCCGACCGATTTTCTTTTCGGTCATGATCATGCTGCTGTCGTTTGTCCCGGTGTTCATGCTCTCGGGTCGGGAGGGCAAATACTTTCACCCCCTCGCGTTCACCAAGACGTTTGCGCTGTTGGGCGTGGCGATCATTTCGGTGACGCTCGTGCCGGCCCTGATTCCCACATTTCTCAAGGGTCGATTGCGAAGCGAAGAAGAAAACCCCATCGTCCGTAGCTTTATCAATATCTACAAACCGCTTTTGACCTGGGCCCTGCCGCGCCGCAATCTCGTGATGTGGCTATTCGCGGTGCTGTTGATCCTGGCGGCGGGGATTTTTCCGCTGCAAGCCGTGATTGGCCAGGGCGCCTCGGCCGAGGCCTGGCGAAATGCGTTTCTCGTCACGTTCTTTCTTGTCACCGCGCTCACGGTTATTTCCACTCGCGGTGCGTTCTGGCAAGGGCTGTCGCTGGCTAGCCTGGTGGTCATCGGCCTGTGGTCCTATCACTTCACCAAGATTGGCGTGGCCTTCATGCCTGCGTTGGACGAAGGGACGACGCTCGACATGCCCATCACCGTGCCGCGCGCCAGCGTGACGCAAGTATCCGACGATCTTAAAGCTCGCGATGCCTTGTTGCGTGGTTTCCCGGAAGTTGAATCGGTCGTCGGCAAGGCCGGCCGCGCCGATACACCGACCGACCCGGCGCCGCTCGACATGGTCGAGACATTCGTCAACTTCCGCCCCAAGCAGCTCTGGCCAAAGCGCGTGCTCAAGTACGTGGACGCCGTGCGGCAGACTCGGGGGGCGCTCGACTTGCTAGTCGCAAAAGGATTTTTAGCCGCGCCAACCAGCTCCGCCGATCGCGACTCGCTCATCAACGAGGCCGGCCAGAAGGCGCTCGAACGCTTCGACGAAGTACAGCGAGAGCTGGCCTCGCTGCGCTATCAGGAGTTCGAAAAGGCACTGGGTCCCCAACTCGTGCGTTCTGCCGTGACCGATCTTTTGCGGCGCCTTCGTGAGTCAGGCCAACTGAATTGGCGGCAACTCAAGGGCGAGAGCAAACCACAGAAACAGCGCGAAGAGCGCGAAATCGAATCACTCGTGGCACAGTTCGCGCCCGACTTTGGCATGGCGCTGGCTCGCCAGCCGGCCCTGGAAGATGCGACCCGATTAAGCCAGGTTGTCGCGCGAGAACTCGCGGCCGCGGGTGCAATCAAGGACGTGACGCAGGCCCTGGAGCTACAGGAACCCTGGGCCAGTCGCTGGACACATGCAATCACTGAAGCACTCGGTGCAAAACGCAAGACGCTTGCCGGCCAACTGCTGTACAGCATCGAGGGCGAGCGGATGCGGCTCTGGGAAGCCCGCGTCGAAGAGATCAACTGGGAACTATTCGATCATGGCGTGCAGGCGTTCACCTGGATTGCGCTGGAAGAGCTTGTTCAGGCTGCGCGGTCTGCCGAACTGCTCAATAAGGCGCCACATGGCAACCAAGCGAAGCGATTCGCCGACGCCGCTGTGCAGGAGCAGCTTGGCCACGCACCGGATTCGAGCGTGCTGGCGCCATTCGCTCAGCTTCGCGATGGATTGGAGAAAGAGTTTGCCACCCGAGTGTTGTTCTGGCCGCGGCAGACTGGTCCCAAGGGCGATCTCGTCGACGACGAAATGAGCCGCGTGCTACAAGTCCCCGGCTGGAGCAACATTTTTACGCAGCCGATCATCAATCGTATTGAGATGCTCTCGACGGGCGTGCGGACCGACATCGGCGTCAAGGTCTTTGGACCCGACCTCGACATTGTCGATCGCGTGTCGAAGCAGGTAGAAGCAGCCCTCAAGCCGCTCAACGGCGCTCGCGACGTGATCGCCGCTCCAATCACGGGAAAGGGCTACTTACAGATCGAGCTCGATCGCGAAAAGGCGGCTCGATACGGCATCGCCGTCGACGACATTCAAGAAGAGATCGAAGTCGCCCTTGGTGGACGCGCAGTCACCTATACGGTCGAAAGTCGCGAGCGTTTCCCTGTGCGGCTGCGCTACGCGCGGGCCGAACGTCAGGACGAAGAGAGCATACGTCGCTTGCTTGTCAGCGCGTCGGCGATGCAGGCGACGAGTGTCGCGATGGCAGAGGATGAGAGCACTTCGCTGGCCCCGCGGGTTCCCGGCCCCGCTTCAATGCTGGTATCACGGCCATCCAGCGACGGCCATGCTGCCACTCCCCCACATGCGGCACGTGGCCCGGCCCTCATTCCTTTGGCGGCAGTGGCCGATGTGCGCGTCGTCGAAGGGCCGGCCATGATTCGCAGCGAGAACGGGCAACTTCTGAATTACGTGACCCTCAACGTGCGCGGTCGGGACATTGTTGGCTTTGTCGACGAGGCCCAGCGCGTCGTGGCCGAAAAAGTGCACCTGCCCGAAGGCGTGCACCTCCAGTGGAGCGGCGAGTTCGAGCACCAGGTGCGGGCGGCGCGCACGCTGTTGTTCGTATTCCCGATCGTGATCCTGTTGATCTTCGTCATTTTGTACTTCACCTATCACGACCTGGCCGATGCCGCCCTGATGATGCTGGCCGTGCCCGAGGCCTTGGCCGGCGGGGCCTTCTTCTTGTTTTTGTTTCCCAAGATCATGGCTTGGGACTGGAGCGCGCCGCCCATGGACTTCAGCGTCGCCGTCTGGGTCGGCTTTATCGCCTGCTTCGGCATGGCCACAGAAACTGGCATCATCATGCTGGTTTATCTGCGCGAGGCGATCGAAAAGCGTGGCGGGCTGGAGAACATTCAATCGCTCGAAGAACTGCGACAGGCGGTGATCGAAGGAGCCGTGCATCGTCTACGCCCCAAGCTCTTGACCGAAGGCGTGGCCATCATCGCCATTTTCCCAATGGTGTTTGCCAAGGGAGTCGGCGGAGAGATTCTCGCGCCGATGGCCCTGCCAGTGCTGGGCGGGCTGCTGATTTCAGATGAAGTAGTCGACCTCTTCCTGCCGGTTCGGTTCTATTGGGTCCGGCGAGCGCGCTGGCTAAAGCTGCATGAATACAGAGGGCATGAATTAGCCACGGCGAGCGTAATGCCTTTGCCATGAGCTACCCCATACCAACCCACCAGCCAGACCCCGTGAGCAAGCACCGAAGCTGCATTGCTGGTCGACGTGACCGGTCGTGGCGTGGCGGTACGGAATGGCACTGGGTCGCTCGTTACCTGCCGACAAACAGCCCATTTTCGCCGGCCCCGCGTGTATCACCAACCGTTGTGCCGCGGACTATGGTCGAAGACTCGTCGTTTCCGGAGGATCAATTCCTGACCGATCTAGGCTGACAGACAAGCACGAGGTTCATCATGGCGTTCAGTCCTTGCAATGCGAAGCGGCAAGTGGCCGGATTCGCCATCGCCTCGTCCATCGCACGGTGCCATTCAGCTGAAACTCGTTCCACACCACCGAAGCGAACAAACATCGACTCACAAAGGGCAGTCATGCGCTCGACGCTCGGCGACTGCCGGGCCGCTCGTTGAACGAATTGCCGCAAGACTTCGTGGCGACGAACTCCGCGGTACTTCCGCATGTACGCCGTGAAGCAGGCTTTGCATAGACCGTGACGCTTCTCGCTACCACGTCGCCGGCGACGAAACTGGTCGACGGGTTTCTGAGTGCGGCAGCCGGTGCAAGTCCGTGTCTCGCGAGTTGCGTGTTCGGCGGTAGTCGGATCGATGAGGGTCACCATGCTCGAATTCCTCGGAACGGGTACGTACATCATTGTACTCGCGGAGGTCCAAATTCGGTGTAGAGCACAGACGATTCGGCTCCAACGGATCACTGTCCGAGTTGCCGCGCAGATCGGAGTGCCAAGGCAAGCTGTTGAGCGCAAGCAATCGACAACTCAGACATCGGAGGTTTTGACAGGCGAGCTTTGCCGCCGCGATACGTTGCGGGCGGCCTATCAAATGCCCCCCATTCAAAACTCTTCAGAAGACGCCCCGGCTTAGTTGGCGGTTCTAGGCCGGCGGCATGTAGCCTTTGGAACCCCCTACCCGCCTCGCCGACTTAGCCGTGCGATCGGCTCGCCTCGACCATCGCCAGAACGGCCCGCCGGGCCAGCTCGGGGAGCGTCGGCCACGCCTCGCAGATGGCGGCCAAGTCGGGCGATTCGCGCCGCAAAAGCGCCAAGCAATCCGCCAAGTCAAAAGGTCGCACGTCGCAACTCGTTGTGCAATCGTTGCTTGTGTCCGTGACCCGTTGGACTTTTAATCCGTAGGTCTTGGGTTCGAGCCCCAACAGCCTCACTTCGCAAGTGCTTCTCATTGAACCACTTGTGAATTCGCCCTATTTTGCCAAAGGGCCAATTTTGGCCAGGTGTCACGTAAAGTGTCACGTGACGCCGCCTCCGCAGGTGTCGAAAGGGTTGCCAAAGCATAGTCGAAGGCCGTGCGCTCAAACGCGGTCTTCGTGGTGTGTTTGGCGCTCCTGATCGTGGTCTACAAGGCGCGTGAGGCCTGTGTGTCCGGTGGGGAGCACGGCTGCCCCTGATGGCAACTCTTCTAGAGATGAAGCGAACCCTTGGGCTGGAATCGGTCTCAAGCCAGGCGAGTGGGTTACCAGGTTTTTGCGTGGAGTGAGGTGCTGCCGATTTGACGGACAGGTCGACTCCTTAAACTGGGCGTCCAGGAGGGAGTTCGCCGATGAGCAAGAAGCGTGTGTCGGTCGTGTCTCG
>Ga0163152_10003711_pt1 | contig 19635 bp, 11 predicted proteins | sample OliLakLV19MP8IB2_FD_148635 | JGI IMG/M metagenome (GOLD analysis project Ga0163152, IMG submission 148635) | Freshwater microbial mat bacterial communities from Lake Vanda, McMurdo Dry Valleys, Antarctica - Oligotrophic Lake LV.19.MP8.IB-2 | ecosystem: Environmental > Aquatic > Freshwater >...
CGGCGTCGAGATCTTCGTCCGAAACCCTGGCCAGTTGCTCGTTGAATTCCACCTCCGGCCTCGCCGTCTCCAAGGCCACCAGCGCAGCGTGTACCTGCGGCGCCAGCGGTGCAGCCGCCGGCGGCTTGGGCAATGTCCGATCCGAAAGCACGCCAAGCGTCGATTCGCCCGCCGCTGAGGCCAGTTCCGCCGCCACGGGGGTACTCGCGAGCGCCTGTAGCCAGGCCACACGATCCAGCGGGCTACGCCCGGAGGTGTTGAGGATTACATCAAGGGTATTATTTTGCAGCGCACTGCGGAGCCGCTTCGCCTGAAAAAAACTCCATTGATCGCCCGCCTTCGACTGCAGCTGAGCCGCCAGCGAACGATCATATTGAGCCTTCGTCATTTCACTTGAAGCCAGTCCGGCGAGCATGGTCGCAACCACCGCCAAAACGACCGGCGTCCCGCTAAGAACTTTGCCCCATTTGCTGGGCGGCAGGTCAGCCTTCAGGGCTTCGGGAACAGTGGTTTTCACGTCGGAGATAGATCGCAGTTGAAGAAGACAGGCGAGTCTCACCAGCGGGGCAACGGCGGCAAGAATGAAGGCAACACGCTTGGTTTCAGTTTCGAGCTCCAGACACGTTGAACACGCCCGATAGGAAAAAAAGTCGAGGTGTCGTGATTGAGCCTAGGCGCCGCCCGGCATTACACGTCGCGAAGGGGCGACTTCGCCAGGGGTTCAACCCAGGAAGTTTCCCCTCGTCGCCAGCGAAGAAACGGCCCGGCCCGCCCGGAGTTCGGGCCCTACCCTCGGAAAAGTCCAAATCTCATGGGCGATTGGTATGAGGTCATCTCATCCCGTCTTGCCAAAACGCATCAGCACCTTCGTGCTGGTCGGACCCCTATGAATATCAAACTTCTCCTTCTCCCCCCCATCCTTGCGGCCGCGATTGCGATCGCAGCCGAAGAAAAGCCGAACCCCATTGGCTATTCGGACACGCCGATCATTCCCGGCACAAAATGGAAGGTCCACGATATCGACCGTCCCGCGCCCCCGGTGGTGAAACCCGGCGCCAAGCTCGGTGAAGCACCTTCCGACGCGATCATTATCTTCGACGGCAAGGACACGTCCCAACTTTACTCGCGCAAGAAGGACGACCCGAAGAAATATCCCAGCCCTTGGAAGATTGAGAATGGCGAATTGATCGTCGATGGCGGCGATTGCTGGACCAACCTCGAGTTCGCGAGCTGCCAGCTCCATTTGGAATTCAAGAGTGCGGCGACCGGCCAAAAGGGTAACTCTCAGAAAAAGGGCAACGGCGGTGTCTTCTTCATGGATCGCTACGAGAGCCAAATGCTCGATAACGACAATAACCCCACGTACGCGGACGGCATGACCGGCGGTATCTACGGGCAAACGCCTCCGCAGGTAAACGCGGTGCGCAAAGCCGGTGAGTGGCAGGTGTACGACATCGTGTTCACCGCGCCCAAGCTCAAGGACGGCAAAGTCGTGGAGCCCGCGCGCATCACCACGTTCGTCAATGGCGTCTGCGTGCAAAACCACACCGCCATCATGGGGCCCACCATGCACAAGAAGACCACCAGCTACGAAGGTAAATTTCCCGAGAAGGCGCCTTTCCGTTTCCAGGATCACAAGAACGAACCCCCGATCCGGATGCGCAATATCTGGGTGCGGAACTTGCCCTGAGTTCGACTGAATCCGATCATAACGGCAGTCGTAAATCCTCGGGGGCGACCTCCCGGGGATTTTTCATGGGCGGAATCCGAGGGTGGGCTTTTCGCCTCTGCGCCTAACCTGCGGCGTGGTGGCACAGGCATTCCTGCCTGGGTGGCCTGAGCGCCGGGCCCGAGCCCAAGCCACAGACAGTAATGTCCGTGCCACCGCGGACTAACTTCACTTTCAATTACACTCCTTCATTCAGCATGCGGGCTGGACATCGTGGCTTTCTGTCATTTGTTGAAAGGCTCTCCGGGTCGCAACGCTCGTCGGCGTTTCCTCCGCACCCCAAACCTAAGTCGAAGTAGGGCGATACCTTCTGCGTAAAGGTGCTCGTCGCAATTTCAAACGACCGCACCCCAACGATGAACTCTAACACCCCGATCCCTCATTGGATCCGCTTAATCGTAACCGTAGCCGCGCTTTTGGGCGCATCGCTCCTTGGTTTTGCCCAATCCATTGGCGGCGGTACCATCGAAGGCCGCGTCCTCAGCAGTCGCAGCGACGAGTATCTGGCCAACGCTCGAGTCACGGTCGCTGGTACCGCCCTCGAGACATTTACCGACTCGGATGGAAATTATCGGCTCACCAATGTGCCGGCGGGGGCTGCCCGCGTGACGACGTTCTTTACCGGCATGCCGACTCAGACCACCTCGGTGGTTGTGACCGCGGGGCAAACCGTGCGCAACGACGTGACCCTCGGTGCCGCCGCCGGTCCAGCGGGAGCCGTGGTTACGCTCGATGCGTTCCGCGTCGAGACCTCCCGCGAAATGGATGCCGCGGCCCTCGCAATCAATGAACAACGCTTCGCGTCCAATATCAAAAACGTCGTTTCCACCGAAGAGTTCGGCAACGTCGCCGAAGGTAACGTCGCCGAATTTCTGAAGTTCCTTCCCGGCGTCACCATCGACTACACCGGCGGTAACGCCCGCGACATTTCATTGAACGGCGTCCCTTCGGATTTTGTGCCCGTCACCGTCGACGGTTTTAGCGTCGCCACGGCCAGCGGCGGCGGAACGACGCGCGCCGTGCAGTCGGACATGATTTCCATCAACAATCTGTCGCGGATTGAAGTGTCCTATTCTCCCACGCCCGAATCGCAGGGTGCTGCGCTCGCGGGCTCGGTCAACATGGTGCCGCGCAGTTCATTTGAGCGCGCCAAGCCGGCGTTCAATTTCAGCACGTACGTGCTGATGCGTGATAATGCCCGTGATTTCCACCAGGTGCCCGGACCGAAGCCGAGCAAAACCCGCAACGTTCATCCCGGCTTCGATTTTTCCTATGTCGCCCCGGTGAGCAAACGCTTCGGCTTCACGCTTTCCGGCGGTATTTCCACCAACTACTCGCCGCAGGACAATATTCAGATGACGTGGCGCGGCGCCGGGGCCGTCACGAATGGTGCCGCTTTTCCCAATACCACGCCCGACCAACCGTATCTTTCCCAGTTCCTCATTCAGGATGCACCGAAGGTAACAACCCGACGCGCGGTGGGCGCGACCGTTGACTATAAAATCACGGCGAACGACCGCGTCACGTTCGCGTTTCAATACTCGTCCTTTGACGGACAGTTCATCGTCTCGAACGTGAACTTCAACACGGTGCGCGTGCCCGCCAATGGCTTTACCCCGACGTCGACGCAGGGTGCTGTCAGCGCTGGTACGTTGATCACCGGACACACGGAAAGGAACCGCTTCAATCGTACGTATATGCCGACGTTCGTTTGGCGGCACGATGGACGGGTGTGGAAAGGAGATCTCGGCCTCGGACTGTCCCAGCAAAGTGACTACAATCGCGATACGGACCAAGGCTACTTCCGCCTGGTCAACGCGCAGCGGAGCGGCGTGACCATTGCGTTCGACGACATCTTTTACCTTCGGCCGCGCAAAATTACGGTGACGGACGGTACGACCGGCGCGCCCGTTGATCCGTACGCACTTTCCACTTACGCGCTCCAATCGGGGACCCGGCAAGCCGACAAGACCTACGACCGGCAGCGCACCGCCTACGGGAATCTCCGCCGCGACTTCTACACCGCCATCCCGTTTACATTAAAAACGGGTTTTGATTTGCGGGAATCCGTCCGTGATTTTCGCCGCGGCAACATCACGTATAATTACGTTGGTCCCGACGGTCGCGGCAGCACCACGCCCGCGGGAAACGATGACAGCCCCGTTCCATTCTTCGATCCCATCTACTCCGCGCGCGTCCTGCCCTACGGTTTTCCCAAACTGGAAACAGTCAGCAACCGCAAAGTATACGAGCGCTACGCCGCCAATCCATCGCACTTCACGGTTAACGACAACACCACCTACCGGAACGCGGTGACCACTTCGAAAGTTTCGAAGGAAGTTGTCTCCGCCCTGTACCTGCGGGGGGACCTAAATTTGCTGGAACGCCGCCTGAAGTTGGTCAGCGGCGTGCGCGCGGAACAAACCAATGTTGACGCGGCGGGGCCGCTGACGGACGCCACTCTGAATTACCAGCGGGATGCCAGCGGCCGGGTCATCCGCAATCCCAACGGCACGCCCGTGTTGACCGTGCCGACGTCGAATGCCTTGGGCGTTTCCCAACTCACCTTCCTCGACCGGGGCGCGAAGACGAAGAAGGAATACCTGAGGCTCTTCCCCAGTCTCAACGTCAGCTACAACATCCGCGAAAACCTGATTGCCCGCGCCGCGTATTACCACTCGGTCGGTCGGCCCAATTTCATCCAGTACTCCGGTGGCATCACCCTTCCGGATACCGACCTACTCCCCGCGAATAACAACCTGATCGTCGTCAACAACGCGGCGATCAAAGCCTGGCAGGCCCAGACGGTAAACATGCGGCTCGAGCATTACTTTGAAGGCGTCGGGCAAATTTCGGTCGGCGCGTTCCGTCGCGAGTTCGAGAATTTTTTTGGGAACACCACGTTCCTGCCCACGCCGGAGTTCCTCGCTCTCTACAATCTGGATCCCACGGTGTACGGCCAATACGAGGTCCAGACCCAGCACAACATTCCGGGCACGGTGCGGACCGAAGGGATCGACGTCAGTTACAAGCAGGCGCTCACCTTCCTGCCCCGCTGGGCGCGGGGCGTTCAGGTATTCGCCAACGGTAGCGCCCAACGGCTGCTCGGCGATGAAACTGCCTCGTTCGCCGGATTCATTCCGCGCAGCGCCAGCTGGGGTGTCAGCTTTACGCGTGAGAAGTACAATGCCCGCATCAACTGGAATTACCGCGGGCGCCAGCGCAACTTGCCAGTAACGGGGGTCGGAATCGAACCGGGCACCTTCAATTACAGTTCGAAGCGCCTCTATATCGACGTCCTCGGGGAATATTATTTTTGGAAGCGCGTTGGGCTGTTTGTGAATCTCCGCAATGTCGGGAATGCGACCGAGACCACCGAGATTTACGGGCCGAGCACACCTGAACACGCGCAATTTCGCCAACGCATCGACTACGCTTCGCTTTGGACCATCGGCATCAAAGGCACATTTTAAGGGACTCGGTGGTACGCACGTGAAACAGACATTCCTGTCTGTCCTTAAGATCCGAACAGGCAGGAATGCCTGTGTCACCCATCGCGACCGGCGCCAGCGCCCGGGCTGCGGGGCTACTCCCAAACTTTGGCGGAATTCTACAAGACGAACCATCCGCGATGGGGCTACACTGCGCGTCCCCCTACCCTGTTTTCGCTGACCCGCTGACGGTTTTGCCTGACCTTAGCGCGACGCTCGTTTCACGGCTCAGTTTCGACCCCGCCCCTACCTTTAATTCAATGAAAAATCACCCCAACATTTCGCGCAGCCACCTCCCCCGCGGCGGATATCGTTTGCTGAGCGTGCTCGCGGCTTGTCACTTCCTGATGCCCGCCACCGCCCAGACCGTGGGAACCACGGCCGCGACGACGCAAGCAACCGGCGTCATCGTCGGACGCATCCAGAATGCCTCGACCGGCCAGTACCTCAACAGTGCCCGCATTACGGTGCGCGGCACCAACCTTGTGACGTTCAGTGATGAGTCGGGCGCGTTCCGCTTGCCGCAGGTGCCAAGCGGGCCCGTGACGCTGGATGTTTTCTTCACCGGTCTGGAACCGCAGCAGATCATAATCGATGTGGGCGCGGGCGCCACGGTCGAGCGGAACATCGAGCTCTCCCGCGGGGCGCGTTATCGCAACGACACGGAAGTCGTGAAACTCGAGTCCCTGGTCGTCTCCTCTTCGCGCGAGATGGAGGGCGCCGCCATCGCCATCAACGAGCAGCGTTTCGCCCCGAATGTCGTCAATGTGGTTTCCGCCGATGAGTTCGGCGTCGTGCCCGACGGCAACATTGGCGAGTTCCTCAAAATGCTTCCCGGCATCACCATGGATTATCGCGGCGGCGACCCGCGGGAAATTTCCATGAATGGCGTGCCCTCAGGCAACGTTCCCGTGACGATCGGTGGCTTCAATCTCGCCTCTTCCGAAGTTTCCGGCACCGGCCGGAACGTCGAACTGAACGCGGTTTCGATCAACAATCTCTCCCGCATCGAAGCTGTCTACTCTCCGACGCCAGAGTCTCCCGGTTCCGCCTTGGCCGGCTCGGTGAATCTCGTTCCGCGCAGTGCTTTCGAACGCTCGAAGCCCGTCTTCAACGGCAGCGTGTATCTGGCCGCCCGCGACAGTACCCTCGAGTGGGGCCGCACCTCGGGCCCCGCCAAAGAGCCAACGTTTAAGATTCGGCCCGGCTTTGAGTTTTCATGGAGCGTTCCGGTCAACAAACGGTTCGGTTTCACCGTCTCAGGCGGCGCTTCGACTCAATACGTAGAGGGACCGTTGCTCGGAAACACCTGGCGCGGTTCCGCCGGCGCGACGAACGGCACCACGCTGCCCGACACCACGCCCGACCGGCCCTACCTTACCGATTTTCGCGTCCGCATTGAATCGAAGATCGCCGATCGCACCTCGTTCGCCACGACCGCTGACTACAAACTCAGCCCCGCCAACCAGCTGTCATTCTCGTTCCAATACGGCACCTTCCACACCAATTTCAACCAGCGCACGATTAACTTCATGGTCAACCGGGTGCTGCCAGGAAATTTCTCGACCGAGTTTACCCGCGGCTTTGCCGGCGCTGGCGAAGTGCGTCTCTCCAACGGCGGAAATCACCGCTACAGCCGCACGTTCATGCCGACCCTCACCTTTCGGCACAACGGCCCCATCTGGAAGGCGGAGGCCGGCCTCGGCAGTTCCCACGCGCAGAATCGTTTCCGCAACATCGATAAAGACCGTTTTGGCGCCACCCTGGCGCGGCGGACCGGCGTCACGATTTCTTTCGACGAAATTTTCTATCTACGTCCGAACGTCATCACGGTCACCGACGGCGTCACCGGGGCTCCCGTCGATCCGTATGACATCAACACGTACGCGTTGAGTACCGCGAGCGGCGCCCTGCAGACCTCACGCAATATCCAAAACACCGCGTTCGCGAATCTGCGGCGAGACCTCGACTGGCGCTGGCCCCTCACGTTGAAGGGCGGAGTGGATGTCCGCCAATCCCGGTCCGACAACCGCACGGCAAATACCTCGGTCGCTTTCAACGGCCGCGATGGCCGGCCGTCCACGACTCCCATTGGCAGCGACGATGGCGCCGGCGTGGTTTACGACGAACACTACTATCAGCGCGCCGGTCTTTACGGCATCCCCCGCGTGCAATGGGTGAGCAACGAGGAGACCCTCGAACTCTATAAAACGAATCCGGGATACTTCACGCTCGACGAGAACACCTTCTATCGCTCGCAGGTGAATGCGTCGAAGATCTCCAAAGAAACCATCTCATCCGCCTACCTTCGCGGCGACGTCCAGCTCCTCGACCGGCGCCTTAAACTCGTGGGCGGCGTTCGCGCGGAACAAACCAACATCAAGGCGCGCGGCCCCCTCAATGATCCCACGCTCAATTTCCGCCGCGACGCCGCGGGCAAACTCATCCTGGGAACGAACGGACGCCCTCAGACCATCGCCTCTGATCCGCTGGGTATTGCCCGACTGACCCTCGTCGATCGCGGCGCCAGCGCCAAAAAGGAATACCTGCGGTTGTTTCCCAGCATTAACGCGAGCTACAACGTGCGCGAAAACCTGATCGCCCGCGCGGCGTACTACACGTCCGTCGGCCGGCCCAACTTCAACCAATACTCCGGCGGTATCACGCTCCCCGATACTGAAACGGAACCCAGCGATACCAACCGCATTGTGGTCAACAACGCCGCGATCAAAGCCTGGAGCGCGGAGACGACCAAGGTGACCTTGGAATACTACTTCGAGCGCATCGGCCTTTTCTCCGTTGGCGCTTTCCGCCGCGAGATCAAGAATTTCTTCGGTAACACTACGTTCGACGCCACGCCCGAGTTTCTCGGGCTCTACGGCTTGGATGCGGTCACGTACGACCCGTATCAGGTCGCCACGCAGTTCAACCTCGACAGCACCGTGCGCACCGAGGGCTACGACATCAATTACAAGCAGGCGTTGACGTTCCTCCCGCGCTGGGCGCGCGGCATCCAGGTGTTTGCCAACGGCAGCTCGCAGCGCGTCCTGGGCCCGGCAGCTGCAAATTTTGCCGGCTATATCCCGCGCAGCGGCAGCTGGGGCATCAGCCTTTCGCGCGAAAAATACAACCTCCGCCTCAATTGGAATTACGTCGGCCGCCAGCGGCGTGGGCTCGTGACCGGCCGGAGCATCGAACCCAGCACTTATGTCTGGGGATTAAAACGCTCCTACATCGATGTCACGGGCGAGTACTCGATCAGCCGGAACCTCGCCCTCTTCGCCAACCTGCGTAATCTTAACGACCCGACCGACGATCAGGAGACTGCCGGCCCCAGCACGCCCGCCGTCGCTCAATTCCGCCAGCGCGCCGATTTCGGGTCACTGTGGACCCTCGGCATTAAGGGCACGTTCTAAAACCACGATTAACCGCCGACCCATGGATGCCGTTCACCTGGCAGGTGGAAAAGAAGTTCTATCCCACCTCTCCACCGCCCAGCTACTCAAGGCGAGTCCGGGCCCGGCGAGGCCCCGCCTTTCCGTCCTGCGTTTCCTAGTGTCATTATGAACACCTGTTTTCACCGCGTCCTGCTCTTCCTCGTACTGTGCGTGCCGTTTGGATACGCGGCCACGGCACTGCGGCCAAATTTCGTCATCATCATGGCGGACGACATGGGTTTCGCTGATTTGAGCAGCTACGGCAACGACCGATACCAGACCCCGCATCTGGATAACCTCGCGCGCGAAGGATTACGGTTCACGGACTACCACGCCAATGGCCCGGTGTGTTCACCGACCCGCGCCGCGTTGATGACCGGACGTTACCAACAACGCAGCGGCGTGGACGAAGTGGTGTTCGCCGACCCGGCGCGCGGCAAACGGAACGACCATGGACTTCAACCCACGGAAAAAACCTTCGCCGGCCTGCTCAAAGGCGCCGGATACCGCACCGGACTAATGGGCAAATGGCACCTCGGGTACGCTAAAAAATTCAATCCACAGCACCACGGTTTCGATGAGTTTCGCGGGTACCTGAGCGGGAACGTCGATTTCCAATCGCATCTGGATCAAGCTGGGTTTCCCGATTGGTGGCGTGACTTGGAACTCGCCGACGAAGCGGGATACACCACTCACCTGATCACCCGACATGCGGTCCGTTTCATCGAGGAGAACCGGACGCGTCCCTTTTGCTTGTACGTCGCCCACGAGGCACCGCACTCGCCGTATCAGGGACCTGGAGACCCGCCCGTGCGCGGACCGCAGGCGCAAGCTCCGGTCCAAGGCGCCGAGATCGGCCGCGCCTATCGCGAGATGGTTCAAGAAATGGACAAAGGTGTTGGAGAAATCGTCGCGACGCTCCGCCGGCTCGGGCTGGCGGAGAACACGCTGGTCTTTTTCTGCAGCGACAACGGCGGCACCCGCGAGGGCAACAACGGGCCCCTCGCCGGCACCAAGGGAACGGTGTGGGAAGGTGGACATCGCGTCCCGGGAATCGCGTGGTGGCCGGGCAAAATCAAGGCAGGCACAACGGATCAGACCGCCATGAGCATGGACCTGATGCCCACTCTGCTCGACCTCGCGTCGGTGCGGTTGCCGAGCGGCCACCAGCTCGATGGCGTGAGCCTCGCGGCCTTGCTCGTGCAAGGAAAACCGTTGGCGCCACGCACCCTCTTTTGGGGGTACAACAACCGCTTTGCGATGCGCGACGGCCCTTGGAAATTAGTCGTCAGTCCTCCCTTTGACGACGCCACCAAGGGTAAAGCGAAGGCAAAGGCCGGCGGACCCGCCACGACGCTCTACCACTTGGGCGATGACGTAGGAGAAAAGAAAAATCTCGCCACCCAGGAGAAGGACCGCGTGAACAAGATGGAAACCGCCTTGGCCGCGTGGCGTAAAGACGTCGCGGCGAAATAAACGCGCCAGCGCGGATGTGATGGGCCCTGGGCCCTTGGCGGTCGCTCAGGTCAGCTCGCGCGTTCAAGGTTTAACTGCGGGCAGAACTGAATGGGACACGCTGGCGCACCCGTCGCGCAGCGCGGCAAATCAGCCTATTACCGGGATCTCAAAGCGCAAATTTCAGAGACCGAGTCCGAACCCCTCTGAAATCTCGGATCTAAAATTTGGAATTTCAGTGTCAGCACTGACGCCGCGCGTTGAAATCTCAAATTTCAGATTTCAAATTTCAGATTTCAAATCTCAAATCTCAGATCTCAAATCTCAGATCTCAAATCTCAGATCTCAGATCTCAGATCAGCCGACGCTTCACCCCGAAATTCGTCAAAAACCCGATCGCCCCTTCTTAAATTTCAGATCTCAAATCTCAGATTTCAGATCTCAAATTTCAAATTTAAAATCCTCACTTTGTGTCGACGTATCAACGCTTCGAAGACCTGCCGGTCTGGCAGGCCGCAGCCGACCTCTACGACCGCGTCGAGACCTTCCTTGGCACCGCTCCGCCCCGACTTTCCCGGTCGTATTGCGATCAGCTGGAGCGCGCGACCCTCTCGGTCTCCAACAACATCGCCGAGGGCTTCGAACGCGGCACGACCAACGAGCTCCTCTGCTTTCTCTACATCGCCCGCGGCTCAGCTGGCGAAGTCCGCTCCATGTTGATCCTGCTTGGTCGCCGCGAATGGATGGGCGGCGATCTCCAGACTCAAAATTCGGATCTGAAAGTGCGCGCGGAAAGCTGCTCCCGCCAGCTTCGCGCTTGGGCGGACTCACTTCAAAACTCGGAGATCGCCGGGACGCGTCACCTCAATGACCGCACGCGCGCGAACTACCAAAAGCGCATCGCACAAAAAACCGGAGACGCGAACTTCAAGGCCCTCTTGGCGCAGCACCTCCCGCCGGGCCACCCCGCACTCAAAATCTGAGTCGCAAAGTCGGATGCGATCTCTCACCTTTCTAATCGCAAAACTACCCCGAGGCCAGTTTGCAAATCGGGTCTCGGATTCCGAGTCTCAGATCTTAGATTTCTCCGTTCAAATTTCAGATCGCAGATCTCAGGTTTCAGATCTCAGATTTCAGGTTTCAGGTCTCAAATTTCAAATCTCAAATTTCAAATTTCAAATTTCAGATTACAGATTACAGATTTCTCGCTCCAGATTTCAGATCTCAAACAGCTCTAGTCTCAGATTCAGTCCAGTTTTCGAATCTCAGATTTCAAATCTCTGATTTCAAATTTCAAATTTCAAATCTTAGATCTCGAATCTCAGATCTTCCACCCCATGCCCCCTGCCTCCGCCGCAATAGCCGTTGCTCCCGCTTCACCGGCAACTCCCGCGTCAGCGGCCACCGCCACGGTCGCCCCGTCCTCCCGCCTCCTCTCTCTCGACGCCTACCGCGGCCTCATCATGGTCGCGCTTGCCTTCAACGGCTTTGGCCTCGCCGCCACCGCGCGCAATCACCTGAAAGCCGAACCCGACTCGGGCTTCTGGAACGCCGTGTATCATCAATTCGAACACGCCGAGTGGGTGGGCATCAGCTTCTGGGATCTGATCCAGCCCTCGTTCATGTTCATGGTCGGCATCTCGATGGCGTATTCGTACGTGAACCGCCAGCGGCAGGGCCACTCGTGGGGCCGCATGTTCGGACACGCATCCTCGCGCGGCATCGTCCTCGCCCTCTTGGGCATTTTTCTCATCTCCAACGGGAGCTCATCAACGCAATGGTCGCTGATGAATGTGCTCACCCAAATTGGTCTCGGCTACCCCTTTCTCTTCCTCCTCTGGCGCCGCTCGCTGCGGTTTCACGTGATTACCGCCGTCACTCTGCTACTCGGCACGTGGGCCCTCTACGCCTTCTATCCCACCAGCGGAATCGATCCCGCTCACGGTGCTCCCGCTGCCGGCGTGCCGGCCACGTGGGCGCAACAGCACTTGGTTAATGTACCACCGGCCTGGCACAAAAACGCCAATGTCGGGCACGCCGTGGACACCTGGCTCCTCAATCAACTGCCCCGCCGCGAACCATTTGTTTTCAATGCCGGCGGCTACCAAACGATCAATTTCCTCCCGGCACTCGTCACGATGCTCTTCGGGCTCATGTGCGGCGAGATGCTCCGCTCCACCCGCTGCTCCCGCGGCAAACTGGGGATTCTCGTGGTCGCAGGTTTGGCCGGCATTGCGCTCGGCCTCGTCTGGAGCGCCCTTGGCGTACCGCTCGTAAAGCGCATCTGGACGCCCTCGTGGGCCGTCTACTCCACCGGTTGGTGCTGCCTGATTCTGGCGGCCCTGTACGCGATCATTGACCTGCGGCAATGGCGCGCCTGGGCCTTCCCGCTGATCGTCGTCGGCATGAACTCAATCGCAATCTACGCGATGGGCATGTTGCTCAAAGGCTGGACGGCCAAGACGCTGCAAACGCATCTGGGCGCCGATCTCTTCAAGATTTTCGGCACCAACAATGCCCCCTTCGTCCAAGCCACCCTCGTCGGCCTGGTCTTCTGGTCCGTCTGCTGGTGGATGTACCGCCGCAAAATCTTCCTGCGCATCTAAGCGGCACCCGGCGCGCCGAACCCTCTCGGCGTTCGCACCCGTCTGCGCCATCATCGCTCCTCTCCTCTCCTCTCCTCTCCCCTCCTCTCCTTCCTTCCATGCACACCACCAACCGCCGGGACTTCATCAAGCAAAGCGCGATCGGAACGACCGGCATTACCATTGGCGCCATGGGCTTCAGCGCCAAATCCTACGCCGCGATCAGCGGCGCCAACGAGCGCATCCATGTCGCCGTCATCGGTATCCGAAACCAGGGTACGGTGCACCTCAACAGTTGGTGCGGCCTGAAAGACAGCCATAATGTCGAGGTGCGAGCGCTCTGCGACACCGACGAACAGCTCTTTGACCCGGCCCTGAAACTGGTGACACAGAAGAGCGGAGTGACGCCCACGACGACGTGGGATTTGCGCGCGATCCTCGACCACAAGGATATCCACGCCGTCTCCATCGTCACCCCGAATCACTGGCATGCGCTCGCCACCATCTGGGCGTGTCAGGCCGGCAAACATGTGTACGTGGAAAAGCCGGCGTCCCACAATATCTGGGAAGGCCGAAAAATGGTGGAGGCGGCCCGCAAATATAATTTGCGGGTACAAGTCGGGCTCAACAACCGCTCCTCTCAAAATGTCCGCGATGCCATTGCCTTTCTACATGGCGGCGGGATTGGCGAACTCTACCTGGCCCGAGCGCTGGTCTTCAAAGCGCGTGATTCCTATGGCATGGCTAAAGACAGCCAGCCCCCCGCCACCTTCCATTACGACCGCTGGCTCGGGCCCGCACCGCATCGGCCCTACAATGAAAAACGGAGCCACTATAATTGGCATTGGTATTGGGATACCGGCAACGGCGATACGGGCAATACCGGACCGCATCAACTCGACATCGCCCGGTGGGGCATGAACAAGCACGAGCATCCCGTCTCAGTTTATTCCACCGGCGGGCTCTATGGTTTACGCCACGACGACGGCCCTGTTACTCCCGGCGTGCGGGTCTACGGTGGGGTTGAAACCTATGGCCACGATAAGACCAGCCAGGAAACGCCCAATACGCAGACCGCGGTGTACAAGTACCGCGACGGCAAAATGCTCGAGCTGGAAACGCGCGGCCGCTATACTAACCACGAAGGTAGTCGCGGACAGGAAGTCGGCAATTTGTTCTACGGCTCCGACGGCTGGCTCGAGATCAGTGGCAACACGTGGAAAGCATTTCGCAAGCGCGGGAAGGAACCTTTCGCTGGCTCCAAAGAAGCCACCGGTGAACCGCGCGGCAATCACTGGGCCAACTTCCTCGACGCCGTTCGCGCAGGCAAGGACGAAGCACTGCACAGCGACATCAACGAAGGGCATCTCTCCACGTCGCTGTGTCACCTGGCCAACATTTCATACCGGGTGGACCGCTCGCTGAAATTCATGGGTGAAAACGAACGCTTCGCGAACGACGCTGAAGCGGATGCGATGCTCACCCGCGTTTACCGCAAGCCGTATGTGGTACCGGCGTCGGTTTGATCGTTCGATGCGATCTCAAACAAACCGCTAATGGGCGCTGATTGGCGCTAATCCCGACAAGTCACAAAGGAAACAGATGGGATGGAGAGCCCGCGGAGCCGATCAGCAAACGCTGAGTAGTGCGACTGAGCCGGACTCATGCCTAACCGAAGCCACTGCAAGGTGGAGCGAGTTGTCCCCAACCGCTTCCGAGGGTTCGTTCTCACGTTAGCGGCTTCGGGACAAGCCGCTCCACCACAATCGCAGGAGGCGGCGATCGACTCCGTGTCCTCCACCATCCCTCCGTGGCCTCTCCGACTCCCGACCTTACCGCGCGAGCTTGCGATCGTGCAAGGGGTCGCCTGCCGGGCGCGGCAACGTGACTCGCAGCGCACCGGATTTTTCCAACGAATCGAAAAGGCGGGAGCGCAATGCTGCCGCCTGTTCTCGAAACGCCGGAACTTTGATCAGGTTGTGCCGCTCAATCGGATCCGTTTGCAAATCGTAGAGGGCATCGATGTCCCATACGCCGTGATGGTAGACGTACTTCCATCGCTCCGTGCGCAGCGCAAAGAGCGTCGGCGTGGCGGGAAAGTTCCACTCCCAATGGTACTCGTATAGGATCTCATCACGCCAGGGAACCGTGCGCCCCTGCAGGAGCGGCCAGAACGAGGCTCCGTCCATCGCGGGCGTTTGGGCAGGTTGCTTCACCCCGGCGGCCTCCAGCAGCGTTGGCGCTATATCAATGTTCTGCACCAGCTGCGGAATGACCGTGCCGGGCTTGATGCGCCCCGGAGCCCACGCCAGCAACGGCACCCGAATGCTGGTCTCGTAGGCGTCACGTTTGTCATAGAACCCGTGTTCGCCGAGGGCAAAACCATTGTCGCCCATGTAAACCACCAACGTGTTTTCCCCCAGCCGGTTTGTATCGATGTACTCGAGGACGCGACCGACGTTTTCATCGATGGTGTGCACGGCTTCACTATAGCGACGAAAGAGCTCAGGAAACGAGGGCACCGGGTCCTGATCGAACCGACCCGTTTCCATGTGATCGACCCCATGGATACCATACCGGCGTTCGCGCACCCAGCGCGGTTGCGTAGCGTAGTTCTCCTCGGTGTTGGCCATCGTGTCGGGATAACGCACGGAGGCCGAGTCATAGCGGCCCCGATGCCGCGGAGCCGGCTCGAACGGGAAGTGCGGCGCCTTGAACGAAAGGTAGAGGACAAACGGGCGCGGGTCGCGACGCTCCTTCAACCAGACGAGCGCCTGCTCGGTAAGTACATCCGTGCTGTAGCCGGTAAACGTACGCCGCTGCCCGTTGATATTGAGCGTCGGATCCGTGTACTCACCTTGGCCACGAAAGCCGGCCCAATGATGAAAACCCGGACGGGGCTCGTCGCTGTCGTGTCCCATGTGCCATTTGCCAAAAAACGCCGTGTGGTAACCGGCAGCCTGCATATATTCGGGAAAGTAACGAATCCCGGCCGGCTCCGGCCGCTGGTTATCGACCACGCCATGATGATGCATATACTGGCCAGTGAGAATCGAAGCGCGGCTGGGCGAGCAGAGCGAGGTGCTCACAAACGCATTGCGCACATGGGCGCCCTCGCGCGCCAGGCGATCCAAATGAGGGGTTTCGAGAAACCGCGGTGCCTCCGGCATGAAGCCAAGCCAATCCCAGCGGTGATCATCACTCAGGATGTAGACGATGTTCGGCTGGGCTCCAGCGCGGGCATCAACCGCCGCGAACACTCTGATCCCGGGGACCAGCAGGAGAAAAAGGAATACGAGACGATTCACGGGCATTGAGATGAAGGCGGATCGGTTAAAGGGGTGCGCGGACCCGGATGAAGCGGTTACAGCGGCAAGGAAGCAGGACGGGCGATCGCGTGGCAAGAATCTGCGTTCCTCCTTCGCTACCGCCGGCATTTGTTTGGGTCGGAGTCGGATTAACTGCAACGAGCGCTCGCGCCCGCAGGTCGATCCCGTAGCGTGCGGTCGTCGATGCTGGATGAGCAGCAGCGCATCAGCATCCTCGTGATTCATAATTCCGAAATCAGCAACGGTTGGGCGCGCGAAGGCGAACACGAGGACTACTTCAAGGTGTTCTCGGAAGCGCGCGCGTATCCGCTTGGCGTAGACATAACTTTCTACCTGATGACTAACGAGTCATCCCATGGAGGCGTGAACGGCCGTGGACCGATCCGCTGCCCCCCCCGTTCCCAACTCCGCCCGATTTACTGCGATGAATAAACCCCTGCTTGTACTGTTCCTCACCAGCTTCCTGGCCCCGCTCGCCGCGCGCGCGGCAGACCGGCCCAATATTCTTTTCCTCTTCAGCGACGACCAGCGCCACAACACGCTCGGCAGCGCGGGGCACCCGATCGTTCAGACGCCCACCCTCGACCGACTCGCGACCGAAGGCGTGCGGTTTCAAAACGCGTTTGTCACCACCTCCGTTTGCTGGGTCAGCCGTGCCGTTGTGCTTACGGGACAATGGGCGCGGACGCATGTGCAGCGTGACGCCGTTCCCGTCGTCCAGCCGCAAGCGCTCACGACCCTGTTCCCCGTGCAGCTCCGCGCGGCGGGTTATCGCACCGGCCATTTCGGCAAGTGGCACATGCAATCTCCCCCCGGCTTCGATCCGGCCGCGCAGTACGACCGCTACGAGGCGATCTTCCGCAATCCGTATTTCAAAACCCTGCCCGATGGCACGAAGCGCCACGAAACGGATCTCATCTGCGACCGCGGAATCGAGTTTATCAAGACCCAGCCGAAGGGGCAGCCTTTCTGTCTGAACCTCTGGTTCAACGCGAGTCACGCGGAGGACGGCGACCGCCGTCCCGGCCTGGGCCATTACCCCTGGCCTCAGTCCGTGGACGGGATGTATGAGGATCGCGCCATTCCGCCGCCGCGACTAAACGACCCCGCGATCGTCGCGGCGCATCCCGAGTTCCTGAAACAGTCCATCAATCGCGAACGTTTTTTCTGGGGCTACGACACCCCGGAAAAATATCAGACCAACGTACGGGCGTACTATCGTATGATCTCGGGCATCGATCGCGCCGTCGCCCGCGTGATCGCAGCCCTCGAGGAAGCCGGCCTCGCCGACAACACCATCATCGTTTACAGTGCGGACAACGGCTACTATCTCGGCGACCGCGGCTTTCAGGGCAAGTGGTCGCATTATGAAGAGTCGTTACGGGTTCCGCTCATTGTATATGATCCCCGCCTGCCCAAAGCCCAACGCGGACGGGTCATCAGCGAAATGGCGCTGAACATCGATCTGCCCGCCACGTTCCTTGATTGGGCTGGCGTAGCCAAACCCGCCGCTTACGAAGGCCGGAGCCTCGCCCCGCTCGTGCAGGGGAAAACAACGCCGACATGGCGCCAGCATTTCTTCTGCGAACACCTCGACCTCGCACCGACGCTCACCTGGGAGGGCGTACGAGGTGACCGCTATGTCTACGCGCGTTATTTCGATCAGCAGCCAGCCTACGAATTTCTGCACGATCTGCAGCGAGATCCGGACCAGTTGAAAAACTTCGCCACCGACCCGGCGTATGCGGGCGCGTTGCAGGAGATGCGGAAACTTTGTGATGCCGAGATGAATGCTCGCGGCGGTGCCTTGTTGCCGCTCGCCGATCGTGGAACCAGGAAACGCAACGCCGGCAAAAAGGGCGCTGGCAAGGCCGCGCAACCGTAAAATCGCGGGATTACTCGGGCAAATCCTGGCCCTTGGTTTCAGGCAGAAACTGCAACACCACGAGGCCGAGCAAAAAGAATGCGGACAGAGCGGATATCGCCTGGGGCAAGGGCATCGTGGCTTTCATCCAGGCCGATAACCAGATCAACACGGGCGCTGCGAGGATGCGGCCGGTGTTGAAACAGAAACCCGCACCGGTCGCGCGCAGATGAGTCGGAAATAATTCCGGGAAATAAACCGCGTAACCCGCGTGGATACTTTGCGCAAAGAAAGCGAAGACCGGCAGTAAGCAGAGCAACAACGGGTAGCTGCCGAAATAGCCCGGCACCCAGCAGACCACGAGCGTCATGACGAGGGCGGCGATATGCATCACGGCAAACGTCCGTCGCCGCCCCCACCGCACGCTCAACGGACCAAACGCCAGCATGCCCGCGCCGGCCCCCGCGGCTTGGATAAAACCAAATGCAATTTTGGCGCGACCAGGAATCTCTTCCGCCGGTGCGCCGAGCCGACGCAACAGATCTTCCGCCAGATTCTGTCCGGCCACGACGACGCCCCAAAACGTCGCTAGGCCCACCATCGCGAGCAGCGCGCCGAAGATCGCGCGCGAACGCCAGCGGGGATCGCCGAGCAACTCGCGGAAGCTTCCCATGCGTTCCGCCTTCGACAGTTTTGCCTGCTTCCAGGATTCCGGCTCCTTGACGCTCATCCGCACCCACAGCACGAGCAGTGACGGCACGACGCCGATGAGGTAAGCGGTTCGCCAATCCGAGCCGACCCAGAGGCCCACGCCCGCGGCGAGCCACAGCCCGATCACGCTGGTGGAATGAAAAATTCCACTCGCCCGCTCGCGAGCATGTTTCGGAAACACTTCGGCGACCAACGCCGCCCCCACCGCCCATTCGCCACCGACGCCCATCGCGACGAGAAACCGCAAGGCGCCGACCTGCCACAGCTCGGTCGCGAAGGCCGTCAAGCCCGAGAAGATACTATAGAATAAAATCGTGATCGCCATCACCGGCATCCGGCCCCAGCGATCCGCGAGCGAACTGAAGATCCAGCCGCCGAGCGTCCCGCCAATCAGGAAGATGCCGAGAAATTTCTCGCCCCAGCCCCGCGCAAGCGTGGCGATCGCGGTGGGTGACAACGTCGGATCCGCCAACCGCAACAACTCGGGCAGCATGTCGCCGCGCGTGATATTATAAAGCTGCCCCTCGAAGGCGTCGAAGACCCAACCGAGCGACGCGATGACAAGTACCAGCCATTGGTAACGGGTCACCCCGTGATACCAGACGCTCGGAACGGTGGAAGTGGGGCCGGGCGGCTGGACGGGAGCGGGGCTGGACATAAGGGGTAATTCAGAACGCCAACATTTCCTTCACCGGCAAAGGACGCTTTTGGCGGATCGATTCCTCCGCGACCAGGCACAATCCCGTGGACCACAAACCGTCTTCGCCGCTGGCCGCGGGCTCAGCCTCGCCGCGGACCATTTCGATACAGCGCGCGATCTCGGTCCGCAGTTCGAAGACTTCCCCGCTTGGTTTCACCAACGGGACGTCCTCGAGTTTCTCGCCGTCGAACACCTTGAGAAAACTGACCGGCTCCAAGGTCCGATCCAGCGCGCCACTCCATCCCGCCCAGATCGCCCCCCTGGTCCCGGTAATTTTCACCGTCTGGTGATGCTCGAATGCGGCGAGCGTCTGCGACACGACCGCGTACGCGCC
>Ga0163152_10003712_pt1 | contig 19634 bp, 15 predicted proteins | sample OliLakLV19MP8IB2_FD_148635 | JGI IMG/M metagenome (GOLD analysis project Ga0163152, IMG submission 148635) | Freshwater microbial mat bacterial communities from Lake Vanda, McMurdo Dry Valleys, Antarctica - Oligotrophic Lake LV.19.MP8.IB-2 | ecosystem: Environmental > Aquatic > Freshwater >...
AGCGGCTGGCTTCGTTCTTTCGGATTCGACGCGACACGTTACGCCAACTCGCCTCCGGTCGTTCCGACAATACCAACGTCGTCCTGCTCACGCCCGGGCCGCACAACGAAACCTATTTTGAACACGCCTACCTCGCGCGCTATCTCGGCCTGACCCTGGTCGAAGGCGGCGACCTGACCGTGAGGGATCGCCGCGTATTTCTCAAGACGCTGGAGGGGTTGCAGGCGGTGGACGTGATCTTCCGCCGGGTGGACGACAGTTTTTGCGATCCGCTGGAACTGCGCGGCGATTCATTTCTAGGTGTGCCGGGACTGGTGGAAGCAGCGCGCGCGGGCAACGTTTCCATCGCCAATGCGCTCGGCTCCGGCGTGATCGAGAGTCCTGCGTTCCTGGCGTTTCTTCCCGGATTGTGCCGGCACATGCTGGGCGAGGAATTGCGACTGCCCAGCGTGGCCACCTGGTGGTGCGGCCACGCCACGGAGCATCAATACGTGCTCGATCACCTGGAAGAAATCGTCGTGAAGTCGGCCATCGCCCCCCAGGCGCGCAAGCCTGCCTTCGGAGCCCGGCTCGGCCGTGCGGAGCGCGACGACCTGATCGCGGCAATTCGCGCCCGCCCTTCAGAATTTGTCGGCCAGGAACTCGTCGCGCTCTCGACCGCGCCAGTCTGGTCGAAAGAAGGATTGGAACCGCGTCGCGTATCTCTCCGTGCCTACGTCAGCGCCTGTGGCGATTCGTTTGTTGTCATGCCCGGCGGCCTCACCCGCGTCTCCTCCGACGCCAGCGATCCAATTGTGTCGATGCAAAGTGGGGGCGGCAGCAAGGACGTTTGGGTGTTATCCGACGGCCCGGTTGCTCCCGTATCCCTGCTCACCGCCTCCGGGCAACCGGTCAATGTCGCGCGAACGGCGGCCGAATTGCCCAGCCGCGTGGCCGACAATTTGTTCTGGCTGGGGCGTTACGTCGAGCGGATGGAAAACAGGATGCGCATCCTACGATGTGTCGTCGTCCGCATGGCCGACGAAGCCACTTCTGAGAACACGCTGGAGCTCGCGGAGCTGGTGCAATTGCTGGTTCGCCTGGAGATTCTGCCCGAAACCTTTTCGGGCCGGGTGCCAGCGACGGCGTTGCAGCGGGAGATTCTGGCGCTAGTTTACAACCTGCAACGTGTCGGCAGCGTGCGCGAGCTGGGCTTGCGGATCCGGCATATCATTTCAGTGGTGCGCGATCGGTTCTCGCTCGATACGTGGAGCATCCTCAACCAGCTTCAATCGGATTCCCGCACCCGGCCAGGCCGCCTTCCCCTGGCCAATGCGCTGAGCCTGATCAACACGCTGATCGTCGATTTGGCCGCATTCAGCGGGATGGAAATGGAGAACATGACGCGCGGTTACAGTTGGCGCTTTCTCGACTTTGGCCGGCGACTGGAGCGCGGCACCAACCTCGTCAACCTCCTGACCGGCGCGCTCGCTGACGAGGCGAATCCCTCCGCCCTTTTGGAACCCATGTTGGAAATTGCCGACAGCTCCATGACCTACCGGCGGCGTTACCTCTCCCAGGCACAATTGCCGTCGGTAATCGAGTTACTGGTCATGGACAGGGGCAATCCGCGCGCGCTGGCTTTTCAATTGGAGGCGCTCGCCGGGCACGCGGCACAGTTGCCGCACTACGAGAACGGCGGGACTTCCACCCCGGAACAGCGACGGGCCGAGAAAATTTCCGCGCATCTCCAAAAATGCGAGATTGCAGGGCTCGTCTGCCATGAGCAGAAGGAGCAAAAGGAGACGCTCCGCCAATGGCTCGGCGAATGGGGCGAAGGGCTGTCCGCCATTTCGCACGACCTCACCCATCATTACCTGAGCCACACCTTCGCGCGCGTGAGCTGATGCCGCCATGTTTTACAGAATCACACACACGACCACCTACGAGTACGCGGACAGCGTTTCGCTTTCGCATCACCTGCTGCGGTTGACCCCGCGCAGCTTGGCTCATCAGCGTTGCCTCGCTCACGAAGTTCGCGTGGATCCATTGCCGACGGTTACCAGGCGGCACATTGATTACTTCGGCAACGCGGTGACTTTCCTCACTCTGGAAGGGGCACATTCGGAATTGGTCATCACTTCCGAGAGCATGGTGACGGTGATACCACCGCAATCCCCGGTTGCTTCGGAAACACTCCCCTGGGAAACGGTCCGCGAATCGAGTCGCGGTCGGCAGATCGGCCATTCGCTGGAGGCCAGCGAATTCGTCTTCGATTCGCCACTGGTGCGGGCCCGGGAAGAATTCGAGGCGTACGCCGCACCGTCTTTTCCGAAGAGCCGGACGATCCTCGAGGCGGCGCTGGACCTGACGAAACGCATCCACGCCGATTTTAAATTTGATCCGAAAGCCACGACACTGGCGACGCCGTTGGAAGAAGTGTTCAAGAATCGGCGTGGCGTCTGCCAGGACTTCGCGCAGTTCGAGATCGCCTGCCTGCGCTCGCTCGGCCTGCCCGCGCGCTACGTCAGCGGCTATCTGGAAACCGACCCGCCACCCGGCAAACCGCGTTTCGCCGGTGCGGACGCCTCGCACGCCTGGGTCTCGTTTTACTGCCACGGCATCGGCTGGATCGACGTCGATCCCACGAATAACGTCGTGCCGTCCACGCGCCACATCGTCGTGGCCTACGGGCGCGACTACAACGACGTCAGCCCGATTCGCGGGGTCATCCTCGGTGCCGGCGAACATTCGCACAAGGTGGCCGTGGATGTCGTCGCGATGAAAGAACCAGACAACGAAGTTGTGGCAAAAGCCATCCCGGACCGGATCGAATCATGAAAGCATTCCATTGCGACAGTTGTGGCAGCCTCGCCTTCTTTGAAAATGTTCGCTGCCTGAAGTGCGGCAATTCCCTCGGTTTTCTTCCCGATGTAATCGACCTCAGCACGATCGAATTCAATTCTGACGGACTCGGTCGTGCCCTCACTCCGGCCGCGCAGGGCCGTTCGTATCGGCAGTGCGCCAACGGGAGACAGCATCAGATTTGCAACTGGCTGGTTCCTGCCGAGGATCCAAGTCCGTTCTGCACGGCGTGCCGCCTCAATACCGTGATTCCTGATCTGACGATCGCAAACAATCGGGATCTGTGGCAACAGATCGAAGTGGCGAAACGCCGGATGGTTTACACGTTGCTCGGGTTGGGAATTTCAACCGAAGGAGCGCCAGAAAAAAATCGCCCCCCGTTACGTTTTCGTTTCATGAGCGATTCGATCAGCGGCCCTCCCGTCATGACCGGTCACGATGAAGGTCTCATTACCATCAACATTGCCGAAGCCGATCCTGCGGAACGCGAAAGGCGCCGGCTTAATCTCCGCGAGCCGCTTCGAACGCTGCTCGGACACATGCGTCATGAGATCGCCCACTATTACTGGGGCGACCTTGTCAATAACCAGGAACGTCTCGGGCGGTTTCGCGAATTATTTGGCGATGAGACGCGGGACTACACCACGTCGCTCCAGGCCTATTATCAGCAGGGCGCGCCCGCCGACTGGCAGGAGCGCCATGTCAGCGCTTACGCGACGGCGCATCCGTGGGAAGACTGGGCGGAAACCTCGGCCCACTACTTCCATATCGTTGACATGCTCGAAACCGCCACCAGCTTCGGTCTGGAACTCAAGCCCGGCCACCCGGACGCGCGATCCATGACGCCCGATCTGAAGCCCGCCGCGAACGCAAACTCGACGTTCGATCAAATTCTCGGGAACTGGCTCCCGCTCACCTATGCACTGAACGAACTCAACCGCGGAATGGGACTCCCGGACATTTATCCGTTCGTCCTGTCCAGTCCAGCCATCGAGAAACTTCAGTTCGTTCACGACGTGCTTTGCAATCGCGCCAACCGTCGGGCAGCCGGCAGCGACGCGATTTCCGGATAGAGCACGCTCCATCGAACCGCGCGTCAACAACTGCCCAATTTCTATGAACCGGCACGCGGAGCGCGGACATTTTTGTCGGCGCGAACCCGGTTTCCGGAACTTGCGGACAAGAATGTCCGCGCTCCTGCCCATGGCCGGTTCAAGGGTTCAATGCGCCAACTTGGGTTGGGAGATTTCTCTCTCTGATCTTTGTGCCTTGGTGGTCTACCCATCCCGCGGAATCTCGCTGCTGCGGCGTCCCCACGTTCCTGTAACGAAACCTCAATGTGCTCCTCCGTGCGTCGGGGGTTGAAACCATGACGGCGGCGGCGCGGGCGGCATCCCGCGGGGACGCTTCATCCCCTCGGCGAGTTCGGCGGCCGGAATCTGATCAATCCGCCGGATCGTGCTGGCGAAAAAATTCGTGACCGGCACGAGATCCACCGCGCGCACCTTGTCAATTGTGTCGTGCGGATCGAACAGGTAAAGCGGCCCGGAGATGTGGCAGGCCGACGGAATTCCCGCCGTGAAGAACGGCGCGCTGTCGCACGGCGGCTCCGGTCCGAACCCGTAGGCGTCGGCGCAAATCAGCCGATCGAGCTCGCAACGCTTCGCCTCCTCCTCAAGGACACCGGCGAACTTCCGGCTGCCATCGAAGAAAATCGCCCGGACCTCGGCCCGACCCGTCAGTTGATAACCGCCATGGCCGTTGCTCGCGACTTCCTCGGCGATGTGCTCGACGCCGAACGCTGCAACGGTCTGTTTCAACAAACCGTCGGCATGGCGTTCCACGAATACGCGATTGCCGATGCCGCCGTGGAAATGTCCCGACGACGCGACAAAGACGAGATTGCGGCGCAATGATTGCGGCCCGCCTGCGGCAGCGGTGAAGAGTTTCGCCAGCGCCAGCAGCGCCGCGATGCCGGAAGCATCCTCTACGGCGGAAGCGAACGGCGCGTCGTGATGACAGGTGACGATGATGTTTTCGTTCTCGCTGTTTGCTGCCGCGCCCGTTCCCGGGATGATGCCCACAACGTTATGCGAATCGACCTTGCGGCTCTCGCCTTCGCTGACCAGTCGCGCGCCCTGCCCGGCCTTCGCCAGCGCCCGCACCCGCGCCGCGTGCTCCCGGCCAATCCAAACCGCCGGCAAATCCTTCAAGTAGCCGTCATACGGCACATAGAAATCACAACCGTCCGTCGGCGAATCCACGAGCAGCCCGATGAAGCCGACGGCTCCGGCACGTTGCGCCTCGTAAAATGCCGGGAAATTTCGGATGAGCCAGTTAGCCACGTGCAACGGCCCATCGGGAATGGATTGTTTGGCATCAAAAACAAACTGTGCGCCGCGCTTCAACGCCGCGCCCGGAAAATCCGAAAATCGCATATCGACCACAGCGATGCGCCCGCGGACATCCACGCCTTTGAAATCCTCGGGAGTTCCCTCTCCCACAAAAACGGTCGGTGCCTCGAGGCCCCGAGAGTTGGTCCAGGCAGTGTAGGGAATCGGAAAGCATGGCAATTCGAGGGCGCCGGCCGGAAATTCCACAGACGTGGTCAACGGCTCCCAAAAGTTCACCGGCACCGGTTCGCGCCGAACTTCCGCGAGGCCGAACTCTTGAAACATCGCCTCCAGCCATCGCTCCACTTCAAGGCTCTGGGGATACCCTGGCCGCCGGGTTCCGAATCCGACAATGCGCCGGATCCAACCAAGCATCTCGCCGACACGCGGCGCGGCGCAGATCGCATTAGCGTCTTCATTTCTGGACATCTGATTCCTTTCGTTGGCTTGCCCGCGACATCTCACCCGGAGCACCACACAAGCTTGGAAATGCTTTGGTCTTTGACGATTATTTGGTCGCCGGACGGGGCGGGCCGTCGTAGGGCGCGGCGCCCCGTGGTTTTTGAGTCCGCGGCTGCAGCACCGTGGCCGCAGCGTCGTCCGTTTTGGGCGGCTCGATCATTCCGTAAAATCGCCCCATCCAATATTCCTCGAGCCAAAAAGAAGGTGGCCGCACCGCCTTCCCCCCGCCTCCGCCATCGTAGGGCAATGCCGTGCGGATATCCCACTTGGATGAAGATTCGCGCGGAGAGATGGCGCGGGTGCCTCCAGCGTACGGAACGTAGCCCGGTCGCGTGGCGAGGTCGCTGCGATGCGAGTTGCGATAACTGTGCGTCACCAGGTCGAGCGACCATTCGCGAAGATTCTTCACGGATTGGGGTGCCTCGCAGTCGTTGCCGGTGAGCGCGCCGTAAATAAAATTGAAGTAGGGGATTTGTTGCACGCGGAGAGTTTCCCAGGTTCGTTCCAGGCTGCGCAGGTAGATCGATCGCAATTCCGGATCCGAGGTGTAGAGCAGCAGCGGATAATAACAACGGAAGGAAAGGATATCGTCCCACGGCACGACCGATTCGGGAGGGAACGCAACTTTTTGCCGGACCGTGTAGGCGTGATACTTCCATTGCAGGAGCTGGTCCATACCCTTCTTGAATTTTTCATTCCCCGAGAGCGCATGCGCTGTTTGCATGTAGGTTTGCGCCTCCATGCCGTTTAATCCAGCCGCTTCGAATCCGTACGGGCGAAGCAAGTACTCCGGATCCCAGCGACCCCAGCGGGTTGGCTTGCCGTCCATGTCGCGCAGCACCCAGCCGTTGTCGATGATGTGCGAGGCGATGTTCGAGAGATGCTTCGCGGCCCGCTCCTTTTCCGCACTCTGGGCGACCAGATCGTGAAACAACGACACGGCGTAAAAATGCGCGTTTACCTCATCGCTGGAGGTGTCGCCCTTCCACAGCCACAAACCGTCCTCTGTGGGGTACCACTTGGCAGGGAGTCCGCCAGATCCCCGTTCTCCACGGTAACCTTTGTCTGCCTTGACCGACCAGATGGACCTGGCAATGAATCCCGGTTTCGGGGTGACATCGTCGAGCCAGACCATGGCCTTGAAGGACTCGACGGCTTCCTGCCGCGCCTTCTCATCACGGGTGACCGCGTACTTGAACACCATCGCGGCCAGGTAGTGCGCCGTGTGTCCGCCGTCGTTGTCGCTGATCTCCCGGACCCAGCCGAGTTCGTCGCCCGCCCAATAGAGCCGATGCACGAAGCCGAGCCGTTTGAACCCCCTATCCTCTGTCTCCCGCTCAAACCACGCCGCCTTTTTCGAAAGCGTGAACGGTTCGTAACGGATGACACCGAGACCCGAATCGGTCGCCACATAGACCACCCGATCTCCCGCCGCGATGTCCCGAACATTGTCCCCCGGCAACCAATGGTCTGCACCGAAATAATGGTATTCGTCCCCGACGTTGCGGATCGCGCCACGCGAGGTTCCGATCCATAGGTCGCCATCGAATCCTTCGGCGAGGCAGGTCGTGTCCTCGAACGGAAGACCGTCTTTGCCGCTTACCGACGTCATGGCCATGCCCCGCAAAACGCCCAGACCCCGGTCAGTGGCGAAATATAATTTGCTGCCGAGGGCGAGCATGTCGCGCGTGACCGTCCCCGGCAGCATCCCCCAGTCAATCGGCCGCGGCACAAAAACACTGCCGTCCAACAGACCGAGCGCGTGCGGATGCATCACATAAAGGGTCCCGCTGTAGGAAGCAACTCGCTCCACCGGCCCGATCTCGACCGGGTCCGCCAGAACCTGGGTGCCGTCCTCCATAATCAGCGTGGTGTCGTTCGACAGAAACCCATCCTTCGGGCGGATGGAAACAAACGTTCCGTTCTCGAACCGGAACAGATCGTTCTCCGTCGCTCCCATGACCTTGCCGAGGTGCAGGCAAAGATCGACGAACGATTGATCGCTCGCTTTCTTCCAGACGCCATCCGCCAGGCGATACGTGCCGCTGGCGGTGGTGGCCCATAGCGAGCCTCCCAAAGATCGCAAGCGGCGAACCTCTTTGGGAGCGCCGGAATCGTCCTGGAGCGCGCCGTCACGCAGCACTTTCACCATTCCACCCACAGCCAAAAAGGCTGTTCCACCGTGAACCGCGACGGATGTTACCGGCTGGGTTGTCGGAAATTTTTGACCGATCTCCTGCAAATAGACTTCGTCGGGAACCGGCTTGTAAAGCCGCCGCGCCGATTGGACGGTTTCCGCGAACGCGCTGCAGTGGAACAGGGCCACGCATGTTAAACCAACGGCGGTTCGGCCACAGATGTTGTTGGAAATAAGATTCGAAAAGTTCATGTGAAGTGGCGGGAGCGTAGCGAGATCGATGCAACCCGCCTAGAAAATTCACGCCCCGACCCGCGATCCGGCGCGAGGAGGCTCTTATACTCGAACTCGATGAATTCAGTTTGAGCGAAAGCACGTCTGCCGCTGCGAGGGTCATTGCGCGGATCCCATCTCGCGACAGGCCTGCGAAATCCGCCTCATCACCTCGGCGGCTACTGTTCGCCGGCACACGGTGTGGTGTGGATCTCGACGAACCGATCTCCGCAATGGCTCGCGGGAAAATTGTCGATGCAGGATTCTTTGACGAGCGATGGGAACTCCTGCCGAAATAGTCCGAGGTTTCGAAACGATCTCTGTGTCCTCTGTGCCTCCGTGGTGAAGAATTCAAATTCATAGGGCGCATCTTGACACAACCGCCACCTGCTGCCGAATTGCACTCGGCAGTTCCCGCTTTATTTGTGAACGGGGCTGTCGGATTTCCCCGCGGTTCAACTGCCGAGTGCAACTCGGCAGCACGCTGATTCGACTGCAAAGAGACATTTCGGGCAGAGCTTGGCAGTGGTGTTGAGATGCGCCCAAATCCGTCTGCCAACCAAAAATGGTCGCTTTCCCCGCTCAGGTTGGTATTTCAGTGGACAAGAAATTCGTTATGGAAGATTCATCGCCACCCCCGAGTTTGGAGGATACGCCGGGCACGTCGCTGTTCGCGCGCCTGACCAATATCTTCGTCACACCCACGGAAGTTTTCGACGAAATCAAATCCAGCAAGCGAACGCCCGCGAATTGGATCGCGCCGCTGGTCGCCGGGATCGTCGCCGGGGTGGTCTATACAATAGTCGTCTTTTCCCAGCCTGCGGTTATTCAGCAAATGCAGGAAGCTCAGGAGAAAAAGTTCGAACAAATGGTCGCGTCAGGAAAGACGACCCAGCAGAAGGCGGATGAGGGCACCGCAGCATTGGAGAAATTCATGACCCCGGGCATGCTCAAACTGTTTGGCAGCCTGGGCTCGGTCCTGATGAACACCGCGCTGCTGTTTTTCACCGCGCTCATTTTCTGGGCAGTGGGAAGCCGCGCGTTCCAGGCGGATTTCCATTACCTCAAGGCCGTGGAAGCCGTCGGCGTTTCAACGATGATCAATGTCGTGGGGGCAATCGTGGCGATGTTGCTCGCCGTCATTTACGGCAACATGGCGATGACGCCCGGCCCGGCGTTGCTCATCAAGCCATTCGACGCGGCCAATAAAATTCATTTGTCGCTCTCGGCATTGAACCTGTTTTCGATTTGGTATGTCGGGGTGCTGTCCATCGGACTGGCACGAATGACCGGCGCCGCTTTTTCGAAAGCTGCCATGTGGCTTTACGGAATCTGGGCCGCGCTCACTTTTGGCCCGATCTGGCTCTTCGGCGGCAACTGAGAATTCGACCTCGTTTTCCGCCTGAATCCAAGCAACACTGACCTTCCCATGAATTGTCCAAAGGAATAAGAAATGGCTGCACCAAAAACCCGGAAACGTAAAAAACCCATCGTTCTTTCGCTGATTGTGCTTCTCCTCGTCGCGCTCGGCGCGATCGCATTCTTCAAGAACAAGACGGTTTCCATCCCGATTCAAAAGGAGAAGGTGACGCGGCGCAACCTGACGGAACTGGTCGTCGCCAATGGAAAAATCCAGCCAGTCCTCCAAGTGAAGATCAGCCCGGAAGTCAGCGGCGAAATCATTGAGCTGCCGGTCAAGGAGGGACAGCAGGTCACGAAAGGCGACCTGCTGGTTAAGATCAAACCGGACAATTACGTCGCCAGCCGCAATTCGGCGGAGGCCAACTACAAATATTCCCTGACCAGCAGCAACACCTCGGGCGCGAATTTGCAAAAGGCAGAAATGGAATTCAACCGGATCCAGGAATTATTCAAAGCCAAGCTGGTGTCCGAATCGGTCTTCCAGGATGCACAAACCGCCCACCTGATCGCCAAATCCACGCTGGCAGGAGCGTTGCAGCAGGTCAGCATGGCGCGGGCGGCATTGCAGAAAGCGGAAGATGATTTGTCCAAAACAACAATCGTTTCACCGCTTACCGGCACGATTACGAAATTGAATTCGCAACTGGGCGAGCGGGTGGTCGGGACCGCCATGATGGCCGGGACCGAAATCATGATCGTCTCGGACTTGAACGAGATGGAAACACGCGTGGACATCGGGGAGATCGACGTCGTGCTGATTCAGGTCGGGCAGAACGCGCGGCTGGAGGTGGACGCGTACAAGGATCGCAAGTTCAAGGGCGTGGTGACGGAGATCGCCAACTCGGCCAAGACCGGTCCCGGCGGCGCGGTCACCACCAGCCAGGAGGGAACCAAGTTCGAGGTGAAAATTCGGTTCACCGAGAAAGAATCGTTTCGTCCCGGCATGTCCGTGACGGCGGAAATCGAAACCCGCTCGCGCACCAACGTGTTGACCGTCCCGATTCAAAGTGTCACCACACGCCTGCCCAAGAGCACCAACGCGCCCACCACCAAGGTGAAGTCAACGCAACCAGAAGGCGACGACGCGGACTCCGGGGATTCCAGCATCGAGTCGCGGCCCCGGAAGAAATCCAACGAACCCGCCAAACCGATCGAGGTGGTCTTCGTGGTGGAGAGCGGTCGAGCGAAAATGGTTCCAGTCAAACGCGGCATCAGCGACGACAACTATGTCGAGATCACGGAAGGGCTGTCTGAAAACCAGGAGGTCGTTTCCGGCACCTACAAGGCGATCAACCGCGAATTGGAGGATGGGAAGGAAGTCACGATGGCGAGCGAGAAAGGCGAGGGGAAATGAAACCGCGATTAGAAACACCAAACACCAAACACCAAACACCAGAAAAATTCCAAGGACCAAGCCTTAAACGTCAAAGGCACGCGACTGATTTGGAATTTGATGTTTGGAACTTCGTTGGCGTTTGGTGTTTGGTTTTTGGAGCTTTCCCTCAATGAGCTTGATCCGCCTGAAAAACCTTTCCCGCCGCTACCAGATGGGCACGGAAACCATCCATGCGCTGCGCGACGTGTCGCTGGAAATTGAGCGCGGCGAATACGTCGCGATCATGGGCCCGTCGGGCTCCGGCAAATCGACGCTGATGAATCTCCTTGGCTGCCTGGACACGCCCACTTCCGGCACCTACGAGTTGAACGGGACGGACGTCAGCCAAATGGATGACAATGAGCTGGCGGAGATCCGGAACCGGGAAATCGGTTTTGTGTTTCAAACATTCAATCTGCTGCCGCGCTCCAGCGCCCTGCGCAACGTGGAACTCCCTTTGATTTATTCCGGAATGACTTTCGAGGACCGCAGAAACGTCGCGATGGAGGCGTTGACGAGCGTGGGTCTGGCCGATCGCGTCACCCACAAGCCCAACGAGCTCTCCGGAGGACAACGGCAGCGGGTGGCCGTGGCGCGCGCGCTGGTCAACAGTCCCTCGATCATCCTGGCGGACGAACCGACCGGCAACCTGGATTCCAAAACGGGCGACGAGATCATGGCGCTGTTCGAGCTGCTCTCCAAAAAGGGGAACACGGTGTTTGTCGTCACGCACGAGGAGGAGGTGGCGCGCCATGCCCGGCGGATTATTCGAATCCGCGATGGACTCATCGCCAGTGATGAGGCGGTGGAGCAAGGGTGATGGATTTCTGGATAATTGGATTTTTGGATTTATGGAATACACGAAGCGCCGCAACTTGAATCGTGGCTACATGACGCTTGAAGTGTGGCAGCGGGGGATGGACTTGTTTGCTGCCGCCTTCCGTCTCAGTGGACGTGTCGCTGATTTTAAACTCAAGTCGCAGTTCACGGACGCCGCGCAATCCGTCTCAGCCAACATCGCGGAAGGCAACGGTCGCCGGTCGCTTCCCGAATACCTCCAGTTTCTCTACATCGCCAAAGGATCATTGGCCGAAACACTGACCCGCGCGGCCGGCTTTCGCCGGGCCGAACTCATCTCGGAGGATGATTTTGAAAAATTTGACCAGTTGCATTATGAAGTGGAGAACAAACTTCTCCGCCTGATTGAATCGATGGAAAGCAAACGCGGAACAAATCAATGGCGCGATAGCTTGCCCCAATCCATCCATCCAAAAATCCAGGAATCCATCGATCCCGAGTGACTCTTTTCACCGAACTTAAAGAAGGCCTGGCCATCGCGTGGGACGCGATCCTGGCCAACAAACTGCGCTCGGTCCTGACAACGCTCGGCATCGTCATCGGCATCGTGACCGTGACGCTCATGGGCACGGCGCTCGACACGATGAATCGCGCCTTTCACAGCAGCATCTCGTTCATCGGCGCCGACACACTTTTCGTGCAGCGATTCAGTTGGATGGCCCAATCGGAAGAAGAATGGTTGAGCTTCAACAAGAGACGCGAGATCACGTGGCAACAGGCCAAAGAAGTGGAAAAGCAAATGACCTTGGCGCTGGGAGTCGCACCTTTGGTCGGAATGAATCAGTCGGTCTCCTACCGGGGGCGACGTGCGCGCAACGTGCAAATCCTCGGCAGCACGGAGCAATTCCTCATCACCAGCGGATTTACCCTGGGAATTGGGCGGTTCATCAGCGCCATGGAATCGGACGCTGGCCGGCCGGTTTGCGTCATTGGCACAGACGTCGCCACCAATTTATTCCTCAACGAATCGCCGCTGGGCAAGCGGATCAAAATCGGTTCGCGTTCCCTGGAAGTCATCGGTGTTCTGGCGAAACAAGGGAGTTTCATGGGGGTCAAAAGTTTCGATAACGAGGTCGTCATTCCCGTCCGCCAGTTGCTGGTCGGGTTTTGGCGGAATCCGGATTTCCAAATCCAGGTGAAGGTGGCGCGGATGGAGGAATTGGAGGAGGCGAAGGAGGAATTGCACGGCTTGATGCGAAAGATCCGCCGCCTCGCGCCCGGCGATCCGGATGATTTTTCCATCAACCAACAGGAACAGATCATCGGCATGTTTAATCGCGTCGCCGGCATCATCGCCACTGTGGGATTATTGATCACCGGGCTGTCCCTCTTCGTGGGCGGAATTGGAATCATGAACATCATGTTCGTTTCGGTGGCGGAACGAACACGGGAGATCGGCGTGCGCAAGGCCATCGGAGCCAAACGGCGAACGATACTCCTGCAATTTCTCATCGAGGCGTCGTGCATTTGTTTGATCGCCGGTTTGATCGGGTTGGCGATCACCTTCGCGTTGACGTTGGTTCTGGGAAAATTCATGCCCGTGCCGGTCAAAATGTCCCTGCCCGTGATGGGCATCGCGATTGTGGTTTCTCTTTTCACCGGGATTGTGTCCGGTTTTTTTCCAGCCTGGCGCGCGGCCCGGATGGATCCGGTGGAAGCCTTGCGCAACGAGTGAGGTTGCAAATTCTTTGCAATGCGTTCGCCAGGTTAGTTAAATGTCTGCACCCATGAAAACCACCAGCATCGTCCGTCTCGCGTTGGGTTGCCTTCTTGGAACTCTGGTTCTCAATTCCGCGGCCGCCGCGCCACCCCCAAATATCATCATCATTTTCGCGGACGACCTCGGCTACGGCGACCTCGGTTGTTACGGCCACCCGTCCATCCGCACACCAAACCTCGACCGCATGGCCGCCGAGGGAATGCGGCTCACCGATTTTTACGTGGCAGCGACCGTCTGCACTCCAAGCCGCGCCGCCCTGCTCACTGGACGTTTGCCGATTCGCACCGGGATGGCGGGAAGCGCAACCCGCCGCGTTCTCTACGGGGTTTCCACGGGTGGCCTGCCCACGAACGAAATCACCATCGCCACCGCGCTCAAATCGAAAAATTACGTCACCGGCTGCATCGGAAAATGGCACCTCGGCCACCAGCCGCAATTTCTGCCCACCTCGCACGGCTTCGATTCCTATTTCGGTTTGCTTTGGTCCAACGACATGGAGCCGGACAAAGACTTCAAATTGCCGAAGGGCGCTTCGATGGATTTGGATCCCGACCCGCGCCGGTGGAAGCCATCGCTCTTTCGCAACGACCGGGTCATCGAGCAGCCCACCGATCAATCGACGCTCACAAAACGTTACACGGAAGAGGCGACCAAGTTTATCCGCGAGAACAGGAACAAACCGTTCTTCCTCTATTTCCCCCACACTTTCCCGCACGTGCCGCTGTTCGCCTCGAAAGATTTCAAGGACAAAAGCCCGCGTGGTTTGTATGGCGATACCGTCGAGGAACTCGACTGGAGCGTCGGCCAGGTGCTCGACACCTTGCGGAAAGAAAAGCTCGAAGAAAACACCCTGGTCTTTTTCACAAGCGACAATGGCCCCTGGTTGATCAAAGAACTGGCCGGCGGATCGGCGGGACTTCTGAGGGAAGGAAAAGGCAGCACGTGGGAGGGCGGCATGCGCGAGCCCGCCATAGCCTGGTGGCCGAAAAAGATCAAAGCGGGCGTGGTGTCGCAGGAACTCGCCTCTTCAATGGATCTATTCAAAACCTGCCTGAATCTGGCCGGCGTTCCACTGCCCGCCGATCGCGTGATGGACGGCGTGGATCTGGCCCCGATTCTTTTTCAAAACGGAAAAAGCCAGCGGGACGTGACGTTTTATTATCGAGGCAACGAGTTGTTCGCCGTGCGGAAAGGCGATTTCAAGGCGCATTTCCAAACCGCGCCGGGATACGCGGGCCGCCGTGTTCAGGAAAAACTGGAAAAACACGACCCACCGCTCCTGTTCAACCTCAAACAGGATACGTCGGAAAACTTTGATATCGCCGCGAAACATCCGGAAGTGCTGGCGGAAATCGAGCGCGCCGTGGAAACGCATCGCGCCAATCTGGTCCCCGCAGAGCCGCAGTATTGACCGACACCCGCGAGGGTGAGAATTCTCCCAACCAAAAGTTGGCGCTTTGAACCCCTGAACCAACTTGCTGGAGCGACGGTCTGTGACCGGCTTTTGACACTCGCAAACCCGAAAGCCGGCTACAAGTCGGCGCTCCGGTTCATGGAAAGGAGAACCCGCTTGCGAAAGTCCGGTCGTCGCCATCACATCCCGTCAAGAGGCGCTCCCTCCGCACAACCTCGGCGGACGATTTGAGACCGTTTCCGTCGCAGAATCCGAGCCCTCAGCCCGGCACCGGGACCGCAATTTCCCGGTTTTCGGCAATGATTACGGGCAGATCCGCGATCCCCTGCTTCCTCCCCAAAAAACACGGTTTGCCAACGGATTTTTGTTTTCATCGAGGCCGCGGGGGTTTATTACCTGATCAGGCACTAGGGGCCGTCGATTGAAAAAGCGAACCGAAAACATGGCAAGCGTGGAACCGGCCTCGCTCTATTTGTCGCGAAAAACCAAACGCCCGGCGAACTTCGACGCCGATTGGAACAACGCCTTCTGGAAACCGGCTGACACACTGGAGATCGAGCATTTTCGAAAGGAATCCAGCAAACATCGCCCTCGAACGTTCCTGCGCCTCCTCCATGATGCCACCGGTATTCACGGCATTTTCAAGGTTCGCGACCGATTCGTTCGCAGTGTTCGGATGAGATATGGCGACGAAGTCTGGAAGGACGGCTGCGTGGAGTTTTTCTTCCAACCCAAACCGGACAGCGGATACTTCAGTTTCGAATTCAACTGCGGCGGCACGCTCCATTGCTGCTATATCACCAATCCTGAGCGCGTCCCCGGCGGCTTCAAGGAGTTTGTCAAAATCCCGTTCGACCTCGCCAAAAGAATCCGGGTGCATCCGTCGCTACCCCCGCTCGTCAACCCGGAGATTTCTGACCCGGTCGATTGGACCCTGCAATTTTTTATTCCGTTTTCGTTGATCGAACATTTCGCCGGCCCGCTCGGAAAAATCAAAGGCATGGAATGCCGCGGAAATTTCTTCAAGTGCGCCGAGGACAACTCGCATCCGCACTGGGCCTCATGGTCGCCCGTGGATGAATTTAATTTCCACCGACCACCGTGCTTCGGAACCATTCGGTTCGAAAAGTGATCGGCGAATCCGGCAGGGGGCGAAGCAGCGCGATCACTCCACCCCTCACACTCAGAATGGCGCCCCACTGGCGCTGAAAGCGGGATTGCGAGACGGAAGAACTGGCCTGTCTTAATCTTAATCGTTCTCTTAATCCTACTCTTTCCCGGCCTGTTCCTGGAGGGATTAAGATGAGGATTAAGAACTCGATCACCGGATTTATTTCGACAGCAGCGGACGGGATGTCTTTCTCTCAACCGGTTCGGTTGACTTTGCCCGGAAAATTTCGCACGCTCGCAAACGTTCACGAATTATGAAAAGCAAAATTCTACCATTGGTTGTCATGGCGGTTGCCCTCATCTCCTTGCAAGGCTGCATCGCCATTCCGCCGCTCATTCAGGTTGAACGAAGGGATGCCCCCGCCGGCAACAACGAAGCCATCATGCGAAAGCTCGAATCGATCGAGCGTCGCATCGATCATCTGGAGCACCGGACGCAGAACATGCAGCCCGGAAACAGGCCCGACATCCCGCCGGGCAATCGTCCTGATCGCTGATGCCAGCCAAACGCGAAATCAAACATCCGGACAAGGAGAAAAGCACCGGAGCGTATTCTGCCGCCGTCGCAGTGGACGGCTGGGTGTATGTCAGCGGGCAAGGGCCGCTGGACGCGAAAACCGGCGAAGTCATCCGCGGCACCATCGAGGATGAAACGCGTCTCACGCTGACTCATATCGAGAAAATCCTGCGCGCCGCCGGCTGCACGTTAAATGACGTCGTGAAGAGCACCGTTCATCTGGCGGACATCGAGGATTTCGACCGGTTCGACGCCGCTTACAAAGAGTTTTTCAAAAACGTCTCCGTCCTCCCGGCTCGCACCACGGTGCAATCGAAACTTTGGAACGCGATCACGGTGGAGATCGATGTTGTGGTCAGGAAACCGAGTTAAGCCAATTGTTCTTTTGCCGCCAATCGGCTCACGAACCTGACCGATGCCGTGGGCACCACTCCATCGTCTCAGGCGCGAGGAAAACTACTCGGATAAATGGAATTACGTGCGCGAAAATCCGTTGCCGAACAGCTTGGCGAAAAACAGGGATGATTGGCCGTATCAGGGAATGATGAACCCGCTGCGATGGTGATTCAAATACCGGTGGGGCGAGACTCCGTCGAGCCGTGACCTCCTCGCAGCGTCACACAACCGATCAACGTTGTCTGGAAATATTAGATCGCGGAATCAGTCAGGGTTCGACGGAGTCTCACCCTGCCGTTCTTGGAAGAATTCAATTCTCCAGCGGTCAGGCTCACCCGCGGGAAGAATTTGAGCGGCGGTCTGGGAGACTTAATACCCTGGCTGCATGTTCACGCTGACCATTCGCGGGGCGACGCGCGTCAGCTCATTTCCCTTTTTGTCATACACGATGCCGAGAAGATAATGTCGCCCCGGTGCCGCCAGATCCGACGGCCATTGCGCGCTGGCGCGGCGAAATTTCCCATCCGCCTCGAAGGTCTCAATCTTTCCCTCGAACTGGCCGAGCGGTTTGCCGTTCAACCCGATGACTTCGAACTCAACCTTGCCGACGCTGTCCCCATACGTCGGCGGCAACGCCATCCAGCCAGTCACCATCGGCTTCCCGGGCTGCGACCAGGCCGTGTCACAACGGATCGGGAACATTACCTGACCCACCTGTTTCCAATGTTCCGGCTCGAGTTGATCCACGAGCTGGATTTTCCCGAGGCTCGCCGGTTGTTGGACGCTGAGTGGGCTCCCATAAACGAAGGAACGAAACACACGCGGCCCGCCGTCGCTGTAACAGAGTTCGGCGTCAAGCGCGATGGCCACGCCCTCTTTAGCCTTGAACGCGGGGAAATTCGCCCAGGGCAATTTGAATTCCACTTCCATCCCGGTCGCGGTGCGTCGCGCGGCGACCTCCACTCCAACCTTCGGAATGGCTTCGAGAAATCCCGGGCGCAGGCAAAATCGGGGCGTGACGTTGGTCCCCTTCAACCCGCTCCAGTAACAATGCACCGCCCCGGCATTGGGCGTCTTGGGCCAGTCGTGGCTGCGGAAATTTTCGTCCTGCCGCGTGTCGAAGTACCATTCCACCGCGTCGCCTTCCCAAAGGTGCGCGTCATCGGCGCTGCTGTGGGGGCTGCGGTCGAGCGTTCGCAAGGCCGCGTAGAACGCCTCGTCATCCCACATGTAGAAAAACTGCGCGGCGCGATCCTTGAGTCCCGGATTGGCATCCTTACGGTTCGCGTTGTCGCTCTGAAAATACTCCAGCGGGGTGGCAAAGGCGCTTTTGAATTCAGACAAATCGCCGTCGATTTTCATTCCTTGCGGGGCGCGTGTTGCCACCCCGCGAACGCCTTCCTTTAATTTGGATTCCGCCAGCGAAGTATGCGCGATAACGGAACTTAAGACGACGGCGTGGGTGATCTGGAGAAGTTTCATAGGCGTGGGCGCATCTTAATTGGGTCACGGCAACGTGCAATGCCGAAAATAGGTGACGGGAAGCACCCGCCTTCGTCCGAATCGGAAATCAACAATCAACAATCGAATAGCGAACATCGAGAAATCCGCACCCGCCGGAGGCAGTTACTACCCGCGTTCACGCTCACTCACTCTCCTTTTCAAGCGATGCCAGCACTTCGGGGTCTCGCACATCCACCCAGCGGCCTTGAATTTCCAGACCGGCGATGCGCTCCCCGGCCGCCAGCATTGCGATGATGGCGTCGGTCAATTCGTATTCGCCGCGCGGGGAGAGTTGCAACCGGGCGGTGAAATCGAACAGCGTCGGTTTGAAGATATAAACGCCGGCATTGTACCACGCGGTGTCGCCGGGTTTGAGCAGCCCCTCGCGGCGGAGAGCCTCCAGTTGTTCCGCGCTCGGTTTCTCCACCAGCCGCGTCAGGCGGAATTCTTCGTCGAAAAAATTCAAACCGCCTTTGGTGACATCCTGGCTCCCGGTAGCAGTGACGAGGCCGGAGAATTTCCCTTCAGCAAACCGCTTCAGCATTTGCTGATACGTTTCCGGCTTCACCAAAATATCGCCGTAGGTGAGGATAAAATTGTCGTTCCCGACGAACTCTCTGGCGACTTCCGGAGCCTTGCCCGTTCCATCCTGAACCACCTGCCGACCATACGAGATTGTCACGCCCAGCTTTTTCCCGTCGCCAAAATAATTCTCGATCGTCTCGGCCTTGAACCCGGTCACGATGAAAAATTCCCGTATGCCCGCCGTCATCAGGCCCGCGATAATGTGTTCGAGAATCGGCTTGCCCTGAACTTTGAGCATTGGCTTGGGAACCTCGTTCGTGAGTTCGCGCATCCGCGTTCCTTTGCCGGCGGCCAAGATTACAGCTTTCATTCCTAAAAGTTTTAACAGGGATAGTCAGGATGAACAGGATACGGAAGAAAAATTCTTTATATCCTACGGATTCTTGCAGCGTCTTTCGGCATCGGCTGAAGTCGAGGCGGCTCGGAAAGATTACCGACTGCTTGATTTTCCCTTCTCAAATCCTGTGCATCCTGTCCATCCCTGTTTGTAAAACGTTCTGTTCTCTTTCTTGTTAGCCTTGTCCTCGTGGCCAGTGGGATAGGACAGGATGGCCAGCAACTCTGG
>Ga0163152_10003714_pt1 | contig 19630 bp, 17 predicted proteins | sample OliLakLV19MP8IB2_FD_148635 | JGI IMG/M metagenome (GOLD analysis project Ga0163152, IMG submission 148635) | Freshwater microbial mat bacterial communities from Lake Vanda, McMurdo Dry Valleys, Antarctica - Oligotrophic Lake LV.19.MP8.IB-2 | ecosystem: Environmental > Aquatic > Freshwater >...
CTCGCCTTCCACACCTCTTGGACTCGACTTCGCACCTGGCGCTTCGTCCAAGATCAACTGCTCTGTGCGGTCGAACCCCAGTTCTGGAAGCCGGAACTCCATGCGCCAAAATGATCTCGAACTACGCGGACGACGCCGTCACGAACCGGACACGCATGCTCCCCCACGATTTTCCGCACCCGCTCCGCATCCGACTGAATCGCGATCGCCACGACCGCGACATCCTCCCCAAACCGTTCCTGCACCTCCCCCAACCACTTCAGCGTCCCCCGATACGGCGGACACCACGTTGCCCGGAACTCGATGAGCACGACTTTCCCGAGCAGCGACTCGCGAGTGATGACGGTGCCGTTCATGTCTGGGAGGGAGAAATCGGGGAGTTCGGTTAGCTGCACCTTGTCCGTGGGCGCGGCGTGCGACGCGGCGCGCGCTTGGTCGGATTCCCCTGCGGGCACCAGTCGGATCACTCGGGTGAGGTCGTCGCGGAAATGCTGATGGCTCTCGGCGCTCTCGAGTGGCGCGTAGCGGCCGACTTCTTCGCCCTCCCCTGCTCCGAAGAAGCCGAAGTCGGCGGGGGTCGCGAGTAGGACGTCGTTGACGAAGATGGCGGGGTAGCGGGTGACGCCGAAGCGCTTGGCGAGATCGGACTGGCCGAAGTTTTCGACGACGAAGCGGGCGCTGTCTCCGAATTGGTGGACGACGGATTGGGCCAGCAGACCTGCTGGGTCGGAGAGGTTTCGGGTGTAGGGCCAGCGGACGAGGGTGACGGGGGCGATAGCGGGGGCGATAGCGGCTAAGTAGCTCGGAAAGAAGTCGATGCGGCGACGCGTTGCGCGGCTTGGAGGGAGCGGAGGAGGGCGTCATGAGGGACACGAGCGTGTCGGCACCTCCTGCTAGACGGGTCCGCGCCTCCGGCACAGTCATGAGGCCACGGAATATCCCCACAACGCCGCGCGCAGCGCCGTCAGCTCATGCGGGTGTCAGCCATCATGCCCTCTCGACCTTCGGCCGCGGGTGCAGGGCCTCATTCGCGATTCCTCGCAACATGCCGGCGAAGACTAGCTGGTGCAGGGGGAAGAGGGTGTACCAGTAGAGGCGACCGAACCATCCTACGGGGTCGAAGATCGCGGTCTGCTGGATGGTGGTCGAGGGGCCTTCCGACGCGACTTCGAACTCGAGCCAGGCGCGTCCGGGCAGTTTCATTTCGGCGGCGAGGCGGAGGCGGCGATTGGGCTCGAGGGCCTCGACGCGCCAGAAATCGACGGTGTCGCCAACGCGGAGCAGGGTGGGATGCGGCCGTCCTCGTCGCATGCCCACGCCCCCGACCAACATGTCGAGGAGTCCCCGCAGTCGCCACAGCCAATTCCATCGGTACCACCCGGTGTCTCCGCCGATGGCCTGGATCGCCGCGAAGGCAACCGCGGCAGGCGCCGCGACGCGCACGGTCCGCGAATCCACGAGGCGCGTGCCGAAACGCACTCCTCCCCACGACGGCGGCTCGCCGGATGAGGAGAGGGCGTCGGACCAACGGGTTTCTGCGAACCCCCGTTCTTCGTGCGAAAGGGCTCGACGAATCGCCTCCTCGATTCCGATCGGGCGAACGGCAAACGTCCGGAGAGCAGCGTCGTCGCGGACCACTGTGGGATGAATGATGCTTTCGATGAGTTTGCGCCCGATCCGCGCATACAAGGGCGTGACCAGACCGAGCCATAAACTGGACAGATAGGGCGTGAGGGCGGGCACCGGAAGCATCCGGATCCGCAATCCGCGCTGCCTGGCGTACTCGCGCATGATGTCCGCGTAGCAGACGCGGTCGGCCCCACCAATCTCGTACACGGCGTACTGGGACACCGGCAGGCGAAGCGCGGCCAACAAATATTCCAGCAGGTCGTCGATCGCGATCGGCTGCGCCATCACGCCGACCCACCTTGGAGTGATCATGATGGGCAGGCGCTCGACCAGTGCGCGGATCATTTCGAACGACAGGCTGCCCGACCCGATCACGATGGACGCGCGGAACTCGAGCACCGGCACGCCAGACTCCCGCAGAATGCGCCCCACCTCCTGCCGGCTACGCAGGTGGAGCGAAAGCTCCTCTTGCTCGCTGCCCAGCCCCCCCACGTAGACGATGCGTCTCACGCCGCAGGCCTTCGCCGCCTGACCGAAGTTTCGGGCCGCCAGGCGATCTGCTTCTACGAAGGAGCCGCTCGAGCCCATCGAGTGCACCAAGTAATAGGCCGCCTCCACTCCCCGCAGCGCGTCGTCCAGGCTAGGACGATCGAGGACGTCACCCGCCACGACTTCCGTCGAGGCGTTGGCCGTCTGCCTGACGGCTTCGGGTCGCCTGGCCAGACAGCGAACGCGGTAGTTCTGCTGCTCCAACAGCCGCAGCAAGCGTCCGCCGATGTACCCGGTGGCGCCCGTCAGGAGGATCGTCGAGGGGTCTGAGGATGTCGGACCGTTCACGGTCGCCCCTTGGGTTGTGGAATGGAGATCTGCGCTGAACGCATCATCTCCCACAGGTGGAGCAAGAGGAAGGTGTGCCGGTTCGAATCGTCGCGGACGGCCGTCCCGTTCTCCGTCACGGACTGTCAGGTGATCCTCTTGCCGTGCAGCGTGTTGCCTCATCTTCAGCCTCGCTCCCGCAGTCGAGCGGGATCCCGCCGGGCGCTCGTCGGCCGGACGATCCTAAGGGCGGGCGCCGCCACTCCCGATATCCGAGCAGACGCCCGCGACTTCAGCCACCGACGCGACCAAAGGGTCTCGGCGGACCTTCCCCACGGGCGAGGGAGACTCAGATGAACCCGACGCGCATCGTCAGTAGCCCTTTCTTGCACGCGCTTTCGAGAACGGCCGCTCTCTCACTCCTGGCCACGTTGTGCGGCGCGCTCCCGACGCTCGCCACCGCGCCTGATTCCACGACGTTCGCCGAGAGCCATCCTCTGGTGACCGAGCTGCCGGATCTCAGGGATGACGCTTCGACGTCGAAGCTGGTGATCTCCTGCGACGCGACCGTCGCGTCGCGCTACCTGTTCCAAGGGACCGACCTCAGCGATGGCAAGCCGGTCGTGCAACCCGAGATCGTCGCGGAGTACGGATCGGTTTCCGCCACCGTCTGGGCGAACCATGATCTCGACAGAGCCGAGACGAACGAGTTCGACTTCCTCGTCGAGTATGGAGTCGAAGCGGGCGTGAACTCGTTTCGCACGGGCTATGCCCACTATCGCTATCCGCACCGGGGCTGGGAGCCGACCCAAGAGATTCTCGCCGGATTCACCCTCGGTCTGCCGCTCAGTCCCGACCTGAGCCTTCACTACGACTTCGATGCCGGCCAGGGGGCGTATGCCACCCTCTCCCTCAGTCAGCCGCTGTCGGACATCTTCTCCGTCGGCTTCGAGGCCCATCATCAGAGTGGGTACTACGGGCTGACCGGCGTGCCGTCGAGCGCGCTGCATCTCGATGGCGCCTTCAACGCCGGCTCCTGGACGCTCTCCCCTTCGCTCGGGTACTCGGGCGCGTGGGAGAACGAAGACTTCCGAGGAGAGAACAAGGTCGATTCGACCTGGATCTTCTCCCTCAACGTCGCCCAAACGTTCTGAGAACAGGACCGACTTGATGCTGCAGCCTCGAGGACGGACAACGTCGACGCCGGTCGTCGTCGCAACCGGCTTCACCACGTCGTTCGTGGGGGACGAGCGGACGCTGCGTGAATTCGTGGTCGGCGACCACCTGCGACGTTGTCTGCTCGATCGAGGCGAGAACGCGGCGCTCTACTTGGTCAACGACACCTGTGACTCCCTCCTCCCGAGGCAGCTCCGGCTCGGCGTGGCGAAAGACGACCGGCTGATCCAAAAACTCACGCCGTTCTGCGGTCGTCCCGTCGCCGAAGTTCCAGATCCGTGGGAGTGCCACCCGAGCTTCGCCGAGCACCACTGTCAGCACCTGCTCCAGAGGCTGCACGCGCTCGATATCCATCCGGTCGTGATCGACACCTATCTCGCCTACAAGGCGGGACACTACGCGCCGTACATAGCGACGACGTTCGCGAATTACGAGCAGATGCGCGAGATGCTCTCGACCCGGTTTCCGGAGCTGGCGACTCGGCGCCTCTTTCGGCCGCAGTGTCCGAGCTGCCTCTGCCTCGACGCGACCGAGATCCAGATGCTGGAGGGAACCGAGGTCGCCTTCAGCTGCGCGCGCTGTTCGATCGTCACCCGGCGTGACGTGGCCGACCTGCCGGGTAAGCTCGGGTGGAAGCTCGACTGCGCCGCGCGGTGGAACATCCTCGGCATCGATGTGGAAACGTTCTCGAAGCATCACATGGACGGACTGGGGACCTACGAGGTGGCGCGCTTCGTCTCCGAGACGTTCTTCGGCGGCCGCGTGCCGAAGCCGTGCAAGTACGGCCACGTCCGCATCACGCGCGAGCTCTCCGGACGCCTCCTGGAGACGCTCCCGCCGCAAGTTCTCAAGGCGATGTTGCTGCGTCACATCGGCCGGGATCTGGATCTGACGCGGGCGCACGTCGAGGGGTTCTGCCGATCGCATGTGATCCGCACCGGGCGGACGTTTCTGGACTACGTCCGTCAAGATGTCCCCTCCGAGGCGCTGCGCACGGCGCGTTGGGCGACACCCGACGTCCCACCGCCGTCGTCGACGGCCGCCGATTCGCTCCTGGATTACGGCCTCCGGTACACGCGCTTCTTCCACGGTCGCGAGCACGGTTTGAAGGCGCCGGGCGCGCGCATCCTCGCGGCCGCCGCCGACCATACCCTCGATCTCGCCCGCGACGTTCTCGGGTATGCGATCGGGCTGCGCGCCATCGAACCGGGGCAGGCCATGCCGCCCGCGAACGCGCGAACGCTGATCAAGGCGCGGCTCCTCTCGTATGGGAAGTCGCCTCACCTCTATCGATTCCTGCGCGAGCTGCTCGGACAGACCGAGGGACCTCACGTCTCCTCGCTGCTCGCGACGTTACCCGCGGCCTACCTCGCGACGATTCAGCTGCTCTGTACGCGCAGCGGGAATGAGGAGGCGACCCATGCCGGTAGTCCCCTGGTGGCAAACCTCCAACCCAACCTCCGAGGTGTCGCATGAAGAGAGCCGCGCTGTTGGTCTCGCTCGTCGGTCTTGCCCTGTTCGGAAGCGCCTGCCAGCAGGATTCCGAGAATGGCGCGAGCGGAGCCGATCCGTCGCTGAAGCGATTGAAGAAGGCCGGCGTCTTGCGTTGGGGCACCGACGTCGTCGGCGGGATCCCATACGTATACGAGGATCCGCAGCATCCCGGCTCGTACATCGGCTTCGAGATGGATCTGGCCCAAGCCCTCGCGCGCGAGCTGGGAGTCGAGCTACGCCTCGAGGTGCGCGCGTGGGACACGCTCATCCCCGAGCTCCAACGCGGCAGCTTCGACATGGCGATGAACGGGATCGAAGATACGGCCGAGCGTTCGCGCATGGTCCTCTTCTCTCGCCCCTACTTCGTCTACTCGCAGCAGCTCACCGTGCGGAAGGCGACGAACGGCGTCGACGCTCTGGATGACCTGGTCGGTAAGCGGGTCGCGACGCTCTCCGGCACCGCGGCGGAGGATATCCTCCGAGGGACCGAGGGGATCGAGGTCGTGACCAACCCCGAGATCATCTACAGCTACCGCGATCTCGAGGCCGGCAAGGTCGAAGCCGTGCTCCTCGACACTCCGATCGCCGCCGCTTACGGCGCCGCCAATCCCGCGCTCCAGAACGTCGGCGAGTCGTTCGGGGAGGGCCGCTATGTCATCGCCTTCCGACAGGAGGACGTCGCGCTGCGGACCGCCGTCGACGAGGCGCTCGACCGCATGCGCCAGAGCGGCGAGCTGAGAGCGATCTATTCGAAGTGGGGCATCTTCGACCAACACCAGACCCAGATCGGGATCCTGTGAGCACGAACCGCGTCGCGCGGGCCGTCTCGGCGCGAACGCCCGCTTACTCGCTCGTCTCGCCGGTCAACGGCGAGGTGATCGACGAGATCTCGCTCGCCAGCCCGGACCAGCTCGCAGCGGTCTGCGCGCAGACGATCCAGATGGGCGATCGCCTCGTCGATCTGACCGCTGACCAGAGCAAGGTCCGCCAGGGAGCCGCGCGCCTGAATGGCCGCGTCGCTCTGGGGATAGTCGGCCAGCACCGATTCCAGCGCTTGCTCGAGGGAGTCCTTCGGTGCATCGCCCCGGGACATCGATCCGGCGATGTAGTAGCGAATCACCGCCGGGTCCCTCGGGGGAGGATCCTGCACCCGCAGATCGGCTTCCACCTGTCGCAGCGATCGCGTGGAGGCTCGCCAATCGCCCAGGTCCGCCGCGATCTCGGCCAGGCGCGTGCGGGCGTCGATCTGGATCAAGGTCCCGGGATGGCTCGCGACCTTGTCCTCGTAGTAACGCCGGGCCTGGAGGTACACGTCCTTCGCATCCTCGGGGTGCCCGTTCGCCCTGAGCCTGGCAATGCGCAGAGGCAGATCCAACACGGCCCCCGCCACCCCCGCGTCCTGAGGATCGGGTTCGACGCGATCGACCACCGTCTGGTAGTAGCGGATGGCCGATTCCGCGTCGTGACGGCCCTCCGCGATTCCGGCTCGAGCCAGAGCGACCTCACCCGCCACGGCCGCCATGTGCCCGAACTCCCGCTCCAACCGGCCGAAGATCTCGAGCACCTGGGTCGAGTCCTGAAGCGAACCGAAGATCCGAGCCGCCGCGAAGAGCGCGCCGGCCGAAATCGTCTGCAGTTCCTGCTCGGCTGTGGTGGGACTGGTCGCCCCGAGAGAGGCCGAGTAACGATCCGTGAGGCCTTGGTAGCGCGCGGCAAGCTCGCGCCAGTCTGCGTCCTTGACCAGGCTGGGACGGATCGATGCGTCGCGGTACATCTGGTTGGCGCGGAACAGATCGCGTTCCGCGCGGAAACGGGCCCCAACGTGGCCATCGACCCCACAGGCAGCGAGCAGAAGACCACAGGCAAGCAATGCCCACGCTCTCATCGCGCCGCCCCCATCCTCCAGAGAAAGAGCCGGGTGATCGCCCCTACGACCACGAACGTTGCGACCAGCTCGAAGAAAAGCTGCACGCCAATGAGCGCGGAAACCATCTCGGGCCGGAATTTGGAAGCGATCCACTCGACCCGGCCGACCGCGTAGGAGAAGGGGTAGAGGAGCAATGCCGGGATCCCAACCACGATGAAGGTCGGCAGAAACGTTCGAAATGCCACCCGCACCGAATCGCGCAGGGCGGGCCAGATCGATTGCCCCCGGAGAACGACCCAGGCCGTCGTGTACGCCAGCATGGACTGAACGAGCACGAAAAGGAGCAGGCTCAGCGCCCGAACTCCCCATCGAACACCGCGGCTCCCCGACCTGGTCTCCTCGGGCACGAGGGAGGTGAGGTACGAGACCCCGAGCACGAGAGCGATCGAAAGCGCCGCCAGCACGATGAGGACCGGCCAACTCCGGAAGGCTGCTCTCCACGCACTGCCGACGTTGGCCGAACCGAACGCACGAGCGAAGAGAACGGTCGCGACTCCGCTGGCGAGCGAAGCCACGAGCACGTTGATGCCGAGGTTGACCTTCGCGAACATCATGGGCAAGGCGAGGTAGAGAACCGGATAGTGCATCGCCTCCCTGCCGGCCAGCATCTCGACGAGCGGCGCGCCGACGGGCAGCAGCAGGTCGTGGTGAAAGCCCAGCAGCAGCCCGAGTGCGAGGGCCTGAATTCCGGCCATCAGCAGAAACGGCAGCCAGATCGCCGAACGGAAGAGCAGCGAGGCGGAACTCTGCCACGCACGCAGGGCAACCCCCAGTGGAAGAATCGGGCTCATGAAAACTCCCCCAATCGATCAGTCGAGAGTGCTCGACCGGTCGCGGATAGTTGCGGCGGGGGGGGGGCGGTTAATATACGAGAGGTAGATCGAATCCCGGACCTCGGGGGTCAAGGGTCGATCCTTAATCACAGGTGGAGGTAACAGCTGGCCCCGTCGAACACCGATCTGCGACACTATCAGTTCGACTTCGAGGAATCAAGCAGATCGTTGCCAGCGGAAAAGGCTAGATCCGGAAACTGCTAGACAATCCCCAGGTCGGCCAGGACATCACTTTGCGACCGAAACCGGGTCAGGGCGAGCAGCGCCCGGACTCTTTCCTCCGTCTTCCCCAGGTTGTGGTAGTGGGTCCAGCGGGTCAGGGCGCCGACCTCGAATCGAGGTTGCCCCGGATCGAGCTCCCAGGGGTGGATATTGAGCACGAACGGGCGGCCGTGGTTCACCAGGCTCCGGATGGAGCCAAGCTGCATTCCGAAGGGGAGCAGACGCAGATAGGCCCCTCCGGTGGTCGGGAGGTTGATCGGGCCGTAGCGATTGGTCGGCAGGGGGAATTCCGCAATCTCCCGGCCGTCGCCCAGTTCCCAGCGGTGCGGCCAGCGTGGCGCCCGGGGCATCCCGTACCGGCGCCGGGGGATGGGAAAGACGCTCGAGTCGTAGCGGTACCCTTCCTCGTGGAGAATCGGCAGCGCCCAACGGGTCCGCTCCATGATTGTATAAGATGGAGCGCGATACCCAATCACGTCCTGACCGCTCAGATCCCGAAGTAACGCCCGCGAGCTCCGCACGTCCGCGCGGAATTCCTCCGGCGACAGGTTGTACACGAGTTCATGCCAGTAGCCATGGGAGGCGATCTCGTGGCCGGCCGAGACGATCTGTGTAACCAGCTCCGGATGACGCTCCGCCACGCATCCCAGGACGAAGAACGTGCCGCGCGCGCCGGTGGCGTCGAGAATCTCCAGCACGCGCGTGGTGTTGGCCACGACGCGATCCTCGAAGGTATTCCAACGCTCGCGCGGACAGAGCCCCCGGAGCGCCTCTACCTGATAGTAGTCCTCTACATCGGCCGAAAACGCGGCGAGCGATGCGGCGCTCATTTGAGTCCGACCGTCCCCAGGATGCCGCGCAGCGGCCGATCGAGCAGCGACATCAATTCGAGGATCGCCTCGCGGTTCTCCGCCGGTCCATGGAAGCGGACGAACGCGGCATTGGTGGGCGCCCGTGCAAGCGAACTCTTCACCAGGTCCCACTTCAACGCGTACTCCCCGGTGGCCGTCCCCGCCTGGGTGCAGAACCAGTAGTAGAGATCGACATCGTCGGCGCCCCGCGCGTTCCTGACGCGCATGCGAGTTGTCGGCTGGACGGTTCCATCGAGCGGAACATCCTCTCCCTCGATCGACTGGATCGTCCACCCGCCGCCCGGCACGCAGTGGCGGGGTGAGTGGATCTGCGAGTTGACTTGCTGCTCGGCGAAGTAAGCGACAACCAGGTAGACCACGACGCCGTCGGAGCGGCGATAGTGGCGCTCGAGTTGCACATCGGCGGCCAGCACCGCAGCCGCCTTCTCATCCACCGGCAGATCAACGCTCGTCCACTCTCCCACTTCAGACGGAAGCTGACGGAGATCTGGAATGGCCGCGTGGGTCCCGCGGTTTGCGCGCAGGTCCGCGGCGTAGGCTCCGGTGAGCCCCAAGATCAGGATCGCGACGAGCGTTCGAACCATAGAGTCCCCGCCACTTTCTTGAACACGAGGAAGACACCGAGGAAGACGATGATCACGATCATTCCAAAGAACTCGTGAATCGTTCCCTTCGCCGCTTGCGGTCCCACAAGATAGACACCGACTCCGGTTCCGAACACCCGCACAGCGTTCCCCGCCACGCTGAGGGGAATCGTGAACAGAAAGATGAGTATGCGCGCCCATAAAGGCACACTGGTGGTGTAGGCCATGAGCGCACCCAGCGTGAGAAACGCGTAGAGAGAGCGGATCCCGCTGCAGGCATCGGCCACTTCGAGGCTCGCGCCGGAGAGATGGATGATGTTGCCCTGGGCCGCGACCGGCACGCCCACCAGCTTCAGCCCGAAGATCGCGCACTTCGCGGCCAACGCCTGCATCGGTTCGGTCAGCCCGTAGTAGATGATGTACGGGAGGGGAATGGCCAGGAACAGAAACGCGAACGGAAACGCCGTGATTCGGAACGCCCGCCAGCCGCGTAAGTACAGCACGAGCGATGACAGGAAGAGCACGAAGCTGACCCGCTGGGTGAACACCTCGGCTCCCGCGGAACCGACGATGAGCAAAGCCGCGGCTACCAGGATTCCAACAAGGCCCGCCATCGAGGGAGACCCGGGCGCGTGCTCAAACTGTCCCCGGTTCTTCCAGAGCAGATACGCGCAGATCGGCGGGATCAGGAATCCGTGAGCGTAGTTCGGGTCGCGGATCCAGTCGCGCACCCACTCGGCGGCGATGTCCCAGTACACGGCGGCCAGGGTAGCGATCAATACGACCAACGTCAGTCGATGCCGAAACTTCGTGGAGGCGACCCTATCGGTCCCCCTCTGATCTCGGGCTGCCACTTCCACGGGGTCTCCAGACGCGGGGTCCCAACTCGATCGATGCGGCGTGGGCGGAAAAAACCATAACACATGCTTGAACCATCGCGTGACTCGGAGGCGACCACGCAAACGTTCTGGGCTTGCCCCGAAACAATGGACAGACAGTTTAGTTGACCGGGGTTGTCTCGAAGTCGACCGGACTGACGGACCCGAGGTGTGAATGCAGGCGTCGCGGATTGGAGAACATCTCGATGCAGCTGAACACGTCGGCCATCGCGTCGGAGATCTTCTCGTACCCATGCAGCTCGAGTTCATCGCGAACGTCCCCAGCCGCGTAGGTGCTTCCGCGGTCAGAGTGGTAGACGAGCCCCCCAGCGCTGTCCCAACCCGACAGGCGAGGAATCCGAGATCGAGAAGCAGAAGAAGCAGTAACCCCGGCGCCCTCGGCGCCGAGTCCGCTCGAGTCAATTCCGTCGGCACCGGCTAAGATCCCGCACGACACTTTCCCGAGGAGGAGAACCCGTGCGCGTCGCGTTCCGTTTGGCCGTGCTTCCCATGCTCTTTGCAAACCTTCTCGGCGTGGCGAGCGCCTCCGATGGTCCCCCCAGTCCCCTCGACGCCGCCGCGCTGCAGCTCGCCATCCAGAAGCTCACCGTCGTCGGCTCGGTTCTCTTCATCGCCGCGCACCCTGATGACGAGAACACGGCCATGCTCACCTGGCTCGAGAACGAAGAACTGGTGCGCACCGGGTACCTCTCGCTCACTCGGGGGGACGGTGGTCAGAACCTCGTCGGTGACGAGCAGGGCGACCTCCTCGGGGTGATCCGCACGCACGAACTCCTCGCCGTCCGCAGGATCGACGGGGCCGAGCAGTTCTTCACCCGCGCGGTCGACTTCGGCTATTCGAAGGGACCCGAGGAGACGCTCGACAAGTGGGGACGCGAGGCGGTCCTCGGCGACGTCGTCCGCGTGATCCGCACCTTCCAGCCCGACGTCATCGTGATGCGCTTTCCCACGACCGGCGAGGGGCGCCACGGACACCACACCGCCTCGGCGTTCCTCGCGGTCGACGCGTTCGAGGCCGCCGGCGACCCCCAGAGGTTTCCGGAGCAGCTCGACACGCTGGCCCCGTGGAAACCGACACGTCTGCTCTGGAACTACTTCAACTGGATGGCGCCCCCTTCGGCCGAGAGTGCGCGCGAGTTCCTCACGGTCGATCTCGGCGCGTACAACGCGCTCCTCGGCCGCTCCTACACGGAACTCGCCGGCGAGAGCCGGAGCATGCACAAGAGTCAGGGATTCGGCTCGGCCGAGCGTCGCGGAACGTCCACGAACTATCTGAAGCTGATCAGCGGCGAGCCGGCCACGACGGACATCTTCGAGCAGGTCGATCTCACCTGGAACCGGATCCCCGGAGGCGCCGACGTCGGCGCGCCGCTGAAGCGCATCCTCGAAGCGTATGACCCCAGCGATCCTTCGGCCAGTCTCCCCGAGCTCATGCAGGCGCGAGCGGCCTTGGGACGCCTGAGCGCGTCCGCCGGCCCGCGCTATGCGGTGCTGCTCGACCACAAGGCGTGGGAACTCGACGACGTCATCCGTTCGTGCGCCGGACTTTGGATCGAGGCGGTGGCCTCGCAATACACGTTCGCCCCGGGCGATTCCCTTCAGGTCGCCGTCACCGCGATCAACCGGTCGAACGCTTCTTTCCGACTGACCGCGATTCGATCCGCCACGCCCGGGCTCACTCGCGAACTCGACTCGCTGCTCGTGGAAAACCGGCCGTTGACCCTCCCGCTCCGGACCCTCGTCCCGTCGCAACTGGACTGGCAGGTGAGCCAGCCCTACTGGCTGAGACAGCCGGTCGAAGGAGGCTTACATCGCGTCGCCGAACCAACGCTCATCGGAACGCCGGAGAACGAGGCGCCGCTGGGCGTCACGTTCACCTTGTCCGCCTTCGGACAGTCGATCGACTACACGGTCCCCGTCCAGTACCGGTGGGTCGATCGCGTTCGCGGCGAACTCTACCGGCCGGTCGTGATCGTTCCCGAGGTGACGCTGGCGCTGGATGAGCGGGTCTATCTCTTCCCCGACGCCTCACCCCGTCCCGTTCGCCTTCGCCTGGAGGCTCGCGAAGCCGCCCAGGGAGGCGCGCGTCTGATCCTGCCTCCCGGTTGGCGGTCCGACCCGATCACGCAGCAGGTCTATCTACTTCCCGGGCCCGGGCGAGAGATCGTCTTCCAAGTGACGCCCGGTCCAGAAGGCGGCGCGATTCGCGCGGAGTTCTCCGCCGAAGGGCGCACCTACGCGCGCGGGATGACCGTGATCGACTATCCGCACATCCCTATCCAGACGATCTTCCCGGAGGCATCCGGCCAAGTCGTGCGGCTCGAGCTCGCGCGGGTGGGCGAAGCCATCGGCTATGTCATGGGCCCGGGGGACGACGTTCCCGCGGCGCTCGCCCAGGCCGGCTACCGCGTCACGCTCCTCGACGATGCGGATCTCGCCTCGAACGATCTCTCCGGCTACGACGCCATCGTGGTGGGTGTGCGCGCGTACAACTCGCGCGATCCGCTCAAACGCAGCGCGCGACGGCTGCTCGAATACGTGGAGCGCGGCGGAACGCTCGTCGTCCAGTACAACACCGCCGATCAGACGCTTCATCAAGAGTTCGCGCCCTATGCCCTGAAGCTCGGACGGGACCGGGTGACGGTCGAGGATGCGCCGGTCGAATTCACCGATCCCGCCAGCCCGCTTCTGAACACGCCGAATCGGATCACCGCGGAGGACTTCGAAGGGTGGGTGCAAGAACGGGGACTCTACTTCGGCGCCGAGTGGGGGCCGGAGTACCAGACCGTGCTCTCCTCCGCTGACCCCGGAGAGAAGGCGGCGACCGGCGGGCTTCTGTGGGCGCGCCACGGAAACGGGATCTTCATCTACACAGGGTACGCGTTCTTCCGGCAGCTCCCGGCGGCCGTCCCGGGCGCTTACCGTCTCTTCGTAAACCTGGTTTCGGCGCGCGGATGAGCGAGGAACCACCCCCCATCGGCGGGAGCTGGCGCGTCCTCTATGCGATCGTCCTGTTGAACCTGGCCTTGTTGATTCTTCTGTTCTACGCGTTCACGAAGGCGTTCACGAGGGCGCTCCCGTGAGAAGTTTCGACTGGTTGGTCCTCGTCGCCTCGTTGGTCTTCATCGTCGCCTACGGGGTCTGGAAGGGCCGAAAGAACCGCGACCTCGACGGATACATCCTGGGCGACCAGACCATGCGCTGGTATACGGTCGCGTTCTCCATCATGGCGACCCAGGCGAGCGCGATCACCTTTCTCTCCACGCCGGGCCAGGCCTACGTAGATGGGATGCGGTTCATCCAGTTCTACTTCGGCCTTCCGCTCGCCATGATCGTGCTCTCCGTCACCGTCGTTCCGCTCTACCGCAGACTCAAGGTCTATACGGCCTACGAATTCCTCGAACGTCGCTTCGACGTCAGGGTACGGAGCCTGGCCGCCCTGCTCTTCCTCGTGCAGCGCGGGCTCGCCTGCGGGCTGACGATCTATGCGCCGGCCGTCGTCCTCTCGGTCATCCTGAGCTGGAACCTATACATCACGAACCTCGTTATCGGCGTCCTCGTGATCATCTATACAGCCTCGGGCGGCGCCAAGGCCGTCGCCCACACGAATTTCTGGCAGATGGTCATCATTTTCGGCGGAATGTTCACGACGCTGTTCGTCGCGCTCTCGCTCTTACCCGATGGCGTCTCTTTCACGGACGCGGTCCATGTGGCCGGCGCGATGGGACGCCTGAACGCGATCGACTTTTCCTTCGATCTGAACAACCGCTACACGTTCTGGTCCGGCCTGATCGGCGGGTTCTTCCTCGCGCTGTCCTACTTCGGGACCGATCAGTCGCAGGTGGGACGTTATCTCTCGGGCCAATCCGTGGCCCAGAGCCGGCTCGGGCTCCTCTTCAACGGCATCGTGAAGGTGCCGATGCAGTTCGTGATCCTCTTCATCGGCGCGATGGTCTTCGTCTTCCACCAGTTCCACGAGACCCCGATCTACTTCAATCCCGTGGAGACGAAACGGGTCGAGGCGAGCCCGCTCGCCGGCGACTTCCGCGGGCTGCAGGAAGAGTACGACGTCCTCTCACGGGAAAAGAGCTCGCGGATCCAGGCGCTGCTGGAGGCGCGAAGGGCGGGCGATCCCGCCGCGGAGGAAGCGACCGCGGTGTCGGTCGCCGCGATCCAAGCCGAGGCGCTCGAGGTTCGGAAAGAGGCGAAAGAGATCGTTCGCCAGGTAAACCCGCGCTCCGACGGTAACGACGTGAACTACATCTTCCTCTCGTTCGTGCTCGCCTACCTGCCGGTCGGCGTCGTGGGACTCGTGCTGGCGATGATCTTCGCCGCCTCGATGTCGTCCACGGCCTCGGAACTGAACGCGCTCGCCTCGACCACGGTCGTCGACTTCTACAAGCGGTTCGGGAAACAGGAGAGTTCGGACGGGCGCCTCGTCCTGGTGTCGAAGATTGCGACGGTCGTCTGGGGATGCCTGGCGATTCTCTTCGCGCTACTCGCCAACAAGCTCGGATCGCTGGTCGAGGCGGTGAACCTCTTGGGGTCGCTCTTCTACGGCACGATCCTCGGAATCTTCCTACTCGCCTTCTACTTCAAGCGAGTCGGCGGAACGGCGACGTTCATCGCGGCGTTGGTGGGAGAGGCGGCCGTCTTGGCCTTCTTCGCGACGTCGAAGATCTCGTTCCTCTGGTACAACGTGATCGGTTGCCTCGTGACCATCGCCGTGGCGGTGGTGATCGCGGAAGCGGGCGGCCGCTCGGCCCGCCCCACCTCGGAGTCGATTACATCTTCGACTTCCACTCCGCGACCTGCTTCTCGATCTTCGTGATCTCTTCGGGGGGCCCATCCACCTTCCCCGCCTTGATCGCACGCTCGCCGTAGCTGACGGCCTCGGCCGTCTTGCCTTCCTTCGCCATCATGTCGGCCTTCAGGCGCAGATTCAGCCAGGTCTCCTTGGTGGCGATCGACTTGTCGACCCACTGTTTGGCCTCGTCGGCGGCCACGTTGTTCTGGAAGGCGAAGCTCGCCGTGCGATACGCCGTCTGGTGGTCATCCGCCGCCAGCGAGGCCATGGCGGCGCGGGCGTTGGCGAGTGCGAGATCGACCGTGCTCACTTCGACCCCGAACGCCACGCGTACCTTCTCCCAGTCGAGAGCGACCGTGGCCTTCTCCACCGCGAGGTCGGGAAGACTGAACTCCATCCACTCCGTGAGTTCGTGGGACTGGGGCTTCACCTTGATCCGCAGCGCGTCGGCGCTCTCGTCGTAGGAATAGCTCCCCCACTGCTCCGCCTTGGTGTTGAAGATCACCGTCCACTCATCCTTCGTGGGAATCGTGTGCAGGCTGTAGGTACCGGCCGAGAGGGGCTGTCCATTCACCTTCACGTCCGTGGAGAAGACGATGGTCGTGGCCTCGTTCGCGCCTGTCCTCCACACCTTGTCATATGGCACCAACCCGCCCCAGATCTCGCGACCCTTCACTCCGGGCCGGCTGTAATTGATCGTGATGTCGGTGAGACCCACGGTTTGCATGAGCTGGGCCTTCTGGCTGGGACGGGGCAGCGTGAGTTCGGCGCCCTCGGAGGGAGCGGCCAGGCACGCGAGCGCCAGAACGGCGGCCGATGGCATGAATCGATGCAGTCTCATAGTTTTCGAGGTTTCCTTTCCTACAGGGAGTCTCCATGGACTCGTGGGTCCACATGGCCCGGAGTCGCACGGACCAGACCTGCCGGATGAAAGCATACGACCGAGTTCTCGCGCCACCCCGGCGGCCGGCCTGGAGATCGTCGATTCGTTGACCTCCGAGCCTTCCCTGGAGAAGTGTCACCTCCTTCCGACGGTGCGCGGTGACCTCTGGCCGAGGCTCGGGCGAGTCGACGGAGCCCGGGGGCAGTTCGAGCGCGCGGTCCTGTTCGCGCGCGCGGTGGCTTGTACGGCTGCGGATCGAGAAAGGAGCGACCGATGAGCGGAGTACGCGTGCTGGTCGGCACGAAGAAAGGCGCGTTCGTCATCACGTCCGACGGCAAGCGCGAGAAGTGGAAGATCCAAGGCCCCGAATTCGGCGGCTGGGAGATCTACCACATGAAGGGATCGGCGGTGGATCCGAACCGGATCTACGCGTCGCAGTGCAGCGGCTGGTTCGGTCAGGTCATCCAACGGTCGAACGACGGCGGCGTGACCTGGGAGCCGGTGGGGAACAAGTTCGAGTACGTCGGCGATCCCGGCACGCACCTCCACTACGACGGCACGTCGAAGCCCTGGGCCTTCAAGCGGGTTTGGCGCCTCGAGCCCTCGCTGACCGACCCGGACACCGTTTTGGCCGGCATCGAAGACGCCGCGCTCTACCGCTCGAGCGACCCCGGACAGAACTGGGAGGAGATCTCCGCACTGCGCAGCGTAAAACCGACGCTGTGGCAGCCGGGCGCGGGCGGGATGTGCTTGCACACGATCATCCAAGACCCGACGAACCCGCTGCGGATCTACGTCGCCATCTCCGCCGCCGGCGCGTTCCGCACCGACGACGGCGGCAGGTCATGGCGCGCGATCAACAAGGGGCTGACCTCGAAGTACGAGATCCCCGACCCGGACGCCGACGTCGGCCACTGCGTGCACAACATGGCGATGCACCCTTCGCGTCCCAACGTCCTCTTCATGCAGAAGCACTGGGATGTATTGCGCAGCGACGACGCCGGCGACTCGTGGCATGAGATCAGCGGCAATCTCCCGACCGACTTCGGCTTCCCGATCGGCGTCCATGCGCACGAGCCCGAAACTATCTATGTGGTCCCGATCAAGAGCGACTCCGAGCACTATCCGCCCGATGGAAAACTGCGCGTCTACCGCAGTCGCACCGGAGGGAACGAGTGGGAGGCGCTGACCAAGGGGCTCCCGCAGAGCGACTGCTACCACAACATCCTGCGCGACGCGATGGCAGTCGACCAGATGGACGAGTGCGGTATCTACTTCGGCACGAGCGGCGGGCAGGTCTACGCGTCGGCCGACAGCGGCGACAGTTGGGCGCCGATCGCGAAGGATCTGCCGGGGGTGCTGTCGGTCGAGGTGCAGACGCTGTCGTGAGGTCGCTGTCGTGAGGATCGTGCGATGACGAACGCTTCGATGATCCGCGTCGTGCTGCCGTTCCATCTGAAGAAGCTCGCGCAGGTGAGCGGCGAGGTGCAGCTCGAGATCGAGGGGCCGGTCACGCAACGATCGGTCCTCGACGCGATCGAGGCGCGTTTTCCGATGCTGCGCGGGACTATTCGTGATCAGTCGACGCAGGAACGCCGGGCGTTCCTGCGTTTCTTTGCCTGCCAGCAGGACCTCTCTCTGGAATCGCCCGACGTTCCGCTGCCGGAAGCCGTCGCGTCCGGCGCCGAACCGCTCCTCGTGATCGGAGCGATGGCCGGCGGGTAGTAGTATCGGCGGCTCATGAGCAGCTCGAGGTCCACGTTCACCGCCGCCATCGCCGACCGCTACCGCGTCGAGTCCGAGCTCGGGCGCGGCGCGATCAAGGTCCTGAGCCCGCAGGTCGCCGAGGCGCTCGGTCATGGTCGATTTCTGAGGGAGATCGAGATGGCCGCGCAGCTCACTCATCCGCACACCTTGCCGCTCTTCGACTCGGGACTGGCAGGTGAGCAGCTCGGGCTGCCGGTCGCACGGCAGTTGTTGCGGTCGTTTCTCGCGCTTGCGATCGCGCTCTCGATCGCAATCTCCGTCGCCGACGCCAACGCCGCCGCCCCGACGCCGACCCAAGAAGAACTCGAACGACTCCGCAGCCTCCCTTACACGGAGTCCTCGAAGCCGGGCGCGAACGACACCGACGGCGTCACGATCCACGACACCGCTCGATCGCAGCCCGGTCTCAACCTCTACTCGATCCCCAAACTCTCCGTGGCCGAGTTGATCGACGAGAAGGGCGTTGTCTTGCGCTCCTGGCGCCGCGAGCCTCCGTTCACCTGGGAGCAGGTCGATCTCCTTCCAAACGGAGATCTCCTCGTCGTCGGCGCCGATCCTCCGACGCCGCGCACCTCGGGCATTCCCGACAGCACGCGATACATCGCCCGCTTTGACTGGGATGGCAAGCTGCTCTGGAGACGCCCGCTGCTCACCCATCACGACGCCGAGCTGACTCCTGACGGCCGATTGCTCGCGCTGACCTTCGAGCGCAAACATCTCCCGAAGTTCGACAAGAAGATCGACACGCGCGACGATCTCCTCACACTCCTCGACGAGGAGGGTAACGTCCTCGAGAGCGTCTCCCTCCTCGACGCTTTTGCGCGAACGCCCGGTCTCGAGCTCATCACCGTCGGATCGAACACCCATGGCGTCCGCCCCTGGGTCGATCTCTTCCACGCCAATTCGATCGAGTGGATGCACCAGCCCGAACTCGAGAAGCTCCATCCGATGTACGGCCCCGACCACGTCCTCTTCTGCCTTCGTCATCAGAATCGCATCGCCATCTTGAATTGGCCCGAGAAGCGCATCGTCTGGTCCTGGGGACTCGGCGAACTCCTCGGCCCGCACGACGCCCAAGTCCTCCCCGACGGACACATCCTCGTCTTCGACAACGGCATGGGCCGCAGATGGTCGCGCGTGATCGAACTCGATCCGCTCACGAATCAGATCGTCTGGGAGTACCGAGCCACCGAGCCCAAGGAGTTCTACACACTGAGCAAGGGCTCGTGTCAGCGACTCGCCAATGGAAACACGCTGATCTCCGAGTCGGACAAGGGCCGCGCGTTCGAGGTGACGGCGGAGGGAGAGATCGTCTGGGAGTTCGTGAATCCGCATCGCGGAGAGAGGAAGGACCGCCTCTCGATCGGCCGGATCCGGCGGATCGACCGAGCGGCGATCGACGCGTTCCGTTAGCTGCGAGCCGAGGCGGTTCACTCGATCAGCACCGGCACGGGCCAGCAGCTCTCATCTGGATAGCGTCATGACGAAGGAGTCGTGCAAGCGGCGTGGCGCAACGTCTGAGGAGTGCTTCGGTGATCGCCCGGTTCAGCGGAAGAGCGTGTAGTCGATCCCGAACTGCTGGCACAGTCGGTAGAGCCGTTGGCGCGAGATGCCGAGCCGCTCCGCGACGACGACGATTGCGCCATTCGCTTCGCGCAGCTCTCGCTCGATCACGTCGCGGGAAACCGGACCTAGGCGAGGCGCCGGCTCCGAGTTGGCCG
>Ga0163152_10003716_pt1 | contig 19617 bp, 16 predicted proteins | sample OliLakLV19MP8IB2_FD_148635 | JGI IMG/M metagenome (GOLD analysis project Ga0163152, IMG submission 148635) | Freshwater microbial mat bacterial communities from Lake Vanda, McMurdo Dry Valleys, Antarctica - Oligotrophic Lake LV.19.MP8.IB-2 | ecosystem: Environmental > Aquatic > Freshwater >...
ACTTATATTTATATTAAAAGATGCTCGACTTCTACTCCAAAGAATAAATACAATCGTTGAAGAATTTGAAAAAGTTGGAGTAAATATTGGTAGCGGATATTCAGAAATACTGAATTTTTTTTCTGGATTTAGAAAAGTATTTTCTATAATGGACATTATTTCTAGAAAAAAAAAGCATAAGAAAAATGACTAATGAAAGAAAAATTCACACCAGTTCATCGAGTTCTCTGTCCTTTCTCTTTATAGGAATACTCATTGGCGCTGGTGGTCTCTATTTATTAGGTACGAAAAATGGTAGAGAAATTGTTAGGAAAATGGTTGATGCATTTGAATCAATGGAGTATTCTGCAGATGATATTGTGTCAGAACTCGAGCAATTAGCTCAACATTATGTAGAAAAGCAAGAAGAGGGTGCTGAAGCGCGAGTAGAGCAGGCTCATGATACGCTTGATGGAGTAATGGATAAAATAAAAAATGTATTACCTATACGAAAAGATGTTAGAAGGTTTACTGTGTGATGCGTAAAATAATATAGTAAAATAGTGCTTGACATTCGTATGCCATTTGTGTATAGTAAGTAGGTTTTCAAAAAATAATAGATAGGTCGTGTAGTGCGCCCTATTTATTTTGTATTTAAATAGCTTTTTTACAATTTTTCTTGTCCAAAACAATCGTAACGTTTAAAACCCCAATGATCGATAACTCTAAAAAAACTAACCCAAAAGCCAAAACAAGTTCAGAGCGAATTTACTTAGGTCAAAAAGACGATGTTGACGAGCTTGATCTTATTGAAATACAAAAAGATTCATGGAATAGATTTTTAGAAACAGGACTTTCTTCAATTCTTCAAGAATTTTTCCCAATCGAGGATTACACAAAAAAGAATTTTACTCTTGAACTTTTAGATATTTTTTATGGAGAGCCAAAATATTCACTTGAAGAATCATTGCAAAAAAAACTCACCTATCAATTTCCAGTCTATCTGAAAGTAAAGCTCATAAATAAAAAAAGAAATACAGAAAAGCGTCAAGATGTGTATTTTTTCAATCTTCCAAAGATGACGACGAGAGGAACGTTTGTGATAAATGGAATAGAGCGAGCAGTTATAAGTCAAATTTCTCGATCCGCAGGAGTTTACTTTACAGCCGAGGTGGACAAAACAACAGCAGCGACAGTCTACAATGCCGAAGTACGACCATTTATTGGTTCATGGCTTGATTTTACGATTTCAAAAAATAATATTTTAGAAGCTAAGATTAATAAGCGAAGAAAGTTTTTGGCAACTTCATTTTTAAGATCCTTTGAAGAACTCTCTGACGGGCAAATATTGCAATTATTTTCAGATATGGATCAAGATTTAGTTGCGCGATTTATAATTCCTACCTTAGACCGAGATAGTCATAAAACGCGAGATGAAGCAGTGCTTGAAATGTATCGTAAATTAAAACCAGGAGAGCCGCTCATTATTAGTAATGCGTATGACACACTTAATAATCTCTTTTTTAATTTGCGAAGATATTCTTTATCGAATGTTGGACGGTTTAAGTTAAACAAAAAGCTCGATATCGATTTGCCAATAGAAAGAGAAAATTATGTTTTAAAACTTGAGGATGTAGTAGCAATCATAAAATATCTTATCAATTTGACTGCTGGTAAAGGTAAATTTGATGATATTGATCATTTGGCCAATCGTCGAATACGAACAGTAGGAGAATTGGTAGAGATGTATGGCATTCGAGTAGGTATGGTTCGAACAGAGCGCGATATAAAAAGTCGCATGAGTATGACTATGACCGATACCGACGTGTTGCCATCACAGATAATAAATAGTAAATCACTTATTGCAACCATTAATTCTTTCTATAGAACAAGTCAGCTTTCAACAATCATAGATCAGACAAATCCACTCTCAGAAATTGAAAATCTTCGACGATTTACTGTCGGAGGACCTGGGGGTATTAAAAAAGAACGCGCTTCATTTTCAATTCGAGATATTTCAGCATCACAATACGGACGTATTGATCCAGTTCGTTCTCCTGAAGGTCCTAATATTGGAGTCGTAACATATATGGCTTTGTATGCACGAGTCAATAAGTTTGGTTTTCTTGAAACTCCATATCGCAAAGTAATTCATGAAAAAAATAACGGCAAACAGGTAGCTCAAATAAGTGATGAAATTGTATATTTACAGGCTGATGATGAGGAAAGATATCATATTACTCATAATGGAATAGCGATCGATGATAAAGGAATTATTACGCAAGAGAGAGTGACCGCGCGATTCATGGGAGATATTGAAGAAATTGCAAATGATAAAGTAGATCTGATTGACTATTCACCTCGACAAGTAGTAGGTCTTGCTGCCGGTCTTATTCCTTTTTTACAACATGATGACGCTTCCCGTGCACTTATGGGAAGTCACATGATGGCGCAGGCTGTTCCTTTGGTTAAGCCACATGCTCCTATAGTTGGCACAGGTATTGAAAAAAAGATAGCAACTGCCTTAAACCGAACCATTTATGCACAAGAAGATGGAGTAGTTGAATATGTTGATGGAGAAAAAATCATTATTAAATATAAAAATAGTAAAAATACTGAATATAAACTTCAAAAATTTTATAAAACAAATAAAGATGTCGTTTTTGATCAAAGTCCTGCTGTTGAACCTCGTCAACACATTAAAAAAGGCGAACTTATTATTAATGGTCCAGCTACAGAACGTGGAGAGTTGGCGCTTGGTCAAAATCTAACGGTAGCGTATGCATCGCTTGATGGACTTGGATATGAAGACGGATTTGTTATTTCCGAGCGTTTGGTACGTGAAGATGTATTTACTTCTATAAACATGGAAGAGTTTATAGCCGATGTTGTGGATACAAAGCTTGGACCTGAAGAGCTAACACGAGATATTCCAAACGTACGAGAAGAAATTTTAGCTAACCTTGATAAAGAAGGCCTTGTAGCAATCGGATCTGAAGTACAAGGTGGAGATGTATTAGTTGGAAAAGTAGCTCCAAAAGGTGAAAAAGAGCTCAGCGCTGAGGAGCGACTTCTTCGTGCAATTTTTGGTGAAAAAGCAAAAGATGTTAAAGACACTTCACTTCGTTTACCATATGGAAAAAAAGGAATTGTTGTTGATGTAAATATTATTGATGCGAAAAAAGACCCTAACGAACTCGAGCCTGGAATATTAAGAAGAATCTTAGTTACCGTAGGACAACTTAGAAAAATTACCGTAGGAGATAAATTGGCAGGCCGACATGGAAATAAAGGTATTATTTCTAAAATACTACCAGAGCATGATATGCCGTATTTAGCCGATGGCACACCTGTAGACGTACTTCTTTCTCCACTTTCAGTGCTGTCTCGTATGAATCTTGGTCAACTTTTTGAAACAATGCTTGGTATTGCTGCATATAGAAGAGAAAAATATTTTGCACTACCTGTCTTTGAAAAACTATCCGAGCTTATTATTCGATCAGAGCTAGAAAAATCTGGGTTTGCAACCGATGGAAAAGCAACGCTTTTTGATGGAAGAACGGGCGACGCATACGAAAAACCAGTGCTTGTTGGTATTGGATATATTATGAAGCTTGTTCACATGGTAGAAGATAAATTCCATGCAAGATCAACTGGACCATACTCACTTGTTACTCAGCAACCTCTTGGAGGAAAGTCACAAATGGGAGGACAGCGATTTGGAGAAATGGAAGTGTGGGCACTTGAGTCTCATAGAGTTCCATTTACTCTTCAAGAAATGCTTACGATAAAAAGTGATGATGTCCAAGGTAGAACAAAAGCATTTGAATCGATAATTAAGGGAATTGATATTCCTCAGTCTGCGATTCCCGAGTCATTTAACGTTCTTATTAAAGAATTACAAGCATTGGGTTTAAACGTTGAACCCGTCGAATAATATGGAAGCAAAACAAACAAACAAGGAGTTTAGAATTTTAGATTTTTCAGGACTTAAGCTTACGTTGGCGTCTCCAGAAGTTATTACGGCGTGGTCATATGGTGAAGTTTTAAAACCCGAGACAATAAATTACCGTACATTTAAACCAGAAAAGGATGGACTTTTTGATGAGCGTATTTTTGGACCTACGAAGGATTATGAATGTTACTGCGGAAAGTATAAAAGAATACGATATAAAGGTATTATCTGTGATAGATGTGGAGTTGAAATAACAACCAACTCAGTGCGACGTGAACGTATGGGTCATATTCAGTTGGCCTCACCAATTGCACATATTTGGTATTTCAAAGGAGTATCCTCACCGCTTCGAGTTCTTCTTGAAATTCCAACTAATAATTTGGAAAGAATTATTTATTTTGCTCTGTATTTAGTAAAAGAGGTGAATGAACAAGAACGTGATAATGTAATTAAGGCTGTTTCAAAAATAAAAGATGATGAAGAGGAAAATATTGATCAGCAAGCTAAAGAGGAAGAAAGCAAAATTAAACTTGAAGAAGATAAAGAAAAAACACAAATAGATACAAAAGTAAAAAATAAAGAACGTAAAGAGCTAACAATTGCTGAAATAGAATTTAAATTTAGAGAGCGATACGTAGGACTTCAAAAGAGATATAACCAAAGAAAAGCAGAGACAGTAGCTTTTTATGATCGACTAGTAAAACTTGTTGGAACAATTGCTCCACTTGACACGCTGGAAGAGGATGACTACATGTTCCTTCGAGAAAAAAACCTCGATAACTTTTTGGCAGTTGGTATGGGATCTGAGGTAATACTTGAGATTTTAGACAACCTTGACCTCAATAAGCTTCACGCTGCAACTATAAAAAAGTTGATTAAAATAAAGGGCAACAAGAGAATTCAGTATGTAAAAAAACTCCGACTTATTGAGTCGTATATTAAGTCTGAAGTTTCTCCAAAGTGGATGGTTCTTGTAACCTTGCCTGTTATCCCACCAGATTTGCGACCAGTTGTGCAATTGTCAGGTGGAAAATTTGCAACATCTGATTTAAATGATTTTTATAGAAGAGTAATAAATCGAAATAACCGTCTAAAACACTTAATCGAGCTTGGAGCTCCTGAAATCATATTGAGAAATGAAAAGAGAATGTTGCAAGAGGCAGTAGACTCACTAGTTGATTTCCAAAAATCACGAGGCAGATCTCGAACGGTCGGAAATGTAAAAGCTCTAAAATCACTCTCAGATATACTTAGCGGTAAACAAGGACGGTTTAGACAGAATTTGCTTGGTAAACGTGTTGATTATTCGGGACGATCAGTTATTATCGTTGGACCAGAACTCAAATTAAATCAATGTGGACTTCCTAAAGAAATGGCGCTTGAATTATTTAAGCCATTTTTACTTCGTGAAGTAATTATTCGAGGGCTTGCACAAAATATTAAGAGTGCAAAAAATTTCCTCGATAGAAAAGAACCGATTGTATATGACATATTAGAAGAAATAACAAAAAATCACCCAATTCTCTTGAATCGTGCTCCAACTTTGCATAAATTGTCTATTTTGGCTTTTTATCCAGTCCTTACTGATGATTATGCAATCAAACTACATCCAACAGTTACTGCTGGATACAACGCAGACTTTGATGGAGATCAGATGGGAGTTTTTGTACCACTGTCTAAAAAAGCAATTGATGAGGTGAAGGAGAGAATGTTGCCATATCAAAATTTACTCAAACCATCAGATGGAACGCCAATTGTTCTTCCAACAAAAGAAATGGCATTGGGATGTTATTATCTCACAACCATCGACAAAAAATTCGAATCTAAAAAAGACGAAGAAATGAGAATGTTTAGCGATCAAGAAGATGCTCTTATGGCATACCAGCTCAAACATATTGAAACTCGTGAGCCTATCTGGGTAAGAATAAATGAAGAGACAATAAAAACGTCAGTGGGAAGAATTATCTTCAACTCAGCACTTCACCCTGAGCTTCGATACATTAATGAAGATGTTCGAGCAGCTGATCTTAAACTCATCGTCACACGTGCACTTAAAATCTATACTGGAGATTATGAAAAAGTTGGAGAGCTTATTGATAGTGTCAAAGAAATTGGATTCTGGGGCGCTACAATTTCTGGAGGTATTTCAGTATCGGTATTTGACTGTAAGATAATCGATGAAAAACCTGCTCTTATAAAATTGGCTGAAGAAAAACTTGGAATTGTCGAGAAAAATTATTTCAAAGGTCTTATCTCTGAAGAAGAAAAGAGACGATCAGCTAATGATATTTGGATTGATACAACAGAAACAATGGCCAATAAGACATGGGATATTATAGAAGATGAAAACCCAGTAAAAATTATTATTAAGTCAGGAGGAGCTCGTGCTTCAATCGAGCAGATCAAGCAACTTTCTGCAATGAAAGGTCTTGTTATTGACCCATTGGGTAAAATTATCGAAGTACCTACAAAATCAAATTATCGAGAGGGACTTTCAATCTTTGAATATGTAATCAATGCACGAGGAGCTCGAAAAGGTCTTACTGACTCAGCACTCAAAACTGCTGATGCTGGATACTTAACTCGACGTTTGGTAGACGTGTCACATGACATGATTGTAAAAGAAGAAGATTGTCAAACTACCGAAGGACTTCTTATCACCAAAGAAGAAGAGCGTGGAGGTAAATTTATCGATCGTATACGCGGACGATATACATTCAAAAAAGTAACAGATTCTGATAAGAAAGTGATTGTTAATGAAAATGAATTACTACTACCTGATGTTGTAAAAGTTATTGAATCAAAAGATGTAGATAAGATAGTAGTTAGAAGTCCACTCTATTGTAAAACCAAATATGGAGTGTGTCAGATGTGTTACGGAATTGATCTATCAACAGACCGAATAGTAGATATAGGTACCCCAGTTGGTGTTGTTGCAGCACAGTCTATCGGAGAACCTGGTACCCAGCTTACTATGCGAGTACGACATTTCGGAGGTATCGTTATTGCCGACGTCACACAAGGACTCCCACGTGTTGAAGAGCTATTTGAAACAAGAACACCTAAAGTAGTATCTCCAATCTGTGATATTTCGGGCAAAGTATCAATTCAGGAAGACACTGATCGTGAAAGTTATGTCGTCAAAGTTAAGTCAGTTGATACTAAAAATCAAGAAGAAAGAGAATTTATTATACCTACAAACAGAAAGCTAAAGGTAAAAGATGGACAGCTTATTGAGTCTGGTAAAACACTTTGTGAAGGATATCTTGATATTAAAGAAATCCTAGCTGTCAAAGGACTTCGAGATGCACAGCTTTACTTGGCTAATGAGGTACAAAAAGTATACGAGTCACAAGGAATTATCATTCACGATAAGCATTTTGAGGTCATTATTCGCAAAATGAGTGACAAAGTAATTATTGAACAAGAGGGAGACACTTCATTTGTAGTAGGCGAGGTAGTTTCAAAGTTTAGATTTGAAGAAGAAAACAAAAAAGTCCTTGCTCAAGGTGGACGACCAGCTGTCGGGAGAATTTCAATACTTGGAGTGACACGTTCGGCAATGTACACAGACTCATGGCTTTCATCGGCGTCATTTCAAGGAACAACAAGTGCTCTTATGGAGGCTTCTATCAAGGGCTCGGTTGATAAGTTGTTAGGGCTTAAAGAAAATGTTATAATAGGTCGGCTCATACCTGTAACTGCTGAACTTTTGGAAAAGTACTACGGCGAAAAGCATATAGAAACGCTTCCAGTAAGTGAAGTGGTAGAGGGGAGCCCGGAAGTAGTAGTTAATTAAAAACTATGCCAACAATAAATCAACTAGTAAAAAGAAATAGAAAGCAAAAAACTAAAAAGAGTCAAGCTATGGCTCTTAAAACTAATCTTAATACGATAAAAAGGAAAAAAACATTTGTAGATGGACCTTTTAAACGTGGAGTGTGTACTGTTGTTCGAACAATGACTCCTAAAAAGCCAAACTCAGCACTTCGAAAAATAGCGAGAGTAAAACTATCAAATGGAATGGAAGTTACAGCCTACATTCCAGGTATCGGGCACCAACTCGCTGAGCATTCAATTGTCTTAGTACGAGGCGGACGTGTAAAAGATCTGCCTGGAGTCAAATACCATATAGTGCGTACAGTGTATGATTCAACAGGTGTTGAAGGTAGAAAAGTTTCACGTTCAAAATATGGTACGCGTCGAGAAAGTAAAAAGTCATAAATTGTTTGAGTAAATATGCCAAGACGAAAATATAAAAAAACTACAACAAAGCTGGATGTAATGTATGAGAGTCGTGAGGTTGCTAAACTCATAAATTATATTATGAAAGATGGGAAAAAAACGATTGCCCAAAAAATAGTGTATGCAGCTTTTAACGATATTAAAGAAAGTAAATCTGAGCCAACCGAGGTGTTGCGTCAAGCAATTGAAAATGTAGCGCCAAACTTTGAGGTAAAGCCTAAACGAGTTGGAGGAGCATCATATTTGGTACCTATGGAGACCCGTCCCACAAGAAAAATATTTCTTGCACTTAATTGGATTATAAATGCTGCGATGGCACGGCCAAGTAAAGAGTTTAAAACGGCTGATAAAAAATTAGTGGCCGAACTTGTTGAAGCAAGCCAGGGTTTGGGTGAGGCAGTAAACAAGAGAAAACAAGTTGAAAAACTTGCTGAAGCAAACAAAGCATTTTCACATTTTAGATGGTAATTTTCGAGTTCCAAAGCGCAAATACCAGGTAAACAAACAAATCCTAAGTTTTTGAAAATAGTTACCTTGTTTGTAACTTGCAATATGCATTTTGGAATTTTTTTATTTTATGGCACAACAAAGCACAATTACTACCAATAGAAATGTAGCAACCGATAAAATCAGAAATATCGGTATTATTGCACACATTGATGCAGGAAAAACCACAACTACTGAACGTATTCTTTTTTATACTGGCAGAAGCTATAAAATAGGAGATATCGATGATGGAGACACACAAATGGACTGGATGGTGCAAGAGCGAGAACGAGGCATCACAATTGTTTCAGCCGCAACTACTACATTTTGGAAAGATTACAGAATAAATATTATAGATACTCCAGGTCACGTTGATTTTACGGCCGAAGTTGAACGTTCACTCCGAGTTCTTGATGGAGGAATTATGGTGTTTGATGCCGAAGAGGGAGTTCAATCGCAATCAGAAACAGTTTGGCGACAAGCTGATAAGTATAAGGTTCCACGAATATGTTTTATCAATAAAATGGATAAGCTTGGTGCTAATTTTGAAAAAACAGTTGGTGAAATACGAGATCGTCTCGGATCAAAACCTGTTCTTATGACATATCCTATTGGCACAGAGTCTTCATTTAGAGGAGTTGTTGATCTACTCACCCTTCAATCAATGTATTGGGAATCTGATCCAACAGGTATTAAATACGAAACAAAAGATGAAGTTCCAGAGGATATAAAAGAGGCTGTTATGAAAGCTCGAAACGAACTTGTTGAGGCAATTGCTGAGCATGATGACGATGTACTTCATAAATATTTAAATGGAGAAGAAATAAGTATAGAAGTGCTAAAAAAAACACTTCGTAAGGCAGTTGTTGCTTATTTAGTAGTACCCGTTTATTGTGGCACATCACTTCGAAATAAAGCAGTGCAGCCTATTTTAGATGCCGTCATTGACTATCTTCCTTCTCCTGCTGATCTTAAAGAAATCAAGGGGATTGATCCAAAAACTAATGAACCAGTAGTTAGAAAGCTTGTAAATGAAGAAAAACTTTCAATTCTGGGATTTAAGATACAACTTGATCCTCATGTAGGAAAACTTACCTATGCTCGAATATATTCTGGAGTGTTAGCATCGGGTTCATATATATACAACCCAACACGACGATCAAAGGAGAGAGTGTCACGAATACTTCTTATGCATGCAAATCAACGTGAAGAGGTAGATAAAGCATATGCAGGAGAAATAGTCGCGCTAGTTGGACCAAAAGACACTCGTACTGGTGACACGCTATGTGATGAGTCAAGTCAAATAGTGCTTGAACAAATTACATTTCCAGATCCAGTCATTTCACTTGCTATTGAACCAAAAACAAAAGCTGATCAGGAAAAATTGTCATTTTCTCTACAAAGACTTGCTGAAGAAGATCCAACATTTCATGTAAAGATAGATCAAGATACCGGACAGACTATTATGTCTGGAATGGGTGAGTTACATTTGGAAATTTTGGTTGATCGTATGAAGCGAGAAATGGGAATGAATGTAAACGTTGGTAAACCTCAAGTAGCATATAAAGAAACAATTAAAGGACCTGCAAATGGAGAAGGTAAATATATTAAGCAAACTGGAGGTCATGGTCAATATGGACACTGTTTGATAAAAGTTGAGCCACTTGGGCGTGGAGAAGGCTTCATATTTATCAATAAAATAAGAGGTGGAGCAATTCCAAGTGAATTTATACCTTCAATTGAAAAGGGAGTTATTGAAGCAATGGAAAAAGGAGCACTTCTTGGATATCAAATAACAGACTTACAAATCACACTATATGATGGAACGTTTCACGATGTTGACTCTTCTGACTTAGCATTTAAAATAGCAGGTTCTATGGCTTTGACTGCAGGAGTTAAAAATGCAGGACTTTCACTTCTTGAGCCGATTATGAAAATGGAAATTGTTGTACCCGATGAATTTATGGGTACGACAATTGGTGATTTATCATCAAGACGAGGAAAAATACTTGGTACAGAAAATAGAGGAACTGTTACTATTATTAAGGCATATTCACCGTTGGCTGAGATGTCAGGGTATGCAACAACCATTCGATCACTTACACAGGGGCGAGGAATCTTTTATATGGAGCCATCTCACTACGAGGAAGTTCCTCAAAATATTGTTGCCAAAATGGCATCAGAACGTGTCTAATTTATATCTCCTTCTTTAAATCCGAGTAGCTTAAGTTGTATGTTAATATTTCCAATCATTGAACTTTCAATTTTTATAGATAGATCCGTTGGGCCTTTTTTGGGAGAAAGTGTATAGATTGTAGATTGAGTTTCAAATATTGGAATTGGAAGAGAGCTTGTATCAATTTTACTATCTACCTGTAATTCATTATTACTATTTCCATTGTTTGTTATTGTATTTTCAACAGTGAATGAAAAACTATTTTGTAGAAAAGGAATTGAAAGTTGAGGAGAGATTGTTGTTAGCCATTTATTTCCATTAAGTAAAACTGATTGGTTGGGCAAAAATTGAATTGGTTTTAATTTGACAAATGCGCTAAGTAGGGATGATTGTTGTGATTTTGTAATTTCTTCTAAATCAAACAAAGGAAATGGAATGCCATAGATTCCACTATTACGGCAAGTAAGACGCGTTGTTTTAGTTTTTTTCTTGGATGAAAAAACAGTCTCTATAGTGGCTGAGCCGGTCGCGACATTGACCACAGTATTTGTAAATGTATCTATACGAGGTTTGACTCTTGCTAGTTGTGCCGATTTAGTGCTTGGTTTTATATGCTCAGATGTAAGACTATAACGCCATGTAGTACCCTTTGTAAGTGCCATATATGTATGGTTGCACGAAGTTAGGGGATCAGGGATAGAGGTTGGCGTAGGTGCTACAACACTTGTTGTTGGAAATGAGGCAGTAGCTGATTGACTAAGTGTTTTTTTACTCAAATATTCCTTTGCGCTTAGAGCTCCAATACCAAGTATAGAAACTACAATGATGAAATTGAGTATTACTTTATTTAACATGTTCTATATGCATTTTACTGGTTTTTTGTTACAATAGAGAGTTGTATTAGTATTTCGGGTCCATAGCTCAACTGGTAGAGCAGTTCCCTTTTAAGGAATTGGTTCTGGGTTCGAGTCCCAGTGGACTCACTAACTTTCGCTAAAGCTACAGTTAGCAGGCATATGTATTATACATATATCCTTCGAAATCATAATACAGGTCGATATTACATTGGGTATACTAATGATTTGAAAAACCGGATAAAAGAACATCAGTCGGGAAAAGTCCTGTCAACCAAATCGGATTTACATTACGAGCTTGAGTGGTATTGCGCTTTTAAAACCGATAAACAAGCTCTGTTGTTCGAGCGATACTTAAAAACAGGCTCGGGAATTGCCTTTATGAAAAAAAGATTTTTCAAATCATCTATAGCTTTGGCAAAAGTTATCGATTCTGGGACGGCAAGCTCTACGAAGCTATAGTTTAGTGAGTAAGCGAAGTAGAGAGTCCCAGTGGACTCACACTCTAAGTATTGTGATGTTATGCTTCTGCTTGGTGGACTAGTATAATCGGTTGTCTTATATAGGCTTATAGCATATAATATAAGAATGTTAAGTTTGGAAGGAAGAATACAAGCATTATTCACAGATCCTCACTCTGGGTTAGAGCTTCCTTTTGATTTGATTCATACAGCTGATATGGTAAGAGCACCCGGTGTAGCAATAATTGAATCTACTGGGTTAGTTGTCGAAGATACTGCCGATCTAGCTACTTATTTTCTGCAACAAATACGACCGTTAGGCGTACTTGACAAGCGTTTATTTTTACCACACGCAAGCCTAGAACATGTTATTGTAAAATGGTAACGATTACTTCAAGCAGGTCTAGTTGTTCCCCAAAGATTATTTTTTAATGAAACTGATAATACTTTATTACGAAGCGATATGACAGAGGGTGGTAAACGAACTATTGCTGATAAACATTTTCCACTTCCAAAATGGAGAATAAATCTTGACAGAGATGAAGTATTAAGTCGGTATAAAGAAGCTGGCCTAAGGGCAGTTGATGCTGGAGTACTTCTTGGCAAAGATGCTTTTGCTTTGAGTATTGCAAATGACAGTCTGGATTACGATGTATGTCATATTGATTTGGGAAGAGGGTCATTTTTACTTGAAGATATTGAGGTACGCGATGGCCGATTCGAAGCTTTAACAAGTGCTGAAAGTGCAGCAAAGCAGGTATTTGGAGAAAGCATCGAGTATTAATCATAAAGATCGCTAATTGAAAAATGATTTCATGATATAATTTCCAACACATATTACCATTCATATAAAGCTAATCAATGAAAAAAGGAACATTTAAACTCAAGTCAGGACTTGCACAGATGCTAAGGGGCGGAGTGATTATGGATGTAGTAAATGCTACTCAAGCCAAAATAGCGGAAAAGGCAGGAGCTGTCGCTGTTATGGCGCTGGAGCGCGTGCCTTCTGATATCCGTGCAGCTGGTGGAGTGGCGCGTATGAGTGATCCATCAATAATTCTCGAAATCCAAAAAGCAGTCACGATACCTGTTATGGCAAAATGTAGAATTGGCCACTTTGTAGAGGCGCAAATATTGGAAGCGTTAGGAGTCGATTTTATAGATGAAAGCGAAGTATTAACTCCCGCTGATGAGGAACATCATATAGATAAAACAAAATTTACAGCACCCTTTGTGTGTGGAGATAGAAATTTGGGCGAGGCACTTCGTCGCATAGAGGAAGGTGCTGCTATGATACGCACAAAAGGAGAGGCGGGGAGTGGAAATATTGTAGAGGCGGTTCGTCATATTCGTGCTGTAAATAATCAAATAGCTGAGCTAGTGGAACTTTACAGTAAAAAGTATGAAAAGAAATTAAAGGAAAAAGCAGTTGAGTATCGAGTATCTTATGATTTAGTCGTGGAAGTTGCAAAGCTTAAAAGACTTCCCGTTGTGAATTTTGCAGCAGGAGGAATTGCGACACCAGCCGATGCGGCTTTGTGTATGCAGCTTGGAGTAGATGGAGTATTTGTAGGCTCTGGTATTTTTAAAAGTGACAATCCAGCCAAACGGGCAAAGGCAATTGTTGAGGCAACCACTCACTATAGAGATGCCAAAAAACTTGCCACATTAAGTCTCAATTTAGGCGAGGCTATGAAAGGAATAGAAATAGATAAGCTAGAAGTAAAACTTTCCCATAGAGGTATATAACATGTCTGCAAAAAAAAACTTCGTAACTGGTGTTTTGGCTTACCATGGTGATGTCATCGAACACATTCATGCAACAAAAAAAGCCTTAGTAAAATTACATGTTCAAGCAGAAGTAATTGAGGTACGTACAAAGCAAGACGTGCAAAAAATATCCTCACTTATTATTCCCGGTGGTGAGAGTAGTATAATTGCCCAACATATAGAAAGAGAAGGTGTTTTAGATGATATTAAAAAAATTCCTAGTATTTTTGGAACATGTGCGGGCGCTATTCTCCTTGCAAAAAAAATATACAATGCAAGCATTGGTCAAAAAACGCTGGAACTTATGGATATTGAAGTTGATAGAAATGCGTATGGTCGACAAACTGACTCCTTTGAAAAAGAAGTTAAAACGACACTGGGTAATATGTCAGCTGTATTTATCCGTGCTCCAAAAATATGCAAAATAGGTCAAAATGTTACTATACTCTCAAAAGACTCAGATGTAGTAATTGCATGTGAGCAGTATATTGATAATCATTATTATCTTGCACTTAGTTTCCATCCTGAGCTTACCACGACACTATTTCATGAATATTTTATTTTACAATCGCTTAAGCTTGCAAAGGGGAGTAGCTAGCCTTCATCTGGATGTTTATAGTCTTTTTCGTATTTATAGAGTGGGATTTCATCAAACCATTTACTTTTCCACCCATAATCGATTTCAAGAAAGTCCATCTTCTTCATATTGAGTGATAGTGCATCTTTTATTTCAATTAAGTTCACATAGTTGCCAATACCTGGAAACTGCCCGACATCATATCCACACTTTAATGGGTAGTAGCAGTTTTTATACATTGTAATTAGATCAACAGCTGCAATTTTATTGTCTATTTCGACAGAAATCATCCTGATTTCATAGCTTTTCTTTTTTTTGCCAAGTTCGATTACCTGTGCAAATGCCTCAACTCTACGTTCATCTTCCCAGTCAGTTTCTTCTCCTTTTGACTTAAATCTTTGCTTACTCAAGCTTACAAGAGAGCCAAAATCGCTAAATCGATCAATATGGATTGTAGGTTTTTTCCCTTCAATTATGCGCCAGTCACGTCGCCAGTTATATCTTCTTTTTTTCTTAAACATTCCTAAAAAATCATCAACCGAATTTAGAGTTGTCAAATCAAGTATGTACTTTGGGTCATCAAGTTCAAAGTCCATATAGTCAAGTGACCATTTGACTGTTTCTTGAGTTAAAGCATTTAGATATAGTGGAGAAGGACAAACACTCAGTAAAAGCGGTGTAAATAATGGTTCTTTTACCAAAAAACTATTTTCTTCTTGCCAAACACTACCAAAGAGTACGTATCTATTTTCATCTTTTTCATACCATAGTGGGAGCACTGCTACTGGTCCTTCATTATTTTTGAGAACTATAAAGTGAGGAGCATGTTTATATGCATTATAAAATGCACATCTAAATTCCCACGTGTCAAACAGCGTGTTTTGAGGTGCAAAATCATTCCATAAATCATGGCATAATTCTATATTTGAAACGACTTCAACTTGAAGTGATTTGATAAGTTTGAGGAGTTCATCACTCGTGTAATATTCTTGCAGTTTCTTGGAGGGTATTTGATCAATATAGGAGGGATAGTATAAAGGATTCACCAAAGACGCAGTGGGGGGTTTATCATCATTGTGAGTTGCCATTTTAGAATGTCCTAGTACTCTCATTTGCATGATTTCTTAGCTGCAATAGTAAACTTTTCAAAAAGATTATAAAGTCTTTTAAATTGATGTCAATATAGCATTTTAATTAAAGCTTATGACATAATACATGTAGTAATACTATCATGGTCAGTTTAGCTTATATTAAAAGAAAATTCAATCTCTTCGCACATAGAAAAATAATTGCCTTTATAACTGGTCTTATAATTATTGCGATGTTTTTATTTATCAAACCAAGCAACAATGTGATTATTTTTACTTTTATATCCTTACTTATCCTATTTACTTATTGTAGTGTGGCTCTTTTTTTGCAAAAAAAAGAAGCAATTGTATTTACAATATGGATGCTTATTTTAGTAGTACTTTCTGTTTATAAGATTCTTGATCCACTCATTTTTTTTGTCTTGATAAGCATTCTTATTATTTTAAAGATTTTCACTAAAGTGAAATAGAACGCTCATTATTTGTTATAATAGTACGATGATCAATCGGATTGTTAGAACAGCATTATTTTATCGCATAGCAGAAAGTATTGTACCTATTTTGACATGGGCAATAATACTTATGCCTGTGTGGCTTTCTCCATTTCATCCAGCAGTAGCCTCATATTTTATACTGGGCTTTCTTATTTATTTTTTTTACAAATCAATTAAAACCATCTACTACACAGCAATTGCATTTGAATTAATGCAAAAGGCTCTCAAAATTGATTGGCATACAAGGCTTTCTAAACTTAGTAAATATTCAGAGATACATCATTTTATTGTCATAACAAACTATAAAGAAAAGGTAGAAAAACTGGAACAAACAATTGAAAAAGTAAAAGAGCAGCGCTATGCAAAAGATAAAATATCTATTGTTCTAGCCATGGAGGAGCGAGAAGGCGAAGTGGCTCGTACGAGGAGTGCTTTGTTAAAACAAAAGTTTGGTAGTGTATTTGCAGGTTTTTATACGACATATCACGAGCTTGTTGTTTCTGAAGTAATTGGAAAAGCAAGTAACGAAGCATATGCTGCTCGCTTTATAGATGATCTTGTAATGGAAAAAAAGCTAAATAGAAAAAATGTCATTATCACTGTCTGTGATGCAGATAGCTTATTACCATCGCAGTATTTGGCCTATGTAACATACGAATTTATAAAAGATGAACTTCGGGACTATCATTTTTACTGGGCTCCTGTTTTGCTTTATAACAACTTTTGGCGACTGTCTATGCCAATTAGAGTTCAGTCGATTTTATCATCAGTTATTAGACTCTCAATTTTGCCACAGCGAGATGAACTTATCCAAATTTCAACATATTCGACAAATTTGTGGCTTTTAAAGCAAGTAAATTTTTGGGACACAGATATTATTCCCGAAGATTGGCATATTTGGCTGCAAGCTTTTTTTAAGTTCGGGACAAAAGTCAAGACATTGCCAATATATTTGCCCATATCAGCCGACCCTGTGTTGGCCGACGGCCACATTAATACTTTTAAGAATAGGTACGAACAAGAGAGAAGATGGGCGTGGGGAGCATCTGACATTCCGTATACAATTGTCAAGACATTTCAAACCCCCCATATTCCTCTCCTTGCTAAACTACGTAAACTTGCATATCTTATAGAGATCCACTTATTTTGGCCTACTTCATTTTTTGTCCTAACACTTAGTGCATTTATTCCTCCACTTATTAATCCAAGTTTTAAAAGAACTGTGCTGGGATTTTTACTTCCAAAGATATCATCATTTATTCTCACGCTTAGTTCTGTGCTGCTTATTTTTATTGTTTATTTTGATCACAAAATGAGGGAAAAAGTGAAAGTGAAAACGAGTTTGAAAAATCTACCACTACTGTTTATCCAGTGGTATATGTTACCTATTATTTCATTTGTTTTTTCATCGCTTCCTGCTCTTGAAGCACATACACGACTTCTCTTGGGTAAAAAATTGGAATATAAAGTAACTGAAAAAATATAAAGCTACATTTTACTTCCTCCAAAAATGAGGTTTACTGAGCTATTGGTTACCCCAATGCCAACATGCGACCACGATTTATCAAGTTGATTTGCATCATGTTCTACACTTGATGCAAATAACCACTCAATTACATGTACGCCAAGTAGTGAATCTCCAAAATACGAATTTTCTCCTACCTGGTTAAATCCTAGCTTATTAAATCCTTCTTCATTATTTAAATAGGTATTGAGCCCCGCATGTGCATCTGTTTTTTGTATTTGTTGAAAATGATTCGCTCTAATTTGTGCATATTGAGAAAGAGCATCATTCCATTCAAGATAGCCACTTCCATTTTGATTTCTATAAATATTAAGAGCTTCATATATTTCTCTTGGCGTGCCCATACGTTCGTCGCTTCCTAGTTTTATAGTGTAGGTATGGTCACCTATTTTTTTAGCCACTCCCCATGGTTCACCGTCGTCAATTGGTTGCGTAGTAGTGTTTTTTTTATGGATAGTCGGAGCTATCCCAATAGGAGTTGGAAGCGCTGATTTGGATGTATTTATTTTTGTATATGTTTGCGCTACTTCTTCCACTTGGAGTGGTATAGAAAACAGTGTCGCAAAAAAAGAGAGGATGGTTATTAAAATATATTGTATAAATTCCATATATACTACTATTATAGTCTAAAGTCGCACTATTGTTTTTCAAGTAGCACAAGAGTAAAATTAGGTTGTATTATCAATTTAAAAAAATTATGTTTACACTACCAGAACTCCCATATGCTTATAACGCTCTTGAGCCGCATATTGATGAGGCAACAATGCAGCTGCATCACGAAAAGCATCATGCAACATATATTAAAAATCTAAATGATGCACTATCTGGTCGCGATGACTTGCTCAACATGGATATAGGTGACCTTATTGCCGATCTTAACAAAGTACCCGAAGACATTCGTACGAAGGTACGAAACAATGCAGGCGGGCATGCAAATCATTCACTTTTTTGGACACTCATGGGTCCAAATGCGGCAGGCGAGCCCGAGGGTAAGGTAGCTGAAGCAATAAAATTGTCATTTGGATCGTTTAATGAGATGAAAGACAAATTTCATGCGGCTGCCCTTGCGCGCTTTGGCAGCGGATGGGTATGGATAATAAAAAGCGAAGACAAACTACAAATTGTAGATACTCCAAATCAAGATAGTCCACTTATGGAAAGTAAAAAAGTTATCTTGGCTCTTGATGTTTGGGAGCATGCATACTATCTCAAATACAAAAATGTTCGAGCTGAATATGTAAGTGCCTGGTGGAATGTTGTCGACTGGAGAAAGGTGGGTGATTTATATGTTAAATGATCCAAAAGATGGTTGTGGATGCGGTGGAAATTGTGGGTGCTAAAGTCTAAAAAAAAGCCCTACGACGTATGCCATGGATGAAGAAACTCCTCCTAAGAGCATCGTCTCTCCTATAGATCTATATAAGTTTTCTTTGGTTACTCGCCATCGCAATACTCCAAGCAAAAGAAGTGCTGTCGCGGTTAAAAAAATTGAACTCATAAATTTAGCTTCATCAGGAACAATATAGAACATATATGTTATGAGTGGAATAAAACCAAACACAACAAATGAAAAAAATGTTGCAAGTCCAGTAAGTGTTGGATTTTCTCCTTCCGGATTTGGTAATTCAAGTTCCATATTCATCATAAATTCAAGCCAATATTTTTCATTTTTAGAGTAGATTCGAGTTAGTGTTTGTGCATCTTGGATGTTGAATCCTTTTTTTAAAAGAATTTGGGTAGTTTCTTGTTTTTCTAAATCGCTGTTATTTCTTATTTCATATTTTTCTTTATTTTTCTCAAGTTGATACACATCTTTTTGAGATCTTACCGACAAGAAATTCCCTAGACCCATAGATACACCATCACCTATCAAATTTGCCATTCCAAATAGTAATACTGCCAAAATCGGCAGGTTTAGTTGAGAACTTGCTGCCGCTGCTCCATTAAATCCAGCAACGATTGCAAATGTTGTAACAATACCGTCTGTACCACCATACACAATTTCTT
>Ga0163152_10003717_pt1 | contig 19610 bp, 19 predicted proteins | sample OliLakLV19MP8IB2_FD_148635 | JGI IMG/M metagenome (GOLD analysis project Ga0163152, IMG submission 148635) | Freshwater microbial mat bacterial communities from Lake Vanda, McMurdo Dry Valleys, Antarctica - Oligotrophic Lake LV.19.MP8.IB-2 | ecosystem: Environmental > Aquatic > Freshwater >...
TACAAATACTGCTTTGGATCGGGATCGCGTGCATGCGGTGCCCGGAAGCTGACGCTCAGGCAGAAGTTCTCGTTTGAGCTGGTACGATCGAGAAAATCGATGGCCTGCCGGCCCAACTCACGGCTCTGGCCGGGCCGTTCCGGGCCGGGGTGGCCGTGGCTGACGTCGAAATGCTCTGGAGGAGCGCCATCTCCGCCCACTCCGTACTTTCCAATGAATCCGGTCTTGTAACCGGCGGCCCGAAGCAGATGTGGATAGCTGAGCTCCACGCATGCGGGGGATAGGCGGGTAGCGAAGTTGCTGATCCGGTGGCTCTTCTCATGAAGTCCGGTGAGAATGCTGGCCCGGCTGGTGCAGCAGATGGCGGTGGCGCAGAAGTTGTTGGTGAAGCGAACGCCGGCGGCTGCAATGCTGTCTATGTGGGGCGTTTGGAGAACCGGGTGTCCAGCGCATCCCAGAAGATCGGCGCGCTGATCGTCAGTGAGCAGGAATAGAATGTTGGGCCTAGGGGTGGCGCTCTTCAGTGCTGGAGCCAATGTGCCCAGGAAAGCTCTACGTTGCATCTGACAAGCATATAAAATGGAGTCGGAATGCTTTTGCCATTGTTATTACTTATGGCCGCTCGTCCGGTTGAATTTAACCGCGACGTGAGGCCAATCCTGTCCGACAAGTGCCTTGCTTGTCACGGGGCTGATGCGAAGGCCAAGAACATTCCTCTGCGGCTCGATATTGAGGAGCAGGCCAAGGCGGATTTGGGTGGAAGGCGCGCGATCGTGCCCGGTTCGCCCGAGACCAGTGAATTGATACGGCGTATCAATTCCGATTCGAAGGCGCGCAAGATGCCTCCTGCGTTTACAGGTCATGCTTTGACTGAGGTGGAACGCGCGACGCTGACGCAATGGATCGCGGACGGCGCCAAATGGCAGAAGCACTGGAGTTTCATCACCCCAACACGGCCCGCGCTTCCCGAAGTTTCGCGACCAACATGGGCGCGGAATGGAATCGACCGTTTTGTGATGGAGCGACTCGACCGTGAAGGCCTGAAGCCATCTGCTGAGGCTTCAAAAGATCGTCAGATCCGTCGAGTCACGCTCGATCTTTCCGGACTACCGGCGACTCCGCGGGAAGTGGACGCTTTCGTTGCGGACAAATCCGCGGATGCGTACGAAAAGCTGGTGGACCGCCTGCTGGCAAGCCCGCGCTATGGCGAGAGGCTGGCCATGCGTTGGCTCGATAACGCCCGTTATGCGGATTCCAACGGTTATCAGTTTGACGGCGAGCGGATCATGTGGCGATGGCGCGACTATGTGATCGAGAGCTTCAACAAGAACAAGCGGTTCGATCAATTCGTGGTTGAGCAAATCGCCGGCGATCTGATCCCGAATGCGACGGTGGAGCAGAAGGTGGGTACAGGGTTTCAGCGCAACCACCGGGCGAATACTGAACTGGGGATCGTTGCCGAAGAGTACAGCGTCGAGTATGTGATTGATCGCGTTGAGACGAATAGCGCCGTGTTCCTGGGGCTGACATTTGGTTGCGCACGTTGCCACAACCACAAGTACGATCCACTGACGCAGAAGGAAATGTACAGCTTCTACGCGTACTTCAACAATGTGCCGGAGCAAGGCCGGGCGATGAAGTATGGCAACTCGCCTCCACTGGTGGCAAACCCGACACGTGAGCAGCAGGCCCAGTTGGCGGGCCTGGCGCATCAGATCGCCCAAGCGCGCTCAGCGATCCAGGTGAACCCATCGAGAGTGCGCGCATGGCAAGCTTCGCTTCCAAAGGATTCGATGCAGTATTGGTTGCCCGGTTTTGATTTAAAGCGGAAGCTTGGCTTTGAGGATGCGGATGAGACACGTGCGAACGCAGGGCAAGTTGAGTTCGTCCCAGGACGCATTGGTAAGGCGGTGCAGTTGAATGGAACCACGTACCTCGATGCCGGTTTTCAGGCGGCGAATTTCGATATGGAAGACCGCTTTACGATGGCGTTTTGGGCGAAGTCCAGTCAGACGCCGGATGGGACTTTGTTGTCGCGAGCAACCGACAAAGCGCGGGGACGCGGCTTCGGGCTGGAAGCTCGCAAAGGGCGCATCCACGTGCATTTCACGAGTGACTATGACGATGACGCGATCCGTATGACTACCGGGGCGCCTGTGTTGAAAGCGGGCGTCTGGCAGCATGTCGCGGTCAGCTACACAGGCTCGCGCATGGCCGAGGGTGTTCGAGTCTTTGTGGATGGCAAGCCCGTGACGTTTAAGGTGGAGCTGGACAACCTATACCGGCCGCTCAATAACGGCGGCAAGGAGTTCCCTGAGCCACTCAGGCTGGGTGCTGGAGGGGGACCGGAGCGTCGATTTGCCGGACAACTCGATGAAGTGCTGGTCTGGGCTCGGACACTAGCGGCTGAGGACATTGAATTGTTGGCCAAGGGCGAGCGGCTACCGGAGGTAGACCCAGGTTCAAGGCAGGCGCGCGAGGCTTATCTTGAGAATGGCGCACCAGCGGCCCAAAAGATGTTGTGGGCCAAGTTGGTTGAACTGGAACAGGCACGCGAGGCGCTGGAGCGCAGCTTCCCGACGGTTATGGTGATGGCGGAGAACCCTTCGCGGCGGGACACTCATGTGCTGATTCGCGGCGAGTACAACAAGCCCGGAGATAAGGTGGAACCCGGACTGCCGTCATTTTTGCCGCCTCTTCCGGAAGGCGCAACCAATGATCGACTCGGGCTGGCGAAGTGGATGGTTGCACGCGAGAACCCGCTGACGGCGCGGGTGAATATCAATCGTTTCTGGCAACTATTGTTCGGAACTGGCCTGGTGAAAACGATCGAGGATTTCGGAAGCCAGGGCGAGTACCCGTCTCACCCGGAGTTGCTGGACTGGCTGGCGGTGGAATTCATGGAGTCAGGCTGGGACCTCAAGCACATGATGAAGCTGATGGTGACGAGCGCGACCTATCTTCAGGACTCACGCACGACGCCCGAGTTAATCCAGCGCGATCCGGAGAACCGCCTGCTGGCGCATGGGCCACGCTTGCGGCTTCCCGCTGAAGCGATCCGGGATCAGGCCCTGGCCGCAGCGGGGTTACTGAATCCAAAGCTCGGTGGGCCGAGCGTAAAGCCATATCAACCCGCGGGCCTGTGGGAAGAACAGTCCATGCAAAACATGGACTATCGGCAGGATCATGGCGATGCGCTCTATAGGCGGTCGCTCTATATGTATTGGAAGCGCACGATTGCGCCGCCGATGATGGTGAACTTCGATGCCTCGACGCGCGAGAGTTGCGTCGTCAGGGAGTCCCGGACCAATACTCCGTTGCAGGCGTTAAATTTGATGAACGATGTCACGTTCCTCGAAGCAGGCAGGCAGATTGGCCGGCGAATGTTGACCGAGGGCGGGGCGACTGATGAGGCGCGGATTGCATATGGTATGAAGCTGCTGACTGCGCGCGCGCCGACAGTCCGCGAACTGGAAATCCTGAAATCCAGTCTGAATTACCATCGCGACTATTTCGCAACGAACGCAGGTCGAGTGGATACATATCTGGCGAAGGGCGAATCGGCTCGCGATTTGAAGTTGAATGCTACCGAGCAAGCTGCCTACATGGCTTTGGCCAGTCTGATGCTGAATCTCGATGAGACTGTGACGAAGGACTAACGCGATGCATCCACTCTTGCAAACCCGAAGGCATTTCTTCCAGAAGTCGGCGACAGGAATCGGCCTTGCCGCGCTTGGTTCGCTGCTGCAGGGCGATGAGCTGGAAGAAGTACATCCGAAGCTGCTTGGGTTGCCGCACTTTGCGCCCAAGGCCAAGAACGTAATCTTGCTCTACCAGCATGGCGCCCCGAGCCAGTTGGATCTGTTTGACTGGAAGCCTGGGCTGCAATCCCGTCGTGGGGAGAATCTTCCTGACTCCATTCGCAAGGGCCAACGCCTGACTGGCATGTCGGCGTTCCAGGAGACCTTTCCGACAGCGCCTACTGTTTTCAAGTTCGCCCAACACGGGCAATCGAGATCCTGGTTCAGCGAGTTGGTTCCGCATCTTGCCTCCTGCGCTGACGACCTTTGCATTGTGAAGAGCTTGAATACTGAGGCAATCAACCACGACCCTGCTGTCACGTTTTCGCAGACGGGGTTCCAGTTGGCAGGGCGGCCAAGCTTTGGCGCGTGGGTGGCTTATGGATTGGGCAGCGAGAATCAGAACCTGCCTGCCTATGTTGTGATGGTCAGCCAGGGCAGTGGAAATACGCAGGCGCTGGCGGATCGGGCGTTTGGGTCGGGCTTTCTGCCGACCAGGTATTCAGGTGTGAAATTCCGTGGTGGGGCCGATCCAGTGTTGTATTTGTCGGACCCGGAGGGGTATTCGCGCGACGCACGCCGGAGGTATCTGGATGATCTTGCCAAACTGAATCAGATTCAACTCGACAACTACCAGGACCCGGAAATTGCTACACGCATTTCACAGTACGAGATGGCGTTTCGGATGCAGTCGAGCGTGCCGGAATTGAGCGATCTGTCGAAGGAACCTGAGTCCACTTTTGAGATGTATGGGACGGATGCGCGCAAGCCAGGGTCGTATGCGGCGAATTGCATTTTGGCCCGGCGGTTGGTGGAGCGCGGCGTACGGTTTGTGCAGTTATTCCACCGCGGATGGGACCAACACTCGAACCTTCCGAAAGAAATTCGCGCCCAATGCCGTGAGACGGATCAGCCTTCGGCAGCGCTGGTTAAAGACTTGAAGCAGCGTGGATTGCTGAAGGATACCGTGGTCATCTGGATGGGCGAATTTGGACGCACGGTCTATTCGCAAGGGACGCTGACGGAGACCAATTATGGCCGCGATCATCATCCACGGTGCTTTACTGGATGGATGGCCGGTGGCGGGTTCAAGGGCGGAGTCAGCTATGGGGAGACGGATGATTTTTCGTACAACATTACGGAGAATCCGGTGGATTTGCATGACTTACATGCGACGGTTTTGAGTGCGCTGGGCGTGGACCATACGCGGTTGACGTTCAAGTTTCAGGGCAGGCATTACAGGCTGACTGACGTCAAGGGGCATGTGGTGAAACCGTTGCTAAGCTGATGGGGTGGATGCGACCAGCTACCTTCGGCAGATAGCCAGTGCAATAAAAAGCGCGAACCTTGAGGCGGTCCTCATTGGCAATGCGGCTGCAGCACTTCAGGGTGCTCCCGTGACCACAATGGACCTTGATTTTTTTTATCGCGACACTGTGCCCAATCGCAAGAAGTTGTCCATGGTTGCCACACTGGTAGGCGCGAAACTGACGAAACCGTTTCCAGAACTTTCATCCATGTACCGTCTTGATTATGGTCTGGCTGACTTTCATGTCGATTTCATGGCAGTGGCGGCCGGAATCAAGTCGCTCGCGAGCTTGCGAAGCAGAGCCATTCCTGTTGCAATGGGAGAAGCAAGTCTCTTGGTCGGAAGCTTGGCGGATGTCATCCAGAGCAAGCGTGCAGCAGGTCGACCCAAAGACAAGGCGGTGCTTGATGTCCTCGAAAAAACTCTCAACGAAATCAAAGCCCAAACTGAGCAGGGTTGAACAATTGGCGCTGCTCGCTCAAGCATCGGAAGCCGCTGAGCTCGAAATGATCCGAAGCAGGCTGAGATTGCCCATGCACAAGCGAACCAACTTTCTGCGCGTTCGTGTGCCGGGCGCGCCCAACGGCGGCACTGCGCTTTAGGTGGTCGTTTGCCGGCGATAGTTGGCCCAGAGTCCCCTGCCAAGCAGGAACAGACCCGCAAAGGAACACGCAATCGCAAGGCTGCCAATTCCCGCAGTGGCGCCAAACAGCGATTTCATCAACTGCGGTTGGAAATTCGCTCTAGCCGCCATCAGCCCTGTAAAGCCGTTGATCGGCATCCCCATCAACATCCCCCCTACGGACATCAGCATCAGGGCCGGCTCAGTGAGCCGGATGGATTTGAGAATGGCGCCGGCCAGCAACCCGACCAGCACCAGGAAGATCGCATCCTGAAGTTGAAGCAACGAACCGACCATCAATAGCAGCCCGGTAGCCGGCGCCATGAATTTCAGCGGCAGGTTTTCGCGGACCGGCGCCACCGCGAGCGCCAACAACACAAGCCACTTGCCGTCGAAGAAGACGTGGTCGGTAAACCAGTACATGAGTTCCCACCCTTTAGCGGCAGGGGGCTGCGTGATGAGACGGCGAGCGATCTCGGTGGCGATCAGGCCTCCGAGGGCAAAGGCTGCAAGGGTTCTCCAATCGGCTCGACGGTCAGGCGCATGGGTTGCTTCTTCCAATAGGTGAGGGACCTCCAGGCCCATTCCACCGGACCGAAGCGAAAATACTTCAGCCACAGCGGACTCAATATCAGGTTAATCGACCACATGGAGAATACGACGTAGAGAAGCTGGTGGCGCTCCAGCACCGCGAACATGCCGAGGCCGTAGCCGTTGAAGTAAAGCGTCATCAGAATGCTGGTGAGCAGGTAGTTGGTCAACGCCATCTGGCCTACTTTCGAAAGCAGGTAAGTAACGGGACGCAATAGTCCCAGCTTGAAGACAAGCAGGACGAGCCCCAGATGCGCCAGGCCGACAGTCAACCGTCCGTACTCGTAGGTGGCCATCAGCCAGGGATTGACCCAAAGGTCCCAATGCGAGTCGTAAACAACCTTTGTCGCGTAAGCAAGCACCGGAATGCCCAGCGCGTATCCAATCAGCGCCATGCGCGCGTAGAAGGCCCATGATTTTTGCGCTGAAAGCACGCCAGCCTTGTAAAGGGCCATGCCCAGCAGCATCGGGAAAACAACATCCCAAAGCAGAAACTTCATCATCATCACGGTCTGCACGCCGAATGTGTTCGAGGCCCGGGTTGAGAGATTGCCTACATACCCTTTGCGCATGTTCGCGACCTGCTCTTCAATCTTGGCCTTGCGCTTGACAATGTCGCCCTCGTCGAGCTTTGCCTGGTAATTCTCAACCGTCTTTTTCTGATCCTTGCTTCGCTTCTTCTCTTCCACCTTGAGCGCGGCAAGCCCCTCCGCGCGCATGCTGATCTGCGAATAAACAAAGCCCGAGGTGCTGATGCTAATCACTACAAACACAATCGCCGCGCTAATCAGCAGCTTCTTCACTGAGAGAACCCGAAAGACAAACAACCCCAGGCCAGCCATGCCGTACGAGTAAAGAATGTCCCCGTCCCAAATCAAGTAACCGTGAATCATGCCAAGTAAAACCAGCCAGAGGTTGCGGCGCAGATAGATGTCCGCAGTCGCGATCCCCGCGCCGCGCCGTTCAGCGCGATCCGTCAAGAGTACGATGCCCGCGCCGAACAGTAGCGAGAACAGGAATCGCATCTTGCCTTCGAACAGGATTTGATTGGCGACCCAGTAATAGAGGTTCCAACCGGTATCGCCGGCCCAGGCCGATGGGTCGCTATAGGCTGCTCCCGGCAGGCCTAAGTTCTGTATGTTCATCAGCAGAATTCCGAGTAAAGCAAACCCTCGAAGTACGTCCACTGAGCTGATTCGTTCTTCCGCTACTACCGGGGCGGCTAGTTCCATATGATGATCATAGGTGTTTTGGATTTGGATCGAACTCAAAGCGTTTTAATCTGGATGATGTTTTTGCTGGCTGCTAACACAGGGGTGGGCCTGACTCTACTGCGGGAACGGATCGTTTTCCGGCGCATCCGCGAAGAGATAGCCGGATTTCTGCCGCCTGGTTATGACCCGAAGCGGCTCGACTACCCTTACATCTTCCCCTTCACAACGCCGGTTTCCTGGGCGACCGCCCTCGATGCACACCGGGAGAGATTTCCCGATCACCCAGTACGGGCATCCTGGCAACGGTTTGTGCGGATTCGCAACGTGTTGATGGTTGGGGAAGCTGTGACGCTTGCCGCCTTTGTCGCATGGATGCTTCTGAGTTAGACTGGTGAATTCCTAAAGCCCTATGAAGTCTGTTGTCACCTTTGGTGAGATCATGTTGCGTCTCGCTCCTCCAGGCATGGAGCGCATTTTGCAGTCCCCACAGTTTGTCGCCACTTTTGGCGGCGGAGAGGCCAATGTCGCTGTCAGCGTTGCCGGCTTCGGCTGGCCCGCCCGGTACACGACCATCCTGCCGGACAAGAACGCGATCAGCGATTCGTTTCTGGGGGAGATGCGCCGGTTTGGCGTAGATACCTCGGCGGTGGTTCGCGGACCAGGCCGATTCGGCATTTATTTTGTGGAACCAGGCGCCAACCAACGCGGCGCCAAAGTTCTGTACGACCGCGAAGGCTCCTCGATTGCGCTCGCCAAGCCCGGGGCGATTGATTTCGCCAAGGTATTTGAAGGCGCTGGATGGTTTCACATCACCGGGATCACGCCGGCGATTAGTGAGAGCGCCGCGGCGCTTTCCGTCGAAAGTGTAAAGGCAGCCAAAGCCGCAGGGCTTACCGTAAGTCTCGATTTGAACTTCCGCAAGAACCTCTGGAAGTGGGGCAAGAAGGCCGCCGAAGTGATGCCGTCGCTCGTCGAATACACCGACGTCATCATCGCCAATGAGGAAGATTGCCAGATGGCATTGGGCATCGAGAGCGAAGCCGATGTGCATTCGGGCAAGCTCGACCATTCAGCCTACGAGAAACTCAGCGAAAAAGTATTGCGCCAGTTTCCGAACGTGCAATCGGTCGCGATCACATTGCGGGAATCTTTCAGCGCTTCTCACAATGGCTGGTCCGCTTGCTTGAACCAGGGTCACAACTTCATGGTCAGCAAGCGCTATGACATCACTCACATCGTCGACCGCGTGGGTGGCGGCGACAGTTTCGCCGGCGGGTTGATCTACGGAATGCTCGCGCTTCCGACGCCGCAAGACGCGCTGGAATTCGCCGTAGCAGCCAGTTGCCTGAAGCATTCGATCCCTGGCGACTTTAACCGATTCAGCCGCGAAGAGGTGGAAGGCCTCGTCAAAGGCGGCGGTGCGGGCCGCGTACAACGCTAGTAACCCTTTTCAACCGAGCGCCGTTACAATAGAAGTTGTTCTCAAAAGATATGACTTCACGCCGTCACTTTATGCTCGTGGGACCGGCGTTGCTCAACGGCGCTCCTTTTTCTTCTTCGCTCGAGGCCGCGCAGGCGACAAATATTCCCAATCTCTCGGTCTCCGTCAACGAGGTGATCGTGCCCATTACTGTCACCGATGAGAAAGGCAAGTTCGTCAGCGACTTGAAGCAAGCTGACTTCAAGGTGTTCGACGAGAACAAAGAACAGAAGATCTCCTACTTCAATGCGGAACGCGAGCAGCCCGTTGTTGTGGGCTTCCTGCTCGACATGAGCAACCTGAACCGGCTGCACTGGAAGACCTTTGCCGAGGCGACCGAGGAACTCGTGCTGGCGCTATTGCCGCAGGAGGGTCCGAAGAAGTTCTCCGGCTACTTGATTACCTACTCGACAACGGCTGAAGTCAGCGTCGATACCGTCAACTCGCCCGACAAAATCCAGGAGAAGATCCGCAAGCTCAAACCGGGCGGCGGCGCGGCGCTGTTTGATGCTCTGTATCTCGCCTGTACGAATCGCAAGCTCGTGCGCGGAGAACCGATTGAGCCGCGGCGTGTGATCGTGATCATCGGCGACGGCCATGATTCTGCATCCAAGAAGGGTATGGAAGAAGTGCTTGAGCTGGCCCAGCGCAACCTCATCACGATCTTTGGGATGAGTACGGTGGCTTTCGGGTTTAAGGCCGAGGGCGAAAAGAATCTCATGAGGCTGGCCGAAGACACCGGCGGTCGAGTAGTGTTTCCGCTGGAAGGTCTCTACAAGGATGTCTCCGGCTACCTCTCAACGCCATCGGATGAAGGGAACTACGCGCTGAAGGTCGGGACAGGCGGCTACGCCGCGGAACTCGCTAAAGGCATGTTCAATGCCGTCGCCGCGATCCAGGGCGAAGTCACTACTCAGTACATCATTCGCTACGTGCCCGATTCGACCGATGATCGCAAGGCCTTCCGGAAGATCCGGATCGAGGTGCCAGGGATCCCCGGTCTCAAGATCAGATACCGGTCCGGTTATTATCCGGCAAATCCTTAAAGTTTGGCTCTGTTCGACGATAAGGGAATTACCCAGCCCGCAGGTCCGTTGAAATGACATTTTCCGTATTGACACTCGCGCTTCCTGGCCGGCCCACTCAGCCGGCGGGCGTAGTTGTGTACGATGCCGAAAGCGAGCAAATCGGGGTAAAGCTCCGCCGCGATTGGCAAGAACTTGCCGAGCCTGACGAAGCAGAAGTGTTGTCCGGCATGGAGACGCACCTCAAGCAGTTGTCTTCTGAAATGGGCGCATCTCATGCCATGGAGTGGCTTGAGTCCACGCTCTCCAACGTCCTGCAATTGGGCGAGCGAAGCGAGGTGAAATCAAGGAGCGAGGTGAAATCAAACGGTCTCGATTTCACGTTGCACCAGCTCTATCGGCAACACGTCCCCACTCCGGTCCGCCAATTCATCACACATCTTCCCCGTTATGCACTGCGATCCGCGGCGGGAGCATTCGGCGAACAGATCAGCGACCCGAACGAAATTGCCGAATGGATGGAGACGCCATCCAATCTAAAACTCACCAAAGACATGTTCGTTTGCGAGGTCTATGGCCGAAGCATGGAGCCTTTGGTGGCCTCGGGTTCGCTCTGCGTTTTTCGAAAGTTTGGGGCAGGTTCGCGCGAAAACAAACGCGTTCTGGTTGAAGATCGCTCTGAATCGAACCAGCGTTACACGTTGAAGGTCTACAGGTCGAAGAAGCAAGCGAGTTCAGGCGATGCCTGGGTACACAAGAGCATTCAGCTTGAGTCGCTCAACCCGGAATTCCCCGTCCTGCACCTCGAGCCCGACCAGGATCGCTACGCGGTCGTAGCCGAGTTTGTTTGCGTACTATAGCCGCCGCTCATACTGCCAGTCCACCTGTGGATCCGCGCCAACCATAAACACCTTCTCGCAGGTCTTGGCGAAGCCCCACTTCTCATAAAATCTTTGCGCGCGAAAGTTCTTTTCCCAAACTCCCAGGCAAATCTCGCTGTAACCCCGCTCCGATGCAAGATCCAGGCTGTGCTGCATCAGCTTGTGCGCCGCGCCTGTTCCGATTGCTCGCTTGTCCATATAGAAGCGCACCAATTCCACTCGCTGAGCGGATTCTCCGAGCAGGCGGCTATAGCCTGCCGGGCCTTCTGAATCTTCGATGATCAAAAAGGTGGAGTGCTCGCCGGCCAACTCGGAAGCAACCTTTTTCGGGTGATAAGAAGTGTCAAGAAACAGTTGCATGTCCTGATCAGTGCAGGTTCCCTCGAACGTTTCGAAAAAGGTGCTTCGCCCCAGGTCCACCAACAGCTCCAGATCCCCGGCTACGGCTACTCGAGTTTGCAAAGTGGATCTCCGATTACGATTCCTTGCCAGGACACGCCAGGCAGGGAAAGATAGAAACTTTCGGCCAGGTTTCTGCCGCTTAGATATGCGGGAAACAGCTGATCCGGGTGCGCGGTCTGAGACAGATACGGTTCATCGACATTGCCGGCGATCCCGCTCACCCCTTCCCAGACGTAATCGAGGATCATCGACTGTGGGCTGCCCGCAAAATGAGTTCGCGGATCCCCCCAGGTTCCCAGTGTCCACTGGAATGGAGGCATCTTAAGCGTGCGAGCATTGCTCGAGACAAACTCCGTTGCAATGGCTCCAGGCAGCCACTGCATACCGCTCTTGCGGCTCTTACGCGCCGTGTCATTCGACCCCCAGCTCGCATACCCGATAACGTTCTCCAGCCCACTCAGCACTTTCGGTGTCGTGTCCAGCACAACCCGGTCCTCAGGCAGGAGGATTGCAGCATTGCGCAGCCAGGCATTCCCTTCCTCGTCGTTATCTGCCTTCAGATCGAGTACCAGCCGTCCGGTATTTTTCGCCCCCCTGCAGCGCTCCACTGCCCTCTTGGCGTCCTCAAAGCTATAACCGGCCAGACGGGTGACCAGATAAATAGGGAAGCTGGGATGCGAGAAAGCCTGCTCTTTCCGTCGATAGAACGGATTATCAATCGCACCTTCCCGCCGGACTTGAACGCCGTGCAACGTCAAATACAGAGTTGCGATCTCGCTGTCCACGCTGGCGCCGTCGCTCTTGGCCATCGCGCTGATCCGTATTGGAATCCCCTGAGTCAGCACCATATAGAATGTTGACTCGACTCTGCCGGTTCGGCGCAAACAATCCCCGATCGGCCGTTCAATCTCCCGTTCAAATCTGGCGCGGTCCATCGACTCATCTTCCGCGGTCGAGATTCTGCAAACCTGGGAATCCTTCAGTCCATGCCAAGAAGTGTAAAAGCTCCCCAGACGACGCGAGATCGCGGAATTCTGGTTCACAACCAAGGTGACGTTGTTTGCGTCCCCGCTCCAAAGTGATGTAGCGGCAAAGAGCAACGTAAGAATGAGCTTGGTCAAGACGCTATATCCAACAATAAGAGCTGGCGCAAGGCTTCGCTCGGAAATGCGAGGCTTACCGCACAGACAAAATTAATGAGACCCATAATCAAATGCTATAGTTGTAGCAATAACCCTGCAAGCACTGTTTTGGCGACTATTTCATGGATCTTGACCAACTGCACACGTTTTTGGAAATCGTCCGGCTCAAGAGTTTTTCAAAGGCCGCGCAGACCTGTTATCGCACTCAGCCGGCCATTAGCGCCCAAGTCAGGCAGCTCGAGCAAGAGCTGAATGCGAACCTCTTTGAACGCCTTGGAACGCGAATCGCCCTTACCCCCGCAGGCCGGATTTTTGCCGAGTACTCCGAACAGATTCTGAACCTTCGACGCCGCGCACAAGAATCGATTCAGGAACTGGAGCGCGTCCCACGCGGCGAACTCATCATTGCCGCCAATGAGGCCACCTGCATCTACGTGTTGCCTGAAGTTTTCAGCGAGTACAAGAAGCAATTTCCTAACGTGCAATTGCATGTCGATCGCAGCTATGGTTCGAGGGTTTTGCAGGCAGTTCAGGACAATCTGGCTGACTTTGGCATCACGCAGCTGCCCGTAGACGCCAAGAAGTGCCAGATCGTAACGATCCACTCCGATGAAATCCGTATTATCGTCCCCAAGGACCATCCTCTGGCAGGCCGCCGTAGCCTTATTGCGTCCGACATTGCCCCATACCAACTGCTTCTCCCCAAGACTGGCACCACCCGCGCAAAACTAAACTCCTGGCTCGAACCTGTCGAAGAGCAACTGCAAGTTTCGATGGAACTCGACTCGACCGAAATGATCAAACGCTTCGTGATGGCCGGGCTCGGTATCAGCTTCCTGGCCGCGTCCCACTGCCGCGAAGAAGTGGAGGCTGGCAAACTGGTTATGGTCTCGCTCGGGCCAGAGCCAATGATCCGCCGGTTGGGTCTGATTTATCGCAAAGATAAAGCTTTGAGCCGTGCAGCCCTGGGCTTTATCCAGGTTATCCTGGACCAGGCAGGTGAAGGAATGCGGACGATGAGCATGGTTGGAGTTGGGGATTGAAGACCATCAAGCGAACTACCGTGTACATTTCGATGGGAGAGAAGACTCAGGTCTTCCGTTCGCCGGAAGACATCCCTTCTGCCCTTCGCAAGCAATTAGTGGCTTCCACCCGCGGGATGAATAGCGCCACGATTCTGATCGCAGACCGGGGTGGCCGCGCTGAAATCAAGAAGATCCTGAATGGTGAGCCGAGCCCGCTCAAGAGCCGGCTGAGGGCTGAGTTCCTGAAGCGAAGCATTGGAGAAGGCCAGCAATCCACCGATGCTGGAGCACACCCGCATCAGATCTCCTGGCGCGATTGGGGCTGGAGACAGTGCGCTGAACTCCTGCTTCCCGCCGTGGTTGGGGTCGGACTCTGGCTAATGTTCACCTGGAAATAGTTTTACTGTAAAAGCGCCGTTTCAAGGCGATAAGTGCATTGTGACCTTCCTGCTGGCGAAACAACGAACGCTGCATGTCTTCAGCGAAAACGGCAAGTCAATTCCAGTTTCCTTGCGGGAACGGGATGGCAATGTAGCTGTTTTTGAATCCACCGAGGCCATTCCAGTAGGAGTGTTTGTAGAGTGGCTTGGAAATTCAGATGCCAACCGTGGACAAGTTCTCAACTGCCGTCCCTCGCCTGAGCCGGGAGAAGAAAACAAGAGGCTTGAGATCAGCGTGGAATTCAAGCCGTAACGTCACTTGCTTGATATCCTGCTGATTGCCATCATGCAAGTCGCTATCTTTGGAGCTGCCGGACAACTCGGTGTCGAACTGGTTGAAGTTTTCTCAAGCCGCGGGCACACCGTACATGGTTTCCGCCGGGCGGATGCCGACATCACTGACCCACAACAACTCGAAGCCAAATTGGCTTCCCTCGATATAGATCTGGTCCTCAACGCCGCCGCGTATAACAAGGTGGATATTGCGGAATCCGAGCCGCAGGTCGCCTACGCCGTCAACGGTCTTGCGGTGAGAAACCTGGCTGTTGCCTGCCGCCAGCTCGATGCCCGTCTCGTTCATTTTTCGACTGACTACGTGTTTGACGGCACAGCCGGTCGCCCTTATACCGAAGAGGATGCTGTGAGGCCTATCAGCGCCTATGGAGTATCCAAACTTGCCGGTGAGTTTTACGCGCAAGCCTATTCGGACTCTGCCCTCGTACTTCGTACTTCCGGCGTATTCGGTCCAGCGGGCGTGCGCACCGCGGGCGGAAATTTTATCGAATCGATGATGCGCCTTGCTTCAAAAGGCGGGCCACTCCGGATTGTCAACGATCACATCGCGTCGCCCACCTACGCGCCTGAATTGGCGCGGGTCACCGCAGATCTGGTCGAGCTGAATCAAACCGGCGTTTTTCATGCCGGCGGCGGCCAGGCGATTTCCTGGTTCCATTACGCCGAGAAGATCTTCCATAAAGCAGGCATGAGCGCGGAACTCAAGCCAACCAATGAGCGTGAGTACCGCACAGTTGCGCGCAGGCCTAAATTCTCCGCTCTTGAGAACGCGAGACTCAGCCGCACCACTGTTGCCCCATTCCCAAGTCTGGACGAACAGATCGACCGCTATTTCGCCAAACGAAGTTAAGACCCCGTAGCGTAATATCCGCGCCGGGCCTGCACCTTCAGATTCGAATCCTTCGGCTTGATCTCCACCCTGCGAAATGCCCCGTCCTTCTTGTCATTAGCGGGCGAGTAAGAAATCGCATACTGGCTGCGCATCTCCTCCTGCAATTGATCGAACGCCTTGTCCAGACTGCCTCGCCGCACATCGAAAACGCGCCCGCCCGTGTCGCCCGACAATCGCTTCAAGGCGCCCTCATCGCTGCCATACATAGGCTCGTAATAAAAAAAACTGTAGATCACGGCATCGGCCAAATGGGTCCGCTTCAGCGCCTCGGCGGCCTTATAGACGCTCCCCTGGTCGGCACCATCGGTCAACAACACAATCACCTTGCGGCCGGCTTCGTTCTTGAGTACCTCATCGGAGGCCAGATAGACGGCATCGAACATCCGCGTGCCGCGCGGAGTGGTCGGCACAGGCCCTTGCGTCATCACTCGCGTCGGACGCTCTCCCTCCACCTGGTTCAAGCCCTTTTCAAGCAGACTGGTCGAGGATGTGAGATCTTGCATGAGCTCAAGCTGGGAGCCAAACGTGATTAGAAAGGCAAGGTCTTTAGGTCGAAGCACTTTGCGGAAAAACTCGGCGGCCGCACGCCTCCCCGTGCCGATGACGTTGTACATCGAACCGGAGACATCAATCAACAATCCGATTGTCAGTGGCAGATCGGTGTCGCGCTCAAAGCGATTCACCTCCTGAGGCTTGCCATCCTCAAACACCGCGAAATCATCCTTGGTCAGATTTCCGACCAGTCCACCCTGTTTGTTGCGCACCGTAAAAGTGATGTTGACCAACTGAACATCTACCCGGATCACCGGGTCTTGCGCCAGCAGCACAGGCCCGGCCGCCAGACCAGCCAATACATTTCTTCGTGTCAAACTATTAGGGGTTTTCATATGGAAGTTGCTCTCCGCCATCTACGCCGTCGCGATCCGGTACTCAAACAAATCATCTCGCAAGTTGGCCCGTATGCGATGAGCCACCATCCGCCGACATTCCATGCGCTGGTGAGCTCAATCGTCTACCAGCAGTTGAGCGGCAAAGCAGCCGCTACGATTTTTGGACGCTTCAGAGATTGCTGCGGGGTACGCACGTTGAAGCCTGCCGCAGTACTTGCTGTAACGGAAGCACAGATGCGGGCAGCGGGACTTTCCGGGCAAAAGGCACGCTACATCCGCGATCTTGCCGAGAGGACCGCCTCTGGCGAAGTCCGCTTCGGCCGACACACCAAGATGGCCGATGACGAGATCATCGCCGAGCTAACCCAAGTCAAAGGCATAGGCGTCTGGACAGCCCAGATGTTCCTGATGTTCGCCTTGAAACGGCCCGACATCTTCCCTGTCCTCGATCTCGGGGTGCGCAATGGAATGCAGAAGTGCTACGGCCTCGACCCCCAAGCCAAGCATCCAGAGTACGAGGCGATCGCCGAAAACTGGCGTCCCTACCGCAGCATCGGCGCCTGGTACATGTGGAGAAGTCTCGAGATACGTTGAACCCCGTCCCCCAATCCAGTGTCGAAGTTTGACAAGATAACGGCAGTGGTCCATATTTGTCTACTCGCGCTGCTGGCGCTAGCCGCGTCTGCCCAAACGCCCGACGCCCAATACTTCGAAACCCAGGTGCGCCCGATCCTGCGCGCCAATTGTTGGGGTTGCCATAGTGAGGCAAACTCCACCAGCGGCCTGTCCTTGCAGACCCGCGAATCAATCCTCAGAGGCGGCAACCGCGGCGCTTCCGTCGACATCATTCTGAATGCCGCCCGTCACGTTGGCGATCTCAAGATGCCGCCCAACAAGAAGCTCAATGGTGATCAGGTAGCAGTCCTCGAAAAGTGGGCCGCTGCCGGCTTGCCAATGCCAGAGAACCTGGTGAAGTCCAAGCGACAGGGCGCAGGCCACTGGGCCTTCCAACCGGTCGCCAGACCCACGCCCCCAGAGGTCAAGCTCGAATCGTGGGTTCGCAATCCAATCGATCGCTTCATCCTGGCGCGCCTCGAAGCCAATCAGTTGAAGCCTTCCCCTGAGGCTGATCGGGCGACTCTACTCCGCAGAGTCAGTCTCGATTTGACTGGGCTTCCTCCCACGGTCGCCGAGTTGCGGCAATTTCTGGAAGACAAGAGTGCGGATGCTTATGAAACGCAGGTCACTCGCCTGCTGGCTTCGCCGCATTACGGCGAACGCTGGGGCCGCCACTGGCTCGACATCGCGCGATATGCGGATTCCGATGGTTACACGATCGATGCCCCCCGCGACATCTGGATGTACCGCGACTGGGTGATTCATTCGACCAACGGGGACAAGCCCTTCAACCAGTTCGTGATCGAGCAGATAGCGGGCGACTTGATGCCCAACCCAAGCATCCAGCAACTGGTGGCGACAGGTTTCCACCGCAACACAACTTCCAACTTTGAGGGCGGTATCGATTTTGAGCAGTATCGCGTCGAGGCTGTTGCTGATCGTGTGGCTACAACAGGCGCTGCATTCCTCGGCCTTACCCTGGGCTGCGCCCGCTGCCACGACCACAAGTACGACCCAATTTCGCAACGCGAGTATTACCAGCTTTTCGCTTATTTCAACAACATCGACGAAGTGGACAAGGAAGCCGAACGGAAACTCTTTAACAAGCCTTTCCTTGAGATCGGAAGCGAACAGGAAAAGGCTGAGTTTGCCGTCTGGCAGGAAAAGGTGATCAAGGCCGAAGAGCAGATGCGCAAGCGCCTCGAGACTTTCTCTGGCGATCAGTCGAAGGACGACATCCTGGTCGCGATCGAGAAGGAACTCTCCACCCTTCGAAAGAACAAGCCGAAACTCCCCCGCACGATGATCATGCGCGAACTTCCCGCTGCCCGTCCTGCTTATGTACATCTTGGGGGAGACTTCATGCGCAAGGGCGCGCCCGTCACGCCTGGCGTGCTCAGTGTCCTGCCGCCCGTCGGAGATGGGCCCAAAGATCGGCTTGCATTGGGGAAGTGGCTCGTCGATCCAAAGCATCCTCTAACGCCGCGCGTCACCGTCAATCGTATGTGGCAGAAGTATTTTGGCCGGGGAATCGTGGCCAGCGAGAGCGACTTCGGCACCCAGGGTGACAAGCCTGCACATCCGGAACTGCTCGACTTTCTCGCCAGCGAGTTTATCGACAAGGGATGGAGCCAGAAGGCGCTCCACCGGCTGATTGTCACATCCGCCACCTACCGCCAGTCTTCCGCCGCGAATGGCGTCGATCCTGAGAACAAGCTCTTCTCGAGGCAGAATCGCTTGCGACTGGACGCCGAGATCATCAGGGATTCCTCTTTGATCGCGAGTGGTTTGTTTGCTCCGAAGGTCGGCGGCGACAGTGTCTATCCGCCCCAGCCCGCCGGCGTCTATCAGGTAACTCAGGTTCGCCGCGAGTGGAAGACCTCCACAGGAGAAGACCGCTACCGCCGCGGCATGTACACGTTCTTCCAGCGTTCCGCACCACATCCCAGCCTGATCGTGTTCGACGCCCCCGATTCTTCTGAGACCTGTACCCGGCGCAACCGCTCCAATACACCTCTGCAGGCACTCACGCAGTTGAATGACGAATCCTCGACCGAGTTTGCCGGAGCGCTCGCCAAACGCATGGCCGCCGCTGGAACTGCCGATACAGCACGCCTGGCAGCCGGCTATGAAATCGCACTCGGCCGGACGCCAAGATCCAACGAGCAGGACCGCATGCTCCGATTTATTCGCGTCCAGCGTGATTCACAGCATGACCCCTGGCCAGCGGTCGCCCGCATATTGATCAATCTCGACGAATTCCTGACCCGCCCATGAACCCACTACTCCAAACCCGCCGCCACTTCTTCAAAGCCTCAAGCCTGAGCCTTGCAGCCAGCTATTTGCACGGCGCCACGCGCCATCATGAGGCAAAGATCGATCATGTGATCTATCTGTTCCAGGCCGGTGGCCCAAGCCAATTGGAGCTGTTTGACTACAAGCCTGCGCTCACGAAGTACGACGCTCAGCCTGCCCCTGCCGAGCTCCTAAAGGGCAAGCGTTTTGCTTTCATGGATACGTTCTCAAAAGAACCTCCCAAGATGTTGGGCACGCGGAGACAGTTCAAGCAGAGCGGCAACGCTGGCATGTACTTCTCAGAACTGGTGCCGAACATCGCCGCGGTAGCCGATCAACTGACGATGTTCCATGGCGTTTCGACAGAAAACTTCAACCACGGCCCCGCGAAGCTATTCATGAACACCGGCTCATTTCGCGCTGGACGACCCAGCATTGGCTCGTGGGTCACCTACGGGCTGGGAAGCGAATCCAAGGATCTGCCGGGATTCGTAGTGCTTCAGTCCGGCCCTCGTGGCCCGCGCAGCGGCGCGCAGCTATGGTCGAGCGGCTTCCTTCCGACCAGCTTCCAGGGCGTGCCTTTCCGCTCCACGGGCGACCCGATCTTGAATCTCTCTACGCCCAGGAATGTCACGGCCGACCAGCAGCGCCAGACCATCGAGGCGCTGCGCGACCTGAACGTGCTGGAGA
>Ga0163152_10003718_pt1 | contig 19604 bp, 19 predicted proteins | sample OliLakLV19MP8IB2_FD_148635 | JGI IMG/M metagenome (GOLD analysis project Ga0163152, IMG submission 148635) | Freshwater microbial mat bacterial communities from Lake Vanda, McMurdo Dry Valleys, Antarctica - Oligotrophic Lake LV.19.MP8.IB-2 | ecosystem: Environmental > Aquatic > Freshwater >...
TTCCAGCCCTCGGTGAAGCTCATGCGAAAGGATCGCGTCGGGTCCCGGCTCAAACGAATCTACGATGCGCCTCGTACCCCACTGGAGCGATTACAGGCCTACCCGGGCGCCGGTGCGACCTCGGCGCCAGAGCCAGAGATTCTTCCGCATGATCGAGCATCTGCCGCAGGCTGATCCACGGATCACGCCGCGACATAGATCGGAACCGCCTCCCTGAGGACATCGGCCTTGTAATAACGGTTTAACTCGGTAGGGCGGACGACATCCACGCGGCGACCGAAGAGAGCTTCCAGATCGACGGTGATGCCGAAGTACTCGAGGCCGGGGAGATATTCCGGATCGAGCTCGACCAGGACGCCCACATCGCTGTCCGCGGTAAAGTCGTCGCGAATGACAGACCCGTACAGTGACATCCGTCGAATTCGGTGGCGGCGGCAGATGTCGGCGATTCGCTCCGGGTCGATCAGAATTCGAATGTCATCGGTCATGCCGGAATTCTATGCCGGTTGCCCCTCCCTACGCCATCTCGATTTCGCTCGAATCCCCCACGTTAAGCCGCTTGAAATGCCCCTTCACCACCGCCTGTTCGCCGATCAGGGAGCCGTCCAGGAGGATGAGCTCGACGTGGGCGTTTTCGTTGATGATGGAATTCCTGACGACGGCGCAGCGGACGACGGCCCCGGCGGCGATGCTGACATGCGGACCGATGATCGAGTTCTCGATGACGGCGCTCGGGTCGATGGCCACGGGATCAACGATCACGGATCCCGGCAGGGTCATCGGCTTTGCTTCCAGATCAAGCAGTTCCTGATTAGTGGAGAGAAGCGTCTCGGTCTTGCCGCAGTCGTACCAGCCGTCGACCGCGAAAACAGTCATCGGCTCCCCCTTCCTGAGCATCAGCTCGAGGGCATCGGTCAGCTGGTATTCCCCCTTCGTTGTCTGATCCATGGCGATCAGTTCATCAAGGCAGGCAAAGAGCCGACCCGAGTGAATCAGGTAGTAAATGCCGACGATCGCCAGTTTGCTGATCGGCGAGTCCGGCTTCTCCACCAGGCGCGTAATCCGCCCGTCGACGACGATGGCCACGCCGAACCGGCGTGGGTCTTCGACCTCCTTCACGCCGAGGCTCGAAATACCGGCGGCCAGAACGCCCCGAAAGTCGGCGCGAAAGATCGTGTCACCGAGGATGATCAGGGCCGGTCGCTCTCCCACGGCCTCTTTCGTCAGCCAGATGGCGTGGCCGAGTCCCTTTCGATCGGGTTGCTCGATGAACGTCGATTTGATGCGCGGATGCTTCTTCTGTACGTAGTTCGCGATCTGATCCCCCATGTGGCCGATGACAAACACCGCCTCATCGATGCCGATCTTCTCCAGTTCATCGAGGATGTGGGCCAGCATCGGCTTGCCGGCCACGTTGATCAGGGCCTTGGGGACCGTGTGCGTATGCGGGCGCAGGCGCGAACCTACGCCAGCCACGGGAATGATGGCGATCGGTCTGGTGTTCACTTCGTCTCCTTACGACATCTCTTTGAGGCGGCTTTTCAATTCATCGATGGCCGTGACGGGCGTGGGATCAACGCCGCGCAACGCTCCGAGGTACACGCTGACCCAATCGCCGAGGTGACAGAGCCACCAGAGGCGCTCGAGGGGGCTTCCTCCCTCCCCCCGGGCCAGAAGCGTGACCACGCCGCGCCCCTCGAGCCACTCGCGTGTGGCGCTCAGCCGTCGCTTGGTGCCCGGATCCTCCTCCCCCTCGCGGAGGAAGACGACCGTGGCACTCCGGACGAAGTCATCCGGGCCGCTCCAGCCAACCACCTCGTTATGATCCAGCTCCGGGACGGCGGCCGTGTGACAGAGTGCCTTCGCATTCTCGTTGATTTGCGTCCGCCAGCGCAGCGCAGCCGCCTCGGGGGGACCGACCCCGGAATAAATGACCGGCAGACGGCCGTCCAGCGCCAGCGCGATTTGCTTGGCCTCGTTACGTTCCGTCGGCGCCTCCGGCCCCCAGAGTCCAGCGCAGCGCGACAGATGCTGGCCGAGCATCCCGGGATCCGTGAGCCATTCGGGACTCCCGGTCCCCAGCGCGAGAAGTCGTGCGCCAACTTCAAAGGCGGCTGCGTAGGCCAGTCCTGCCGCCGCGCGGGGGGGCGATCCACCGATCAGCATGAGAAGCGGCACCCCGGCGGCGCGGGCGCGTTCGGCCAGCGCCCCGCCGGACGTGATCGCCACCCGGGAAAGACCCCGCGCCTCGGCCTCGTCGAAGACCGAGAGGGCCTCCTCGGTATTGCCGGAGTACGAGATGGTCAGCAGCCAGTCCCCGGGACGGGCGGCAGCCGGCAGTTGATACCCCCGGATCAGCGAAGTCTCGACGCCGGATACATACAGGCCGGCCGCCAGCATCTCGCCGGCGAAGGCCGAGCCGCCCATCGCCGCAATCCACAAGTGGCGGGCCGGAGGCAGCTGTTCCAGGTCATGGAGTTCCTCACCCGATGGCCTCACGGCGAACTGGGCGGGAAACTCGGCGACGCGCTGGAGCATCCCCGCCGAGTCCAGGCGGCTCACGAAGGCTAAGTCATCAAGCTGGCGGGCCCTGGCGGCATCGATCAACGCCATGGAGCCACTCGATCGGGCACGAATTCGATCGACGTCATGGAGCCACGCCGGTTGCGGCATGTGGTGACCCGTTTCCGTTCCCGGTGTCGCCGAGGATGTCGGCAAATCGTTGGTTCATGAGCGGCTCCATGAACCCTCGAACCTCAAGGGCGGTGGCCAACGTGGCCGCGTGGTCGGCCCAGCCGCGCGCCTCCGCGTAGCTGACGCCGCGGATGACCCGCTTCACCTCCGGGAGGAGCGAGGAGCCAACGGAAAATTCATCGAGGCCGAGACCGATGAGCAGGACGGCCGCCGTGGGGTCGCCGGCCATCTCGCCGCAGATGCCGACCCATCGCCCTTCGGCATGGGCCACATCGACCACGCGCCGGATCGACCGGAGGACGGCGGGATGGAGCGGTTCGTACAGATGAGCCACGCGCGAGGAACCGCGGTCGACCGCCAGCGTGTATTGAATCAGGTCGTTTGAACCGATGCTGAAAAAATCGGTTTCGCGGGCCAGGAGGTCGGCCAGGATGACCGTGGACGGCACTTCGACCATGATGCCGAGTTCGACCTCCGGGTCGAACGCCTTCTGTTCGGCCGTCAACTCGGTCATCACCTGCGCGCACAGGGCGCGCATATGGCGGACTTCCTCGAGGCCCGACACCATCGGCAGGAGAATCTTCACTTTGCCGTGACCGCTGGCCCGATACGCCGCCCGGATCTGACTGCGAAAGAGCTCGCGGTGGTCCGGCAGGAACCGGATGCCGCGCATGCCAAGGAACGGGTTGTCCTCGGGGGCCGCCCCGAGATAGCTGGCAAACTTGTCGCCCCCGACGTCGAGTGTGCGGATGATCACCGGCCACGGGGCCATTTTTTCGACGACGCTCCGATAGGCCTGGTACTGGATTTCCTCGTCCGGGAAGCGGTGATGGCGGACGAGAAAAAACTCGGTCCGAAAAAGTCCCACGCCCATGGCCCCGCGCGCCAGCGCCTGATCAGCCTCCTCGGGCATTTCCATGTTGGCGGCCAGCGTGAGCATTCGTCCGTCAATCGTCTCCGCCGGCAGTGTGAGGAGCGCCTCGCAGCGAACCTCCGCTTCGCGCCATCGGACAAGCCTTCGGCGGTAGTCGAACAGCGTCTCTTCCAGTGGATTCGAGATGACCCGGCCCTTCAGGCCGTCCAGGATGAGCATATCGCCGGAATTGATCTCATGACTGGTCGTGTCGAGTCCGGATACGGCCGGAATACCCCGCGAACGGGCCATGATGGCGGCATGACTGGTCCGCCCGCCGATGTCCAGAACCAGGCCAAGGACAATCCTGGGATCAAGGAAGACCGCGTCGCTGGGCGAGATCTCATGCGCGACCAGGATCCCCGGGCGGTCGAGCACGGGACGTCCGGCGTCCGGAGCGCCAAGCAGACGGCGCAGGACGCGCCGCTTCACATCACGAATGTCCTGGGCGCGTTCGCTGAAGTAGGGGTCGCCGCGCTGCTCGAGAGCATCGGCGATTCGGGACAGGTTTCGCCGGAACAGCCAGGCCGCCCCTTTTTTCTCGGAACGGATATGGCCGATCGTGTCATCGAAAGCCATCGGGTCGTCGAGAATCGAGAGGTGGGTGTCGAAAATCTGGGCGTGCTCCTCGTCCAGGAGTTCGGCGGTGGTCGCGCGGACATCGTTCAATTCCTGGCGGGCGTCGTCGATGGCGCGGCGAAAACGTGAAATCTCGTCCGTGATGTCGTCAGGAGCCAGCACGGTTTCCTCGACATCGATGTCCTTCGCCACGAAGCGTCTGGCCTCGGCGATGACGATTCCGGGCGAGGCGGCCACGCCGTCGTACCAGGTTTCCCCGCTCATCGCCTGTCAACGATCCTGTTTGTCGTCACGTCAGGAATCCTCGCCGAACTTGTTCTCGATCAGCCCGACCAGAGCGGTCATCGCATCGTCGGCCCCATCCCCGTCCGTCTTGATCGTGATCTCACTGCCGCAATAGGCGGCCAACATCAGGACTCCCATGATGCTCTTGCCGTTGACCTCGAGCCCCTCCCGGGCAACGAAAACGCTGGCCTTGTGGAGGCTGGCCTCGCGCGAAAAAAGTGCCGCGGCCCGGGCATGCATCCCCTTTTCGTTCGTGATCTTGATCGTGATTTCAGGCATCGAGCTCCATCCCGCAAATCATCACTATTCATCGACCGTGCAGACGGACGGCCCAAGCGAAACCGAACAGCACTGCCACAAAGCCCCAGGCCCAGCCGAGACCGCCCCGGCGCCTTAGAACCAGCGCCATCAACAGGCCCGTTGCCAGAAACCCGGCCGCCGTGGGCCACCCGAAAGCCGCCTTCCCCGCCGCCAGGGAGACGGGTATCAAGGCCCCCACGGCCAGAAGGCCCAGGGGCCGGACGCCATCCGGCAACCGTTTCAGAATCGACTCGGCAACCCGTTTCGCCACGGCCGGACCAAAACGGTATCCGTCGGACAGGCCCTGGTAGCGATAGTAAAGGTGGGCGGCATTGTAGACGATCAGCCAGGCCACCGCCCCCCAGGCCCCGCCCAGTATGACGAGCAGGACTCCGAGGCCGGTGGCCACGGGACGCAGAGTGGCCCAGAAAAATCGATCACCCCAGGCGGCGAAAGCGCTGGCAGCGGCCCGCCTGAATCGCCGAATCTCTTCCAATGTCCGGGCGGCCTCGTCGGGCCTCTCCGCCTCGTGTCGGGCTACCTCTTCCTCGAGGCGCAGGATGACCCCGGCCAGGTAGCCAGCCAGGGGCGGATTCGTGTTGAAGAGCATCAGCTGCCGGTTGAGGAATGCGGCCGCCGCATCGGGTCGCCCTTTCGTCAGTCGCCGGCCCTCTCCCGCCAGAAGCGAGGCGAAACCGACCGCCTGCATTCGTTCGAAACTCCACGAGGATTGCAGCAGCAGCGACCGGCCGAGGAGCGCGAGATGGCGCCGCCGCCCGAGTCGGGCTTCGGGAAGTGTCGGACGACGCTCGTCGACCCTCATGTCAGAGAATTCCGACCAGGGTGGTACCGGCCAGAAGACCGGAGGCAATCCAGATCCAGTCGCGCCGGACGCCGGACCAGAGCGACGTGCCGAGGGCGGCGAGGGCGATCCACCAGAAGAGATGAACTCCCGGGTTGGAGCCGATTGGAGCCGCGGGCAGAACCCTGGCCAGGGCGATCGCCGCCAGCCACCCGGCAGCAAGGATGGCACCGGTTTGGGCAGTACCGAGAACTGCCGCCCGGAGGAGGCCGAGTCGATTGGCCCGCTCGACGCCACCAAAGTCACCGCGACGGGCCGCCTCATCCGCCACACGACCCAGGTCCGCGTTGGCGTGCCGCATCCGGGCGACCAACCGCTGACCGGCCCACCCGGCCAGCAGCGCCAGACCGATACCGGCGAGTATCGCCAGCGGGGACGTCTCGAGTTGCCACCCCTCGGGAACCCGTTGAAAACCGAGACGCACCGGCCAATCGAGCACGCCGTCATGGGGCGCCCGCGGCCCGGGCCAGAAGCTCAGGAGACCAACCCCTCCCACCGTGGCGGGGCCGACATCGGGATAGGCCGCCGCACCAACCGGTGCCAGTCGACTCCAGAGCATCTGCAAGGCAGCCCCCATCAGGAGGCCAGCCAGCGGTTCGCCAACAATGACGCCGGCCAGCCAGCCGGCCGCGAGTGGCTGTCCGACCATGAACTGGCCCCAGGCCGCGGTATCAACGGCGGCCCAGGCCCCGAGCAGCAGGAGAAGGAGGATCTGAAAAGCGTCGCCGTCCATGGACGAACTCCCGGTATTCGTGATGCCGGCCAGGGCCGGCCGGACCTCAGGCCCGGTCGTTCACCGTGAGTGACAGTGAGAGATTGAAGACTTCGCCGGGCGCAAGGCGGACACACCAGTGCGGCACGAGGCAGGAACTTTGATAGACCCGCTCGAAACCGGCTTCGGACTGCGAGATGGTATCAATGGGCACCCGCCACAGATCGGCGGCCGGCGACCAGGAAAGGTGAATCGAGAATTCTTCCCAGGCATCGTGAAGGCTCACCCCCCGCACGCCCTTGTGTTCGCCACGCCCGCCCAGGTTCGGCTGATCGACGGGCTTTTGGCCATCGATCTCGTACCAGCGGTCGGGGGCGTCGCCGGCCAGCATGGTGAAATTGAACTCGACACCGAATCGAAATTCCATCGATGTCGCCTCCCGCGAGGTCAGGTGATACTCGATGTCGACCCGCGAGGTCGTCGCCTCCATCGCCACCACCTTTTCGATGCGCATTTGACGGCTTCGGCCGGAAAGCCAGACGGTCCCCTCGCGGGAGAGTGTCACCCGGGACCGGTCGGCCGACGGAAGGATCTGTCCTTCATAGGGCTGCGTCAGGAAATCACCCTGCTCGGCGAAATCGGCGCGATCGAACTGTTCGATCGTCACATCGTCCTTTAGGAGATGATCGAGGAGCGAGAGGCGGCGATACCAGTCGAAGACGAGCTTTCGATCCAGTCCGGGCTCCTTCATCTCGACCCGGTCATGAATGCTCTGGATGGCACCGTCGTCGGCCGGGGCGGCTGTCACGGTTGCGGCGGGTTCTGTTGGCCCCGGAGTTCCGGCGGCGATCAGGGCGTCGTGATAGGCCTCGGGTCTGCGCGTCATGCCGTGGGAGAGATTGCGCAGCCGCGGGTAATAGTCGATCGATTCGATGGCACCGCCTCTGGCCGGCGCCAGCAGAATGCCGAGACTCGCATTCGACAGCAGGATCTCCTCCTCGCCGTCGACATCCAGGTCGAGTCGCTCGACGCGGAGGAACGGCTTCCCCCCCGCGACGGCCTGATCCAGACGCACCTGACCACTGAGAATGTGCCGGTACAACCCGTCGCGCAGGTGCGGCAGATAGAGACCGCCGAAGACGCCGTGCCAGTAGGCGCAATTGCACTGGGCCTGCCAGACGTCATCCAGAACAGCCGTGCGCGTTTCATCGGGAGGGCTGCCGGCCACAAGTCGGCGCCTCAAGTCGAGCATCCGCTTGTGCATCAGATTCGACTCGGGATACCTGGCCAGGAAGTTTCGCCAGAATCCCCCGCGCACGAAACGAGCTTCCGGCGCCTGGTCGCGCTCCAGTTTCGCATGGAAGGGGTGATACACCTTCTGCACACTGGTCGGGAGCGCCCACTCCATCATCTCGCCGTAGGACGCCGTCGGCAAGTAGATGCGTCCGGCCGGACGACGTGAGCGAGCGACCTGGCCCGGAAGTTCCATCTTGAGCCAGTCGGCATTCGCCGCAAGGAGCGTGAAAAATTTGTCCAGCCACCCCCCGGCGTAAACGCGCTCAAACGTGTCCGGCCAGACCCCGAACTTTTCGCCGTCGTCCGCCAGCAGGGCCACCCGGTCGGTCCCGCCGGCCGCCAGATCCCTCAACAGATCGATCGTCTGCTCGGGCGGCTCAAAGGGGACGAGATATCGCAGCTGCCTGGAAATCGGCCAAACGCCCACGGAGGCACCATTGTCCTCGGTCAACCACCAGTTCCAGAGTCGGTCCGGCTCCGCGCCGGCAGCAAGGAAATGGGCGTCATCGACCATGAGGTAGCGGACCCCGGCTTCCACCAGGGGGCCAACCAGCGTCGGTTCCCACACGCGTTCGGTAAGCCAGAGGCCCGTCGGCGGCTGGCCCCAGCGCTCTTCGATCCAGGCACTCATCTTGCGAATCTGGCCGACCTTGTCGGCGTCCGGGATCGACGGCAGAATCGGTTCGTAATATCCGCCGGTCATTGGTTCGATCTGGCCCCGTTTCACCAGGACGCCGATGCGCTGGAGATATTCGGGGTGGTTCCGGTCGTACCAGTCCAGCAGGATGCCCGAGTTGTGCAGCGCGAGACGTATGCCGGGGTGCCGCTCGAGCACGTCGAGGAATGGCTTGTAGGCTTTCTGATACGCGTCCTCGATCACCCAATCGAAATTGCCAACCGGCTGGTGGTTGTGGACGCCGAACAGGAAGGTGATCGGCCTCACGAAGCGGCCGCCGAATGACCGCTCACCGGACGGGATCAGGAAGGAGCGGCACCAGGTCGACGCTTCGATTGCCCGGCAGGTCCTGGGCGCTCAGCCCGACACCATGATCCGCCAGGTAACGCAGATCGGCCACTTCCGACGAATCGAGATAGACGAACGGAAGAAGGCTGCGACTCCCTTCGTGATGGTGCAGTCCGCCGATGTTGATCGATTGGGGCCGGAATCCACCATCGAGCATCAGGCGCGCCTGCTTCGTTCCCCGCAACAGCACGACGATTCGATCGGCGGACGGTGCTTCGTCGGAAAGGAAACGGGAGCCCTCCGCGATTCGCATGACGCGGGCGCGTACGGAATCCGGACAGGCCGCGCAGACCAGGTCGTTTTCCCAGTTATCCGCAGCCACCTCGTCATCGAGAACAAGAATCAGGTCGGGTCGGAGGTGGGTGGCCCAGCCGACCGACACCTGACCATGGATGAGACGGTCATCTATCCGGACCAGGAGAACACTCACGTGCCGTCTCCATCCCGGTGTCGGGCAAGACCGGTTCGCCCCCGCTCGAGCACATGCGCCACGAGTTCCTCCACGCCCAATCGATCGCGATTCTGGAGGAAGGTGAGCAGGAGGGGTAGATTGACGCCGGTGAGCAGGTGGGCGTCACGGAGGCCGCGCGAGGCCCGGCGGGCGGCGGCGAAGCACGATCCATTGGCCACATCGACCAGGAGCAGAGCCGGCAGTCCGAGTCGATCAAGCCCCGACTTGATTTCGGCCGCCAATCTTTCAGGCGAGCGCCCTTCGTTGGAAAGGCAGGGAATGTCATCGACCGGTCCGGAAATCGCCTCGGCCACGGACAAGAGCGAGCGGGCAAAATTCCCGTGTCCCACCAGAAGGGCCGGCACCCGGGCGGGAACGGTCACTCCGAGTCGTCCCGGGCCAACCGCTGCAGACGGGCATTCTTGCCCAGCATCTCGCTGTGGCGTTTTTCGAACTCCCGCGCCGGATCGAAGCCATAGGCCTTGACCAGGTAGTTCAGCGCGATGACTTCACCGATGACCGTGATGTTCTTCCCCGGGTTGATCGGAACCGTCACGATGGGAATCTTGATGCCGAGGTGCGAGGTCATCTTGTCATCAAGACCGATCCGTTCGTAGGCCTGACTGTTGTCCCAATCCTCGAGGCGCACCTCCACTTCGATGCGCTTCTGAAACCGGATGGCCCGAATACCGAAGATGCTCTGCAGATCCAGGAGGCCGATGCCCCGAATCTCCATGTAATGGCCGAGGGTCTGGTTGGCCTGGCCGATCAGGACACTGGTGTGTCGTCGCTTCACGGTGACCACGTCATCCGCCACCAGCCGGTGTCCGCGCTCCACCAGGTCGAGCGCGCACTCACTCTTGCCGACGCCGCTCCGCCCGGTGAACAGGAGGCCAACGCCATAGACATCGACCAGCGATCCGTGGATTGCCACGGTCGGCGCGAAGACATCATCCAGATAGGCCGTCAACTCGTGAATGAACGGGGTGGTCGACATCGGGGTCTTGAGAACGGGAATGCCCCGACGGGCGGCCCCCTCGATCAGTTCGACCGGCAGGTCGAGGTCCTTCGCCACCACGATGCACGGCACCTGGAACTGCAAGAGCCGGTTGATGGCCTCATACCTGGCCGGTGGCGTGAGGCTCTCGAGGAGGGCCACTTCCGTCTGCCCGATGACCTGGATTCGCTCGACCAGGAAGTTCTCGACGAAACCGGCCATGGCCAGGCCCGGTCGATTGATGTCGCTGACGGTGATCGGCACGGGTGAATCAATCGACTCCGTGAGGAGCGTCAACTCCATGTCCTTTTGTTCGGCGAGCCGGGAGACCGGAATTTCCTTTACCGAATCGGTTCCCCCGTCATGCGTGGCCACGAATCAACTCTCTTCCTCGAACTCCACCACGCCCGACTCGGCCTCTGCCACCTCGTCGGCCATGGCCTCGCCCAGATGAGTTCGTCCCTTCTTGTCCGTCAGTCGATCCTTGTACTTCTTGAGCTGAATCTCGATCTTGGCCGCGGCATCATCGATGGCCGAGCGCATGTCAGCGGCCTCCGCGCTCGCCGCCCAGTCATGTCCCCCGACCCGGAGCGTGATTTCGGCGTGGTTGCGGTGCTTCTCGGTGGACAGCACCAGGCCGATGTCCATGATCTGATCAAAAAACCTCTTGAGCCTCGTGAGTCGCTCCTCGGCAAGGCTCTTCAGGTCGGCCGGCAATTCATAGTGACGGGTGGTGATCTGTAGTCTCATTGTGCCTTACCTCAGATGAGCGTCAATGACGCTTGCGAAACCGGGCGTTCGGAATGTTCAACTGTTCACGATACTTGGCCACCGTGCGCCGGGCGATGTCGAGACCCTGCGCCCGGAGCATGTCCATCAGCTTCTGGTCGGATACCGGGTCGTGCTTGTCCTCTCCCTCGATCATCCGGGCAATGATGGCCTTTGCACTCTTGGCCGAAATTTCATCGCCTCCCTGCGTGTCGAGTCCGCTCGAAAAAAAGTACTTGAGTTCGAACACGCCGCGCGGAGTCTGAACGTATTTGCCGCTGGTCACACGGCTGACCGTCGATTCGTGCATGCCGATTTTGCTGGCAATGTCCTGGAGCGTCAGGGGCTTCAAGTGGAAGACCCCGCTGTCAAAGAAATCACGCTGCTCCACGACGATGGCCCGCATGACCTTGACCATCGTCTTCCGCCGCTGCTCGATCGTCTGGATCAGCCAGCGCGCGGAGTTCAGCTTGGTAACCACGTATTCGCGCGTCGCGCCGTTGGCGGCCGCTCCATCCTTCAGCACATGCTCGTAAGCCGAGCTGATGCGAAGCCGCGGCACGTTGCGATCGTTGAGCGTGACGACGTAGTCCTCCCCCACCCGCTCGACGATGAGATCCGGGTAGACGTACTGCGCGTCGGCGCCGGAAACCTGGTTGCCCGGAACCGGGGAGAGCGTACCGATCAGGTCGAGCGCGGTCTGCACCTCCTCCACCGGCACCTTGAGCGCCCGGGCGATGTCGATCTGCCGGCGTCGAACCAGGTCTTCGAAGTGCGTGTCGACAATGCGCCAGGCGAGGCTCCCCTCGTGACCCCGCCCGCGGAGCTGCAAAAGCAGGCACTCGCGCAGGTCACGGGCACCGATGCCCGGTGGATCGAGCGTCTGAACGGCCGAAAGAACCTCCGCGACCAGGGTGACAGGCTGATCGAGTTCGGCCGCCACTTCTTCGATGGTCATGGTGAGATAGCCCCGCTCATCGATGGAACCGATGAGGTAGTCGCCGATCGCCTCGGCGTCTTCGCCAAGGCCACGGTAGCGGAGCTGCTCGGCCAGATGCTCGTCCAGCGAGGGGCGCGAGACCGGAACCCGTTCGACGAATTCCTCGTGCCGTTCTTCCGACCGGGTCGTGGAGGAGTCCGACCCCTGCTGCATGAACTCGGTCCAGTCGACTTCCTCATTCGACTCGGGCGCTTCCTGGGGCTCGGCCTCGTCACGTTCGAGGCGGTTCTCCTCGCCGAAATCATCGGCGGAGGTTTCCTTTTCCGGTTCCTCGGTCAGCTCGTCGACTTCCTCGAGGAGTGGATTCGAGATCATCTCCATCTTCAACATCTGCTGCAGCTCCAGTGTCGGCGCCTGCAACAGTTTCAGCGCCTGCTGGAGCTTCGGCGTCATGACGAGCTTCTGCGTCTGCGTCAGACGCAGGCCCTGCCTCATCTCCATTACGGCGTCCTTTCGCGAGGTGCCATCGACCGGTGAATCACAGTTGAAACTTCTCTCCGAGATAGAGGCGCCTGGCCTCGGGATCCGCCGCCAGTTGGCTGGCCGTTCCCGAGAGCTTGATGCGCCCCTGGAACATAATGAACGCGTGGTCGGTGGAGGACAAGGTCTCGCGCACGTTATGATCGGTGATCAGAATCCCCAGTCCCTTCGCCTTGAGTCGCAGCACGATCTCCTGGATCTCGGCAACCGCGATCGGATCGATGCCAACGAACGGTTCGTCGAGCAGGAGGAATCGCGGGTACGAGGCCAGCGCGCGCGTGATCTCCAGGCGCCGCCGTTCACCACCCGACAGGTTCCAAGCTTTGCGATCGGCGAGCTTCCCCAAATCGAGCTCGGCCAGCAACTCCTCCAGGCGGGCACGTCGCTCCACTTTTGTCATCGGCATCGTTTCGAGGATGGCCTCGATATTCTCCTTCACCGACAGTTTTCGAAAGACGGAGGGCTCCTGCGGCAGATAGCCGACGCCGAGCCGGGCTCTGCGGTACATCGGCATGCGCGTCAGGTCGGCCTGGCCCAGTCGGATGCTCCCCGATGTTGGCGCCAGGAGGCCCACGATCATGTAGAAAGTCGTCGTCTTGCCGGCACCGTTCGGACCCAGAAGCCCCACAACCTGCCCGGGGCTCACCGTGAGGCTGACGCCGTCGACCACCCGGGTCTTGCCGTAGTAGCGGACCAGGTCGATGGCCGAGAGAACGTCCGTGGACGCAAGGGCGGAGCGCCCGGCGCGATCAGTCATGGGGACGGTCACGGGCATCGATTCGCACCTGCTGTGTCGTGTAGTCAGTGAGATCGGGATTGCTCTCGAAGCCCACCCCGGTCATCACGCCGTCCGGCCGGGCCAGGCGGAACGGCAGATCGGTCTTCACGCGGTTTTGCACGCTGCTCCAGTCGAGCCGTTCGGTGGTCAGCGTATCGCCCTGTGCCGTGACGACGAGGACGTGACCCCGGGCCGTCATGTCGTTATTGCTGCGCTGGACGACGCCCTCGTCAGCCGTCAGGACCGATGTGATCTGCCCGGTCGAGTTGTAGAAATCGACATGCACCCGGGTGGCAATGGTCTGATCGGGCTGGCGAAAGGTCTCCGAGGAATCGGCCTTGAGAACCCAGCGCAGCTGTCCGTCGAAAGTTTCCCGAAGCGTGACGCCGGCAAGCATGGAACTCGACTCCTCGTTGGCGGGAGCGCCACCCGGGGGCTTTGACTCGCTGCATCCCGTCGCGAACAGGGCCGCACCGGCAAGGAGAGATGAAAGCGTGAGCAGAGCTGGAAGTGACAGGCCAGGTTGGACGGCGGCGCTGGAGGTTTTCGCCCCGCAGAGCCGCACCGGCCGGCCCCATCGGGGATGCATCCAGGCCCAGGAGGCCGGGTCCCGGCGGATCATCTGCTCCAGCGCCGCAACGGCCTCCCCCAGCAGACGGTCGACGGACAAAGGTCCCGCCCCGACGGGAAGAATGGCCGGGCCGATCGTGATTCGATGCCCGCCGTCCTCGCGCCGGCCGATGGTCACCGGCACCAGGGTCGCCCCGGTGGCGATGGCCAGCCGGGCTGGCCCCGTGGCAAATCGTGACGGGCGGCCGAAGAAGTCGAACCATCGCCCCCCGTTTCGAACACGGTGATCGATCAGAAGCCCGAGGACGCCGCCATCCGCGAGGATCCGGTGCGCCCTGCGGGCGGCAGCCAGGCCACCGACCTTGATGGTTTGCGTACCGATTGCTGCGCGATGCGCATCCAGCCACTGATCGAGCCGGGCTTCACGAATCGGCCGGGCAAGCCCAATGACCGACACGCCTCGATCGGAGAGCGCGGGTGCGATGAGCTCCCATGCCCCCTGGTGACCCCCGATCAGGATGACGCCATGCCCCGCCGCCAGGGCGGCGGTCAGATGATCAAGACCGGCCACGTCAAGACGGCGCCGCCGTTCTTCCGGACTCCAACGCGGAAGGGCCGCCACGTCGAAGATGTTCTCTCCGAGGCGTTCGAACACCGCACGGGCCAGAACCCCCTGTTCCACTTCGGACAGTTCCGGCCAGGCGTGCGCGAGGTTGTCTCGGGCGATCCATCGATCCCTCCGGACCAGCCGAAATCCGAGCGATCCAAGGCGGCGCCCGATTCGCAGTCCAATCGGGCGGGGGCACCGAGCCAGTGATTCCATGAGGAATCGACCGGCATGGCAGCGAATCATCCGACCCAGATCGGTGGTCGATTGTGCCGTCATCGCTGCTCCCGGGAAATTGTCTCGTGATTTGTCATCATATAAGTAAGTATCCGACCTTGGGGGGTCCGGTCAAGCAACTAATATGCCATTTCGATATCAGGCTGGCTTCAGACAATCATGCAGGTGCACGATTCCGGCCGCGCGGTCGACATCATCAATCACCACCAGTGAGGTCACAAATCCCTGAGCCGGGTCCTCCATGACCCGAACCGCCTCGGCCACGGGTGCCTCCCGATTGATCGTGCGCGGACGATTGCTCATGAACAAAGACACCGGCTGGTCCAGCGCCGCGGCGCCCATGTCGGACAGAAAGATCCGTTTCAGGTCGCCGTCGGTGAGGATGCCGGCCAGGCGGCCACAGGCCCCGGTGACCGTCGTCACACCGAGCTTCTTTCCCAGGATCTCGACCAGGGCTTCCCGGAGCGTGGCCGTCTGGGGCACCGCCGGCAATGCCTCGCCGGAGTGCATGATCTCTGCCACCGTCAATCCGGCCTGGCGGCCGATCAGGCCGCCGGTGTGAATGAATGCCAGGCTTCGCGCATCGAAGCCGCGCCGGTGCATGAGGGCCACGGCGAGCGCGTCGCCAAGGGTCATTGCCGCCGTCGTCGAAGCCGTGGGAATCAGATCCTCCGGTCCGGCGTCGCGGACCCGTCCAAGCGGCAGCGTAATCCGGGCCGCCCGGGCCAACGGTGAATCGAGATCAGCCACCAGGGCCACCACGGGCACGCCAAGGCGCGCCAGCAGCGGCAACAATTGCGTCAACTCCGCTGTCCGGCCACTCTTCGAGAAGGCCAGCACCACATCATCCTTCGTCACGACTCCGAGATCACCGTGGAGCGCGTCGGAAGTGTGCAGGAACAGGGCCGGCGTGCCGGTCGAGCTCAACGTGGCCGCAATCTTGGCGCCGACAAGACCCGACTTTCCGATGCCGGTCACGACGATGCGTCCCCGCGCCTTGTCGAGCAGCTCGACCGCGGCCAGGAATCGTTCGTCGAGTGCGTCGGAGAGGCCGATGATGGCATCACGCCCGGCCTCGATGACCTGACGGGCGGCGGCCAGAAGTGCCTCGCGATCATCGCTCATGGGCAGCGTTCGCCCGTCACCGCGCGCCCGCGTCCTTCCGGATCACGAAATCGCTGGTCGAAAGAAACTGCGACAGCGTTTCCTCCCAGCGCCCTTCCCGCCGGAGCAGCCACTCGACCGCCTCTCGAACCGCTCCGTAACCGCCATTCCGGATAGTGACGTAGTGAGCCACCTCCCGAACCTCGGCGACCGCGTCGCCCACGGCGATGGCCAGGCCGCACGCTTTCATCCCCGAGAAGTCTTGTAAGTCGTCGCCGACGAAAGCGGCGTCGGCGGTGGTGCACCCCAGTTCGGCGCAGACGCGTGCCACGTGCTCATGCTTCCTGGCCGCTCCGAGAATGGCCCGGGCACCGAGCTCCCTGGCCCGCCGTTCGGCCGCGGCATTTTCCCGGGCTGACAGGAAAACGACCTCGATGTCGGCCAGCATCGCAAGCCGGATGCCGACCCCGTCATGGGCATGGAATCGGCGCAGGTCGTCCCGTTCGCCAAGAATGATGCCGCCATCGGTGAGCGTGCCGTCGACATCCAGGAACAGGACGCGGGTCACAGCCAGGTTTCCCCGACCAGCAGGGCCTCGCGGACCCGGACCAGTGATTCGAGTATCTGGCCGGCCTCGGCCAGCGGAAGCATGGTGGCCGCGTCCGACAGCGCGTTGGCCGGATCGGGATGCGTTTCGAGAAAGACGGCATCGGCGCCGGCAGCCACCGCGGCGCGGGCCAGCGGCAGGGCGAACTCGCGGCGCCCGCCGGTCACCCGTCCACCCGGCTGCTGAAGACTGTGCGTGACATCGAAAACGGTCGGCCAGCCGGTCGCGGCCATGATGGCAAAGCTCCGCATGTCGACGACCAGATCGCCATAGCCGAACGTGGTGCCACGCTCGGTCAGAAGGACGCCGCCGGCTCCGGCTGCCGAGGCCTTTTCCGCGGCCTGCTCCATGTCCCCCGGAGCCAGAAACTGCCCCTTCTTGATGTTCACGACCTTGCCGGTCCGGGCCGCCGCCTCGATCAGGGCCGTTTGCCGGCTCAAAAAGGCCGGAATCTGCAGAACATCGACCACGGCGCCGGCCGTGCCCGCCTCCCCCGGATCGTGCACGTCCGTCAGGACGGGAACGCCGAACTCACAGCGTATGGCCGCCAGCATGTCGAGTCCCGCGTTGAGCCCCGGGCCGCGGTAGGACTCGACCGCCGACCGATTGGCCTTGGCATACGAGGCCTTGAAAACAAACGGCACATTGAGCCGGGCGCACACATCGCGCATCTCGCCAGCCACTCGCCGTGTGATCTCCAAGGATTCCAGGACGCACGGGCCGGCGATTACGGCCAGGCGCTTACCGCCGAACAGCGCCGAATGATTCTCGGTGCCGACCCTGACCAGCCGCCGGTCCGCGGAGGGCTTGATCAGGCCGGACGCTCGGCCGGGCGCTTGACGCCCTGGATGACCTGACCCGCGTGGACAATCGCCGCCTTGATGAACCCGGCAAATAGCGGGTGGGGCCGGTTCGGCCTTGACTTGAGCTCGGGATGAAACTGCACGCCCACGAACCAGGGATGCTCATCCAGCTCGAAGATCTCGACCAGGTTCAGGCCGCGGTGCACTCCCGCCACGCGAAAGCCGGCCCGCTCGAACATCTCGCGATAGGCATTGTTGAATTCGTAGCGATGGCGGTGGCGCTCGTGCACCAGTTCGGAGCCGTACGCCGCGTGGGTCCTGGTATCGGTGGGGACGAAACACTCGAAGGAACCAAGGCGCATCGTGCCCCCCTTCTGGGTCTTGGTGGCCTGATCGGCCATGAGGTCGATGACCGGGTGGGGCGTACTCCGATCGAACTCGCTGGAGTTGGCGTCCTTCAGTCCGCACGCGTGCCGGGCAAACTCGATGGCGGCGCACTGCATGCCCAGGCAGATGCCAAAGAAGGGCGTACCGGTTTCGCGGGCCCAGCGGACAGCGGCCACCTTTCCTTCAACCCCCCGTTCACCGAAGCCTCCGGGGATGAGCACGCCATCGACATCGCCGAGGAGTCGCGCCGCGCCCTGTGCCTCAACATCCTCGGAGTCGACCCACTCGATGTCGACGCGGGTGTTGTTGGCCACGCCGCCGTGGGCCAGCGCTTCGATGATGCTCTTGTAGGCGTCGCGCAGGTTGGTGTACTTGCCGACCACGGCCACGCGCGTCACGCTGGGCGCGTTCTCGATCGTGTCGATGAAACCGCGCCAGAAACCGAGGTCGGGCTCATTCACCTTCACATCCAGCAGTTCGACCACCTGCCGGTCCAGGCCCGCCTCATGCAACATGAGCGGCACGCGGTAGATCGAGGGAACATCAATGGCCTCGATGACCGCCTCCTTCGACACATTGCAGAACAACGCGATCTTCTCGCGCAACTCCGCCGAGAGGCTGACCTCGGAACGGCAGACCAGGATGTCCGGCTGGATGCCGATCTCGCGAAGTTCCCTGACCGAGTGCTGCGTCGGCTTGGTCTTGACCTCGCGCGCGGCCTTGAGGAACGGGACATACGTCAGATGGATGAACAGCGTGTTGCGCCGCTCCTCGAGCCGCATCTGCCGGATGGCTTCGAGAAACGGCAGACCCTCGATGTCGCCCACGGTGCCGCCGATCTCGACGATGGCCACATCGACGCCGTCGGCGTCTCCCACCTCGCGCATCCGGCGCTTGATCTCGTCGGTGACATGCGGAATGACCTGGACGGTTCGCCCGAGGAAATCTCCCTTCCGTTCCTTCTTGATGATCGTGTCGTAAATCTGGCCCGTGGTGATGTTGTTCGAGCGGGTCAGGTTCAGATCGACGAAGCGTTCATAGTGGCCGAGGTCGAGATCGGTTTCAGCGCCGTCGTCGAGAACGAAGACCTCGCCATGCTGAAAGGGGCTCATTGTGCCCGGATCGACGTTGAGATAGGGATCGCACTTCTGGAGCGTCACCTTGAGCCCGCGGGCCTTCAACAGGTGCCCGAGCGATGCCGAAAGAATCCCCTTACCGAGCGAGGAGACCACACCACCGGTCACGAATACGTATTTCGACATGGCGTCTTCTCCCCTTTCGATGGGACGCGATCCGGATTCATCCGGCCTGGCGTTGGCTAATGCCGGCCAACCGATGACGGGCTCGCAACAGATCTGCCGGCGTGTCGACTCCCATCGACTCCGTCGGACGAACAATCACCCGGATCCGAACCCCGCGCTCGACCGCGCGAAGCTGTTCCAGGCTTTCCATCACTTCCAGACGACCGGGCGGCCACCCCACGAACTGCATGAGGAACGCCCGCCGGTAAGCATACAACCCCAGGTGCCGGAGCGAGAGGGCCAGCGCCGCCGATTCCGACGACGATGGCCCAACACCCGGCAACGCCGAGCGGGAGAAGTAGAGCGCCGATCCGTCGTCCGCGAGGACAACGGTGACCGTGGCCGGATCCTCGCGGTCTCCGGGCCTCGCCTTCGTCGCCACGGTGGCCATCTCGAGGGACGGGTCGGCCAGAAGCACGCCCGCCAGATCCCGGATCAACTCCGGTTCGATGAACGGCTCATCTCCCTGAACGTTGATGATGATGTCATCCGGCCGATCGACGGACGAGGCCATTGCCTGAAGTGCCGCGGCGATCCGGTCGCTGCCGGTCGGGCATTCCGGCGGCGTCAGGATCGGTTCCGCGCCGGCCTCCCGCGCCGCCGCCGCGATCCGCTCGTCATCGGTGGCAACGATGACGGCCCCCACCTTGGCCTCAATCGCCCTCCCCACGACATGCGCCACGAGCGGACGCCCCCCGAGATCGGCGAGGGCCTTTCCTGGCAATCGCACGGATGGATAGCGAGACGGAATGATGATCAGGGTGCGGATGGCGGTGACCCCGGAAGCGGAAGGAACCGACAACGAATGTCGGAAAGGCACATTACCGTACGGGGGTGGGATGTCAAGAG
>Ga0163152_10003720_pt1 | contig 19601 bp, 12 predicted proteins | sample OliLakLV19MP8IB2_FD_148635 | JGI IMG/M metagenome (GOLD analysis project Ga0163152, IMG submission 148635) | Freshwater microbial mat bacterial communities from Lake Vanda, McMurdo Dry Valleys, Antarctica - Oligotrophic Lake LV.19.MP8.IB-2 | ecosystem: Environmental > Aquatic > Freshwater >...
CTGGTGCACGGACGTGGACGGAGACGATGGGCAGACCATCGACGCGGATTCGGGCGCGTTCCTCTACAGCCCTCCCTGGGAGCTGCGCACGCTCGCGGCGCCGTCCATCGTGCGCGCGGGAACCGCGGTGACGTTCGGCTTCGAAGGCCTCGAGGGGGAGCGAATCGATCTGATGCTCAGTCCGCAGTCCGGCTTCCGCCCGCAGCTGGACTGGCAAGGTGTCGTCCAGGTCGACGAGCTGGTGCCGCGCCGACGGCTGATCGTGGGCCAGTTGCCGGCGAGCGGCAAGCTTCAGTTTCCTGTTGAGCTGCCTCTGCCGCCCGGTCAGCAGGCCCGGGTCGTCCATGCGCAAGCGCTGTACACCGGAACGGTCCACGAGGTAGGGCAATCCCGGATCTCTTCAGCGCGCAGCATCGTCGTGCTCGATCCGGCCTATTGACGAGAGGATGCGCACGAGGGCGACGCGGACCACCGTCGCTGTGGACGCTGCCGGAGCGGACGCTTAGGCTCCGCGCCACCCTCCCGTGAGCACGAACCGCGTCGCCGTCGTCGAGCAGAACCTCGATCGCTACCTCGAATCCGCCGCGTCGGGGGAGCAGCGTCTGGCGCCGGACGCGCCGTTGCGCGAGGGCTCGGAGCTCACGGCGCGCAAGGCGGTCGAGCTGTTCGAGGACCAGGTCCTGTCGCGCGCGCTGGACGTGGCCGCGCGTGAGCTGAAGCGCACGAACCGCAGCTTCTACACGATCTCGAGCGCGGGCCACGAGAACAACGCGGTCCTCGGTGCGCTCCTGCGGCTCGACGATCCGTGCTTCCTGCACTACCGGTCCGGTGCGCTCATGATGGCGCGCAGCCGGTTGCTGGTCGGATCGACGCCGGCGTTCGACACGCTGCTCTCCCTGTGTGCCTCGAAGGAGGATCCCATCAGCCACGGCCGCCACAAGGTGTGGGGCAGCCGGCCGATGTGGGTGCCGCCGCAGACCTCGACGATCGCGTCGCATCTGCCCAAGGCGGTCGGCCTCGCGTTCGCGCTGGCGCGCGGGAAGCGCAATGGCGTCGACACGGGGCTCGCGAAGGACGCGCTGGTCTTGTGCAGCTTCGGTGACGCGTCGGCCAACCACGCGACGGCGCTGTCGGCCTTCAACCTGGCGCGATACGCGCAGCGGCGCGGCAACCCGATGCCGATCCTGTTCCTGTGCGAGGACAACGGCATCGGCATCTCGGTCGACACGCCGCGCGGGTGGATCGAGGACACGTACTCGAATCAGACGCAGATGCGCTACTTCCGCGCGGAAGGATCGCTCGACGAGGTCTGGGACGCGTGCGCGGCGGCGGTGGCGTTCTGCCGCGGGACGCGTTCGCCGACGTTCCTGCACATGCGGACCACGCGCCTGTGGGGCCACGCGGGCAGCGACGTCGAGACGACGTACCGCACGGTCGACGAGATCGAGGCAGTCGAGGCGCAGGACCCGCTGCTGGCCAACGCGCGGCACCTGGTCGAGACGGGCACGGCCGCGCCGGCCGAGCTGCAGGCGCTCGTGCGCGACACGCGCGAACGCGTGATGGCCGCAGCCGACGAAGCGGCGCGGCGCCCGCGTCTCGTGTCGCGCGCGGAGGTCGAGGCGCCGCTCGCGCCGTGGAACGAGGCACGCGTGCGCGCCCGCGCGGCGCGCGTGCCGTCGCCCGAGGTGCGCGCGGAGTTCTTCGCGAACCAGATGCCGGAGGCGGCGAAGAGCCCGACGAAGCGCACGCTGGCGGCGCACGTGAACTCGACGCTGCATGACCTGATGCTGCAGTATCCCGAGACGCTCTTGTTCGGCGAGGACACAGCCAAGAAGGGCGGCGTCTACGGCGTCACGCAGGGCCTGCAGAAGCGCTTCGGCCTGTCGCGCGTGTTCGACACGCTGCTGGACGAGACGTCGATCCTCGGCATCGCGCAGGGCGCGGCGCACGTCGGCTTCCTGCCGCTGCCGGAGATCCAGTATCTGGCGTACGTGCACAACGCGCTCGACCAGCTGCGCGGCGAAGCCTGCTCGCTCTCGTACTTTTCCGCCGGCCAGTTCACGAACCCGATGGTCGTGCGCATCCAAGGCCTCGGCTACCAGAAGGGTTTCGGCGGGCACTTCCACAACGACAACTCGATCGGCGCGCTGCGCGACATCCCCGGGCTCATGCTGGCGATCCCCGCGCGCGGCGACGACGCGGCGCGGATGCTGCGCGGCGCGGTCGCGGGCGCGAAGGAGCACGGCCGCGTCGTGGTTTTCCTGGAGCCGATCGCGCTCTACCACGAGAAGGACCTGCACGAGGACGGCGACGGGCTGTGGCTGACGGATTATCCGCCGCCTTCGACCGATCCGCGCGACGTCATCCTGCCGGGAGACGTGGGCGTGTACGGACCCGACGCGCGCGACGTCCTGATCGTGAGCTACGCCAACGGCCTGCGACTCTCGCTGCGCGCTGCCCGCATGCTCGAGCGCGAGAGCGGCATCCGCGCGCGCGTGATCGACCTGCGCTGGCTCGCGCCGCTGCCGTTCGAAGCCGTGCGGCGCCACGCGGCGGAGTGCGGGCGCGTCGTCGTGGTCGACGAGGCCCGCGCGACCGCCGGCGGCATCGCCGATGCGATCGTGGCCGATCTCGCCGAGCACTCCGTCCCGGCGCGGCTCGCCAGCGTGCGCGCGGCCGACTGCTACGTGCCGCTCGGCTCCGCGACGGCCGCCGTGCTCGTGGGCGAGGAGCAGATCGCCGACGCGATCCGCGAGGTGCTCTCGTGAGCCGCGTCGCGATCCTGTGCCCCGGCCGCGGCTCGTACGCCGAGAAGCAGCTGTGCTCGCTGCCCGACGCGCACCCCTGGATCGACGCGGCCGAAGGGATCCGGCGCGAGTACGGCCTGCCTTCGCTGGTGGAGCTCGACCGCGCCGCGAAGTTCGAGCGCAAGGAGCACCTGCACCCGGCCAACGTGTCGCCGCTGATCTACCTCGTGTCGATGCTCGACGCCGCGGCGATCCAGGTCGAGCACCGCGCGGTCGCCGTCGCGGGCAACTCGCTGGGCTGGTACACGGCGCTCGCGGTCGGCGGCACACTGTCGTTCGAGGACGGATTCCGCCTCGTGCAGGTCATGTCGCGGCTGCAGCACGAGCACCAGGTTGCGCACGGCGGCGGGCAGGTCATCTTCCCGCTCGTCGGCGAGGACTGGCGCGTGGACCCGGCGCGCGTCGACGCGGTCGCGGCGGCGCTCGGATCCTCGAGCGGCGAAGCGTTCCCGTCGATCCACCTCGCGGGCCTGGCCGTGCTGGCCGGCAGCGATGCGGGCATCGCGCACTTGAGGGCCGCGCTGCCCAAGGTGAAGAGCGGCGCGAACCAGTATCCGATCCAGCTGGAGCAGCACGGCCCCTACCACACGCCGCTCGTGCGCGACGTGGCCGAACGCGCGCGCGGCGAGCTGTCCGATCTGCGCTTCGAGCGCCCACGCACGACGCTGATCGACGGCCGCGGCGTGCGCTCGACGCCCTGGTCGGCGGATCCCGACGCGCTGCGCGACTACACGCTGGGCGCGCAGATCGTCGAGCCGTACGACTTCGGCCTCTCGATCCGCGTCGCGCTGCGCGAGCACGCACCCGATCACCTCGTGTGCCCCGGCCCTGGCAATTCGCTGGGCGGCGTGGTCGGCCAGGCGCTGGTCGCCGAGGGCTGGCGCGGCGTGCGCGACAAGGACGGCTTCACGCGCGTCCAGGACAGCGGCGCGCCGATCCTCGTCTCGATGCGGCGCTAGGAGTGGAGACTCGATTGCGAGCGGAGCCGACGGTACGCGCGGGCCCGTTCCAAGGTTTCGTACTGCGCGGGCCGGTCTGGCATTGGCTCGTGCCGGCCGTCGTGGCGTTCGCGCTCGTGCTCGTCGTCGGCTGGAGCGTGCTGCGCACCGCGCACCCGCACGAGGACGCCTACATTCTCTTCAAGTACGCGCGCAACCTCGCGGACGGTCACGGCATCGTCTACTGGCCCGGCGGACCGCCGGCGGAGGGTGCGACCGACTTCCTGTGGTTGATCCTGGTCGCGGCGTTGACGAGCGTCGGCATCGACGTCGCGCTGGCGGCCTGCATCGGCAACGCGTTCGGAGCGGGCTTGCTCGTGTACGTCGCCTACAAGCTCGTCGCGCGGGCGGGCGGCTCGCCCCTGCTGGCCTGGGCGCCGCTCCTCTTCCTGATCAGCGGCGCGGCGTTCGCGGCGTACGTCGGCTTCAGCGCGCTGCTCTACTGCGCGGTGGCCGCGCTGCTCTACCAGCACACGGTGCACGCGCTCGAGCAGTCCACGGGCGCGCGCTCGCTCCCGTGGCTCGCGCTCGTGCTGGCGCTGTTCCGGCCGGACGGCGTGCTGCTCGGCGCCGGCTTCGTCGCACTCGGTCTCCTCGCAGCGCGCCGCGCGGGTCGGCTCGGTCCGTTCCTCCGCCACGTCCTCGGCGCCGGCGTCGCGGGCGCGCTCTACTTCGTCTGGCGCTGGAGCTACTTCGGCCTGGCGCTGCCCCTGCCGCTCTATGTGAAGGCGCATGGCGCCGCCGAGTTCTCCTGGAGCGGCCTCCTCGAAGATCCCTACCGTGTGCTGCCCGGCCTCGAGGCCAACCTGATCTGGCTCGCCAGCAGCGAAGGTCCCCTGCCGCTCTTGGCCGGCTGCGTGGTCCTGTGGTTCCTCATGAGCTCCGCGGCGCGGCGCAGCTCCGCGCGCTGGATCCTGCTCGGGCTGACGCCCGGCGTCCTGCTCCTCGCGAGCCTGTGTTTCGCGCGTCAGACCCAGAACATCGGCTCGCGCTACCAGGCGCCGGTCTACGCGCTGGCCTTGATGGCGCTCGTCGCGCTGGCGGCGCACGTGCGCGACGGCCGCGCGTGGAAGCGGATCGCGGCGGCGCTGATCGTCGTCGCGGGGCAAGTGCCGCACTTCACGACGTACCTGCGACGCCTGAACCGCGTGTGGGAGCCGCGCGGCTACGCCGACACGTTCAGCGTGCGGCTCGGCCGCATCCTCGACCCGACGCGCGTGCTGGCGCTGACGGAAGCCGGCCGCCTGGCGTACTGGACCGACGCGCGTGTCGAGGACCTCGTCGGGCTGAACACGCCGCGCAATGCGCTCGCGCCGGTCGACGCAGCCTACCTGACGAGCATCGACCCCGACGTCGTCATGTTCTACGCCAGCACGTTCGACCTGCAGGACACGCTGAAATCGGGCGATTCCGTGATGCCGCTCGACGAGCACCGCCTGCGCGGCGGCCTGTTGCCCGGATTCGAGGACGCGTACGAGCACGGCGTCGCGCGCTTCGCGTACGGGCTGACGCCCGAAAAGACGTCGGCGATGGCCGCAGCGAAGTTCCTCGCCACGTCGGGACGCTACTCGATCTTCGCAGTGCGCCACCTGGGCAGCTTCAGCCACGTTTACGGCATCAAGAAGGACCTGCCCGAGCACGACGCGATCGTCGACGCGCTGCGCAGGACGTCCGGACGCGAAGGCGAGTACGAGCCGTACTGGTCCGCCGCGCACGCGCGCTGACCGTTTCGCGGACGCCACGCGGCGACGCGACCGTTCCTGCGACGCTACGGGACGCGGCCCGGAAGCTGCGTTGGCGAGGCCTGCGACGCGAGGCACGCCGGTTGCCTTGCACGTGCGCTGCGGCACGTGCCGCCGGGCCGCCCGCCTGCATTGCGCATTCCATTCATGAAGAGATCGCTCACTCTCGTCGCGCTGCTGCTCGCAGCCGGCAGCACGTTCTTCCTCGACACGACCAACGCCCACGGCGGCAGCTACAGGGGTCCGGGCGATACGGTTCCGCCCGGTGGCGGAGGCGGCGGTGGCGGCGGCACGGGACCCAGCGTGCCCGGAACGTCCAGCCCCAGCACCGGTCTGCCCGGATCTCCCGGAACTCCCAGCCCCGCCGGACCCGGCAGTCCGACCGGTGGAGTCGGTGGCCGTGGCCCCAGTCCCGTCACGGGCGGCGGCCCGGGCACCGACCTCACGACGTGGGAGTTCTGGTGGGGCTTCAACAAGCACCAGTACCTGAACCTGAAGGCGCACGTCCACGCCGGCCTCACGCGCACCGGCGCCGACGACTTCTTCACCGGCCACGGCACGAACGATTCCGCGCGCAACACGTTCAAGCCGTCCGACGAAGTCGTGCGCAAGGTTCTCGTGCCCGCGCTGAAGGACGCGCTCGGGAAGGAGCGCCACAACGACATCGTCACGGGCTCGTTGATCGCGCTGAGCAAGATCGGCGATGCGACGAACGAGGACGGCACGTCGGAGTTCGAGCCGATCCTCGCCCGGTTCCTGGCCGACCCGAACCAGGAGATCGCCGAAACGGCCGCGGTCGCGCTCGGAATCCTGGCCAACGAGGCCTCCGTCGCGAAGCTCGAGGATCTGGCGCTCGACACGGCCGCGGGTCGCAAGCTCGTCGGCTCGAGCGAGGTCCGCTACCGCACGCGCGCCTTCGCGACGTACGGCCTGGGCCTGATCGGAGCGCGCAGCGGCAAGAATGAGATCCGTCAGGACGTCGCGCGCGTCCTGATCGAGCTGATGCAAAGGCCCGACACGAGCACGCGCGACGTCAAGGTCGCCGCCGTCGTCGCGCTGGGCCTCACGCCGATCGACGTCGATCCCATCGAGAACCCCGGTGGCGCGGCCGACAACGCCGCGTCGCGCCAGGCGCAGCTGCGCTACCTGCAGCGCTACTTCCAGGACCAGAAGAACCACTACATGATCCGCGCGCACGTCCCGACCGCGATGGCGCGCCTGCTCGACGGCGCTCCCGCCGATGCGAAGGACGGGATGGCAGGTCTCTTCCTGGACGCGCTCGACAAGAACTCGAAGGAGCGCGACGAGGTGCGGCAGAGCTGCGTGCTTTCGCTGGGCATGATCGGCGACTCCGACGCGGACAAGGTCGACGTCGATATCCGCGCCGCGCTGAAGCGCATGGCCGTGCAGGGCGACCAGCAGTCCCGGAGCTTCACGAACATCGCCATGGCGCAGATCGGCGGCCGTCCCGGCCAGGGCACGAGCAACGACCTGGGTCAGAAGGACGCGCGCGATTTCCTGCTGAATCAGCTCACGAAGGGCGACAGCCACATGAAGACGTGGGCCGGCATCGGCATCGGCGTCATGGAGCACGCGCTGACCAAGAACGACGTCCCCGCCTCCTCTGCCTCGGGTACGGCGAAGGACACGCTGCGCAAGGCGCTCGAGGAAGCCTCCAGCCCCGATCATGTCGGAGCGTTTTCGATCGGCGTCGGCATCGCCGGCGACCTCGAGTCCCGCAAGGTCCTGGCGCACAAGCTGAAGCACACGTCCGAGCACAACACGCGCGGCTACGTCGCGATCGGCCTGGGCCTCACCGACGCCCGCGATTCGGTCAAGGACATCCAGGCGATCGTGAAGGAGTCGAAGTACGCACCCGACCTGATGAAGTCGGCCGCGATCGGCCTGGGCCTCTTGGGCGACAAGGAGCTCGTGCCCGACCTCGTCACGATGCTGGGCCAGGCGAAGGGCATGTCTTCGCAGGCGGCGATCGCCACCGCGCTGGGCTACATCGGCGACAGCCGCTCGGTCGACCCGCTCGTGGCGATGCTGACGAAGGGTGACGGCCTCACCGACTCCGCGCGTGGCTTCGCCGCCGTGGCGCTGGGCATCGTGGCCGACAAGGAGCCGTTGCCGTGGAACGCGAAGATCTCCACGAACATCAACTACCGCGCGAACACGACTTCGCTGACGGGTGAGAACGGGACGGGGATCCTGGACATCCTCTGACCGGGGAGAGGCCCGGTTGGGAGCCGGTGAGATGTGGGCCGCGGCGCTCCGCGCGTCGCGGCCCCGATTCATCGTTCCCCGGGACTCGAACTCCGTCAGCGTTCGTGCGGCGAGATGAGGTCGACGGTCGCGCCATCGCTCGGCAGCGCGACGAAGAGGTCGCCCGCGCTGGCGGGAGCCTCTCGGTAGAAACGGACGCGAAGCGCCCCCATCAGCCGCTGCGCATCCTCGCTTGACGCGAGCGCGACGATGCAGCCGCCGAAGCCGGCGCCCGTCAAGCGAGCTCCGTCGGCGCCGGATTCGCGCGCGATCTGGACCAGCTCGTCGAGCTCGGGGCACGAGACGTCGTAGTCGTCGCGCAGGCTCTCGTGCGAAGCGTTCATGAGCTCACCGAAATGCGCGCGCTCGCCGCGCTCCATCGCGTCGAAGGCTTGCGGCACGCGCGCGCCTTCCGTGACGACGTGGCGGAACCGGCGCGCGAGCTCGCCTTCCAGGGCACGATCGCCCGCTGCCAGGAGTTCCGCCTGCGGCACGATCTCCACCAACCCGCGCCACGTTCGCGGCCATGACACGGCACGCGGGTCGGCGAGCACGCCCGCCAGCGCCGCGCGGCACTCCGCGACCCGCGCGTTGTACGCCGCGCGCGCTCGGCCGGCTTTTTCCGCGCCGACGAGGCTGTTCGCCACCACGAAACGCCAGTCCTCGGGCACGCGCACGGCGCGCGTGCTCAGCGGCTCGAAGTCGATCCGAAGCGCATGACCCGCTCGGCCGCCGAGGCTGATCGCCTGATCCATGCCGCCGCTCTGCACGCCCACGTAGCGCTCGGCGCGCGCGGTGAGCTCCATCAGGTCCTCGCGCGCCATCGTGCGCTCGTTCGCGGCGAGCAACGCCAGCGTCGCGGCGACCACTGTCGCGGACGACGAGGACAGTCCGGCGGCGGGCGGCACGTCGCCGCTCACGAACGCGTCCATGCCGCGCTCGATCAGGCCCTGGCGCGCGAGCTCCTGCGCCGCGGCCTGCACGTAGTTGGCCCAGTCTCCGCGCTCGAGCGGCTCGATGTCGCGCGACAGCTCGAACTCGCGCGCCGCGTAGCGTTGCGCATCGGCGTTCACGAGCCGCACCCGGCCGTCGGTCCGCGCCGCGAGGACCACCTGGACCGCGTGCTGGATCGCCATCGGCAGCACGGGCAGACCGTTGTAGTCCGTGTGCTCCCCGATCAGGTTCACCCGACCCGGCGCTCGCGCGCGGTGCGTCGGCCGGCGGCCGAACGCGCGGTGGAAGGCCGTGGGCGGATCCTCAGGCATGCCGCCTAAGCATGCCGCCGCGGTGCTGCCGGGAAAGCGCGATCCTCGGCGCCTCGATCGGACTCCAGGTCGAGGTGCTGTCGCAGCCCGATTGCGGGCGGGCCCTCGACGCGAACGGCGACGAGGCTCTGCACGTGAACCCTCTCGACGGGTGCCCCTGGGCGAGCTCACCGTTGCGGGCGTCCGGGAACGGCAACGGATGGCCAGGCCCGCATTGCTAACATGGCTGCGTGAAGGTGTGGCCTCTCCAACACGCGCGTCTGGCCGCGTTCTTCGTGCTCGTGGCGCTGCTCGGCGCCGGCGTCGGAATCGTCCTCCTGGAGTCGATCGCCCCCGAGGCGCTGGACACGCGGACCGGGGCCGTCATCGCCGCGGCGGCGGCCGCGACGGGCCTCATGGCCTTCGGCGGCGTGCTGTTCCACCGGCTGAACGTGCTGCGCGAGAAGTTCCTCGAGTCCGAGGCGCACCTGCGGGCCCTCGAGGTCGAGTCGCTCAAGTACCGCGCGTTGCTCGAAGGCGCGGCCGACATGGTGCTCGTGCTCGACCCGACTAGCGGCGCCGTGCTCGAGGTCAACGGGCGCGCGCGCGAGGAGCTGGGTCTCGACGGTTCCGCCACGTTCTCGGAGCAGCTCTCGAGCACCGAGTTGGCCGCGCTGCGCACGGCGCTGGCCGAAGCGGTGGCCGATCCGGGCCGCGTGCGATCCCTGCCGGAAGTGCGCCTGCGCTCGGCCGCGGGCCGCATGCTCGTGTGCGAGGCGCGTCTCGCCGCGGTCGAACTCGCCAACCGGCGCGTCGTGCAGGTCGCGCTGCGCGATCGCACGCACGAGCGCGCGATCGAGAACGAGCTGGCCGTACGGGAACGGCTCTCGTCGCTGGGCCTCCTGACCGCGGGCGTCGCGCACGAGATCAACAACCCGCTCGAGGGCATCGGAAACCACGTCAAGCTCCTGGGGCGCAAGGACATCGACGACGAGGCGCGCACGCGGCACGTGGAGATGGTGCGGCACGGCTTCGAGCGCATCCGCGACCTCGTGCGCGACCTCCTGCGCTTCGCGCGGCCGGCCTCCGAGCAGGGCGCGGTCGACCTGGCGGCGGTCGTCGAGCGCGCCTGGCGGCTGGCGGCCTACTCGGAGGGATTCCGCGGCATCGAGGTGATGGTGCACGGACTGGAAACCCCGCGGATCGTCCAAGGCGACGCGGGCCGGCTCGAGCAGGTCGTCTTCAACCTGCTGCTCAACGCATCGGTGGCGATGAGGGGCCGCGGCCGCATCGCGATCCGCGCCGGCCGCGAGGACGGCGACGCACCGGCGGTCGTGCTCTCCGTCGCCGACGACGGTCCCGGCATCGCGCCCGAGCACATCGAGCACATCTTCGATCCGTTCTTTTCCGTCGGAGGCGGCACGGGCCTCGGCCTCTCGATCGTGTTCGGTATCGTCCAGGCCCACGGCGGGACCATCAGCGCGAGCAACCGGCCCGAAGGCGGCGCGGAGTTCACGCTGAGGTTCCCCGACCCCGCGTCCAACACCGCAGGAGCAGCCGCGTGACCACCAAGATCGGGGTCCTGATCGTCGACGACGAACCCTACGTGCGCGATTCGATGGCCGAGCTCCTGCGCGCCGAGAACATGCGCGTCGTGACAGCCGCGGGCGCGGCCGAGGCGCTCGACGTGCTGGCCAAGAAGCGCTTCGACGTCATCGTGACCGACCTGAAGATGCCTTCGGGCGACGGCCTGATGCTGCTCGAGGAGTCGCGCGCCGCCGGAATCACGATCCCGATCCTCGTGATCACCGGCGTCGGCACGGTCGCGGTGGCCGTCGCAGCGATGAAGGCCGGCGCGTTCGACTTCCTCCAGAAGCCGGTCGACCCGGACGAGCTCGTCCTGCTCGTGCGGCGCGCGGCCGAGCGGCGCGACCTCGAGGTCGAAGTCGCCTCCCTGCGGCGCGTCGTCGCGCGCCTCGTGCCGCCGCAGCGCCTCGTGGCGCACTCGCCGGCGATGGCGCGCGTGCGCAAGCACATCGAGCACGTCGCGGGCACCGACACGACGGTCCTGGTGCGCGGCGAGAGCGGCACCGGCAAGGAGGTCGTGGCGGCCGAGATCCACCGCCTCAGCGCGCGCGTGCGCGGCCCGCTCGTGATGGTCGACGTGGCCGCGCTGACCGAGGAGGGTTTCGACCCCGAGCTGACCGGCTCGCGTGGACGGCGCGGACGGCTGACGGAGGCGCAGGGCGGCACGCTGGTCCTCGACAACGTCGGCGCGATGGCGCCGGCGGTGCAGACGCGCTTCCTGCGCTTCCTGGAGACGCGCGGGTACAAGCCCAGCGGCGAGGCGCGCGCACGCGAATCCGACGTGCGCTGGATCGCCACGACGTCCGAGGATCTCAAGCAGCGCGTGGCGCAGGGCGCGTTCCGCGCCGACCTCCTGTTCCGGCTGGACGTCTTCCCGATCGAGGTGCCTCCGCTGCGCGAGCGCCGCGAGGACCTGCCGGAGCTGGCCGCGCTGCTCGTGGCCGCGGCGCGCGCGCGTATCAGCGGCAGCGAGCACCCGGAAACGCCGCTGGACGACGAGGCGGTCGAGACGCTGCTCTCGTACGGCTGGCCGGGCAACGTGCGCGAGCTCGACAACGTGCTCGAGCGCGCCACGATCGTGGCGCAGGGCCGCCCCATCGACGCCGAGATCCTGCGCAGTGTCCTGGAGATCAACTTCGCCGTGAAGACGACCCCGCCCGGCGCGGAGCTGAACCTGCGCCGCAACCTGGACGTCCTGGAGCGCGGTCTCGTGCTGAAATCGATCAACCGCACGCGCGGGAAGAAGCGCGAGGCCTGCGACCTGCTCGGGATCGACGCGCGCAACCTGGGTTACTACCTGCGCAAGCACAAGATCCGCGAGGACGAGATGAAGCAGGCTGCGGAGAGTTAGGGCGCGCGCGGGCGCGCGCGGGCGCGCGCTTGAACCGCGCGCCCTATTTTTCTTGGGCGCGCGGGCGCGCGCCGAACGCGCGCTCCGCGCGCGTGGTGCACGGTGGGGTGCGCGGGCCCTTCCGTTGCGCCGTGGCGCAGGACATCCTGCGGGCGTGGTCCTACTCGAGGTCGTGATTGATGGGCGTGAGGCGCTCGAGCGCGCGGTCGCGGGTGGCGCGGGACGCCTCGAGGTCTGTGCGCGGCTCGATCTCGACGGCTTGACGCCGGGGGACGAGCTGCTGGCGGCGGCCGTGGCCACGGGTGTGCCGTGCATGGCGATGGTCCGGCCGCGCGGCGGGACGCACGTGTGGGCGGCGGGCGAGCACGCGGCTTTGCTGGCGGGTGTCGCGCGCGTGCGAGGGCTCGGGGCGCAGGGAGTCGTGCTGGGCGCGATCACGGTCGAGGGCCGGATCGACCGGGGGCTCGTGGCGGAGCTCGTCGCGGCAGCGGGCTCTGCGCCGGTGACGTTCCATCGGGCGTTCGACGCGACGGTGGATCCGTTCGAGGCGCTCGAGGAGCTGGTCGAGCTGCGCGTCGCGCGCATCCTGACCGCGGGGGGCGCGGCGGATGCGTTCGCGGGACGCTTTCGATTGCGCGAGCTCGTCGAGCGGGCGCGCGGGCGCATCGCCATCCTGCCGGGCGGGGGTGTGCGCGCGCACAACGCGGCGGCGATTCTCGCTGCGACCGGCGTGTGGGAGCTCCACAGCTCGAGCGTGTTCACGCCGCCGGCGATTCCGGCCTGAGCGCCCGTGAAGGAATCGGTCGTACGGGCTCCCGGATCCGGTTGGCGCCGCTACGCGGCGTGAGAGCCCGTGAAGAAATCGAGCATACGGGCTCCCGGATGAGGTTGGCGCCGCTACGCGGCGTGAGAGCCCGTGAAGAAATCGAGCATACGGGCTCCCGGATGAGGTTGGCGCCGCTACGCGGCGCTAGAGCCCGTGAAGTCTTCACAGGCTGTGAATGCCGCGACGGCGCGCGGATTCACGCGCGTTTCATCGCGCGCTGACGTTGCGCTCCGGGGCGCGGCGCATCTTCCTGGTGCTGGCGGCAGCCGTTCGCACCTGGAGTCACCCCCCCTTGAGACTGCCGTCCACCGCAGGCTTCGCAGCCTGCGGTTCTCGTTTCGGGCTGTCAGACAGCGCGCGCCGCACGCTGAAAACGACTGCGCCGCGCGTTTCCGCGCGGCGCAGCCAGGTCGGAGAGACCGTGGGGTCTCGCAGGTCGGTCTCAACCGTCGTAGGTGTACTCGCAGACGATGCGGACGCCGACGCGCATGTCGATCTCCGACTGCACGCCTTCCGACTCGCTCAGGAAGCTCTCGCCCGTGACCGCGAAGGTCAGGGGGACGAGACCCCGCTGGCGGTCGAAGAATGCGATGTCCTCCGGATCGTCCAGGTAGAGCAGGCGTTCCTGCAGGCCCATGGGCCCCAGCAGGCGGCCCGAGTCGCCGTCGTAGTCGAGCTCGCCGTCGAACGCCGTTAGGTAGCAGGCCTCGCTGCCCGATTGCTCGGCGGAATCGAGCGTGCGGCCGCCGCGCAGCGCGAGCTGCACGTTCACGGTGTGCGTGAACTGAACGGCACAAGGCGCCTTGGTCAGGTTCTCCACCCTCGCTTGGGAGATGCTCCAGCGCTGGTAGCGCAGCGTCACGGCGCGCGGTATGCCCTGGGTCGGGTCGTAAGCAGGCACCCACACCGTGTCGGACCAGTTGGCCCCGCGCGGGCGGTAGGCGTTTCCGTCGGCAGCGTTGACCGCGGTCAGCGGAATTGCGGCGAGGAGCAGAAGCGGGAACAGGGAGGCAGGCTTGGGAAAGCGGAACATGGGAGCACTCCGAGACCAGATCGAGCGCACGCGCGCTCGTGATGACTAAGCAAGGAACGCTCCGTAGAGGCGACGAAGCCGAAAAATCCGATTTCTCACCGCGCGCGTCCCTTGGTTCGGAAACTCGGTGCTCCAGGTCCTCAGCCCTGGGAACCGCGACGGCCATCGTGAGGCGAAGTCGACGTGGCTCGGCGTGCATCCCCGGGAGCCCGAGATCCGGCTCGCGTCACCCCTTGGGAACGCGATCCGGGGTGCAACACCCGCAATGTTCCATGCCCCCCGGCGCGATGCACAATCTGCACCCCGGCGGCCCCGTTCTTCTGCCGCGAGCACGAGCGGGACGGTTGCCGACGCAGGTTCGGGGTGAACGTCGGGTCGCGGGAGGAGGCGGGATCGGGGCACGGGCGGTCTCGGGAGGGCTGGGTCTGGAGGCCTGAGGCCAGGCGCCGGCCGGATGCCCCGCGCGCTTCCCATGATCGAATCCGCAGGCGGGGACGGACGTTACGTCGGTTTGGCACCCATCTGGTTGGACTGACCCCGCGGGGGGCGAGAATGGCGCCCCCATGGACGAGATGGCCCAGGTCGAGCTAGCCCCCGTGACGATCGCCGAGCAGCCGCCGGCGTTCGAGGCCGGGGATCGGGCCGAGGTCTCGGCCGACATGCTGTCGAAGCGCATCTGCGACTTCGACCTGCGCATCGAAGGCCGTCCGCTCGAGCGCGTCGTCGAGCGCTTCCGCCTCGAGCTCGCCGAGCGCGGCATCACGCGCCTGGCCCCGCACTTCTACCTGACCGACGAGTGGGGCGTGCCGGAGGGCACCGTCGCGATCGGGATCCCCTTCTACCTGGCCGACGAGGAGCTGCTCGACATGCAGCGGCGCCGCGGCCTGGTCGAGGGCGAGGGCGAGGAGGACGTCCTGCGCTACCTGCGCCACGAGATGGGGCACGTCGTCAACTACGCCTACCGCCTGTACGCGTCGGAGGACTGGACCCGCCTCTTCGGGCCCATGTCTCGCCCCTACGTCGAGGACTACAAGGTCAAGCCGTTCAGCCCCGACTTCGTGCGCCACCTGCCCGGCGGATACGCGCAGAAGCACCCGGACGAGGACTGGGCCGAGACGTTCGCGGTGTGGATGACGCCCGGGCTCGACTGGCGGGCGCTGTACGCGGACTCGCCGGGCGCGCTGGCCAAGCTCGAGTACTGCGAGAGCGCGATCCACGCGCTGCGCGACACCGACCCGCAGGTCGTCGACACCCAGATCGACTACGACACGAAGGAGATCCGGGTCACGTTGCAGGAGTTCTTCGAGGTCGTCGACCTGGGACCCGAGCGCATCCCGCGCAGCCTGGACGGCGACCTGTCGGCGATCTTCGGTCGGGCGCGCGAGCGCGCGGCCGGCAAGAAGGCCACGCCCGACGACGAGGCGAAGACCGGCGACGCAGCCGGCATCCTGCGCCGCCAGCGCGAGTTCCTGAGCGCGTCGGTCTACGGCTGGACCGGCGTCGATCCGGCGGTGCTGCGCACGCTGACGAAGCACCTCGAGGCGCGCGCCAAGGAGCTGGGCCTGCGCTACCCGCTGTCGGAACGCGACGAAGTGGCGGCCGAGCTGGCGGCGTTCCTGACCGCGCTGGCGATGAACTTCGTCTACACCGGCAAGTTCATCGCAAGCTGAACGGTCCGGTTGACCACCTTCGGGCTGAGGGTCCAGCACGCTAGCCTGGCCCCGAGCTCGAGGGCCATCCCTGCGTGCGCTACTGGTGGGTGAATCAGAACAAGACGTTCCGCCACGAGTTCGGTGGCGGGTACCTCTGGTCGCCGAAGCGCAAGAGCAACGGCGCGCGAAACCCGTTCTACGAGTTCATGCGCGAAATCTCGCCCGGCGACCTCGTCTTCTGCTTCGCTGACACGCGGATCCCCGCCTACGGCATGGCCCGCTCTCACGCGTACGAGGCGCCCAAGCCCGCGGAGTTCGGCAGCGTAGGCCGGAACTGGGACGACATCGGCTGGAGAGTCGACGTCTCGTTCGAGGCGCTCCTGACGTCCGTCCGCCCGGCTGACTGGATGGAGCGCTTGGCCCCGCTGCTCCCGACACTGTACGCGCCGTTGCTGCCCGACGGACGAGGCGTACAGAGCCTCTATCTCACCGAGCTGACGCAGGTGTTCGCGCTTGCGCTCGCGGATCTGATCAGCCCTCTGCTCGCGGCGATCGCGCGCCGCGAGGCCGTCGCAGAGGAGCAGGTCGCGGTGCATCGCCCAGAGCTCGCGCTCTGGGAAGAACACCTGCACGAGGAAATCCATGCCAACACCGCGATCCCCGAGACCGAGCGCGAGGCCCTCATCCTCGCCCGCCGGGGTCAGGGTGCATTTCGGGAGGGCGTCCAGCGGATCGAACGCATCTGCCGCGTGACGAGGGTCGATCGTCCCGAGCACCTGCGCGCCAGTCACTGCAAGCCGTGGCGGGACTCGAACAACGCGGAGCGGCTCGATCCGGAGAACGGCTTGCTACTGACTCCGTCGATCGATCACCTGTTCGATCGTGGATTCATCTCCTTCGCGTCCGACGGCCGCTTGCTCGTCTCTCCCGTGGCGCACGAAGGTTCGCTGTCGAAGATGGGTGTCCCGTCGCACCGCGGTCTGGACACAGGGCCCTTCACGCAGGGCCAATCGCGGTTCCTCGAGTACCACCGCGACGAAGTCTTCCTGCGGTCCAGCGTGAAGCGCTGAACCGCGCCGTGAGAGTGCTTGCTTCGCTTCCCAGCGCGCATTCGTCGCCTAGAACAAGTCGGGCTCATCGCGCGGCCTCATTTCGAGCAGCTTCGATTCGGTGATCAGCCCCTCCGCGATACCTCGCAAGATGACGTAGGGCTGCAGGAGCGGGTCGGTGAAACGATAGAAGTACCGTCGAGGCAGGCCGTCCCGCTGCAAGACCGAAGCCCGCGAGGCTTCGGTGAACTCGTTCAGGTGGCGGGCGTAGGTGGAGACCGTGACGGGTTTACCGATGATCTTCGCAAGGGGCGCGCGCAGGCTCCCCGGCGAGAAGTAACCCTCGGCATTCTTCTCGGTCAACGCGCAGGCGAGCAACACTTCCTGGAAGAGGTTGTCGGCGCGGACGCTGCGTACCGCTCTTTCGAAGTCCGAGAGGATGCTCTGCTGAGCCTTCTCGACTGCACGACGAGTTGCTCGTTCTACGTCGGCGTCAACGATGATGTCACGATCGTCCTCGATGGCGCTCAACGCAGCGTCGCGAGCGAGAAGGTGTGTGTACACCGGAAGGCCCTCGGACAGTCGGGCGATGCGCTCCCGCGCCGGCGGCTCGATTTCCAGCGCAAGTCGTTGAAGCCCCTTGTCCACGATCTCCTGGAGTTCGCGCTGCGACATCCGCGGCATGCGCACCTGGACCAGGGCCCGTTGAACGGATTGGTGGTCACCGACGAGCTCGTTCACGGAATCGGCGACTCCGACCAGGATCAGGGTCGCGGGCACGGAATGGTCCGACAGCGCCTTGATCGTGTCTGCCAGCGAGGACAGGCCTTCGTCGTCGCCAAAGCGGTCCAGCTCGTCGATCACGATGAGCAGGCGCTTTGGCTGTGCCTCCAGCGTCTCGAGGACGAACGTAGGCGTGACGTCCCCGTCGGCAGATTGAGAGATGCCAAGCTTCCGGAATACGTTGAGCCACAGGCTCCGATACGTGTCCTGGGTGGTGCAGTTCACTCGCACCGACACCAGGGGTGAGGCCTTCGAGACGGGAAAGAGAACCGGAAGGATGTTGGCAAGCGAGGTCTTGCCCACCCCGCGCTCGCCGTACAGCACGGCATGCTGACCGCGCTGACCTAGGACGCTGAAGAGGGTGAGAATCTGAGGCCTGCGCCCGGCGAAGAGATCCGCCGTATTGACTGGCGCACCAGGGGTGAAGGTGCTGGAAACCTCCCCCATCCGCTGCAGTTTCTTCTGCGAGCGTTCCATCTCGCCGCAAGCTACACGAGGGCGTCTTGCTCGTATACTAAACCGCCAGCTTCGTATACTGAGGCCCCCGTAGACCCCTGGAGGCCATACGGTGGGCATTGTGATGGGGGGATCCCCGTTTCTGGAAGAGGCAATGCGGCGGGCGCCGGGGACGCTCGGATCGCCCCCCCCCCCCGGCCGGGAAGCCCTACTGTCCGCTCATCGCAAGCTGAACGGCCCGAGCGAACCGTACGGCGTCCGCCACGGCGGATCGTCCCCGGCCGGCGACCAGGGCAGGCGGCGCGCGAGGTGGCCGGCGCGGTCCGCCTGGAAACGCGCGGCTTCGCGCCGGACGGCCGGATGGCCGTCGAGCACGTCGGGCTGCTCGGCCAGCGCGTCCCACAGGAACGGATGCACGCGCGAACGGTGCACTTCCATCGGGTCGAGCTTGTCGCCGCGCGGATCCTTGGTCGAGGCCTGGAGCACGCGCTCGGCGAACCCCGCAACGGCCTCGCGCGCGATCTCCGCGCGTTCGCCCGTGTCGAGCACGTGCCACGCGGCCCAGAAGAGCGGCTCGGGCTCGATCCAGTCGCTGCGCACGCGACCCTTGGAGATGTCCAGGTTCTCGCGCCGCGCTTCGGCGCGCAGTCGGTCGAGGAGCTTCGGCGCGCGGCGCTTCACGAGGCGCTCGGCGTCGCCCAGCAGGCGGTCCTGCTCCAGCGAGTCGCGCACGGCCACGCGCGGGTTCGCCGCCAGCCACGCGGCGTGGTGCGCGTCCAGCAGCACGGACTCGACCATGTCGTGGGCGCTCGACTTGGACATCTCCGACCGCTGCTCCCACGAGGCTTCGGAGTGGAGCATGGAAGCATCGAGCGGCGCGTCGAAGTCCGGCGTCGCGGCGCGACCGAGGGTCTTCCCGCTCTTCACGTGCAGCTCGCCGGCGATCTGCACGCGGTTCAGGTTGGCCTCGCTGTAGCGCATGATCTGGTCGGGCCGGAAGCCCTCCTCGTGCGGGTGCTGGCACTGCCAGTAGCCCGCGTGGACGAGCTGAGCCCGCTGGCGCACGTGCCGCGCGAACGCGAAGTTCGTCTGGAACACCTCGCGCGAGTCGCCGCGCGGTCCCGAGCGCGGGTCCATCCGACCCGGTTCGGGGTTGCAGGCCGGATCGAAGCCGCGGTCGAGGATGGCGTTCTCGGCCGTGAGCGGGCCGAGCGAGACCGGGTGGAACCCGCCCTTCCAGTAGTGCTCGATCGCCGTGCGGAAGGCCAGGAACCGCTTGCGCGTCGCGCGGAAGGCGCGGCTGTCGGGGTTCGGGAAGTCCGTGATCCAGGTCGCGAGCTCGGGGTGGTTCAGCCGGTACGCGATGGCGTCCGCCAGCAGGCTGCCCTGCAGGAACGTCTTGGCGCTGAAACAGAACTGGCCGCCGCCGTGGGCCATCGAAGGGAAGAGCTTGTGTCGCCGCGGCTCGTCCCAGACGAAGCGCTGCAGGAAGGCGACGAAGCGCGCGTCGTAGAGCCAGTCCAGCGGCACCGGCTTGATCGGGATCTCGTACGTCTCGGGATCGAGCGAGACGCGCACATCGAGCGAGGGTCCCCCGCGGCCGTCGTGGAATCGCAGGTCCTGACGGCGCAGACCGTACGGATCGCGGCTCTTCTCGCGCTCGACTTCGGCGAACGGACAGGCCGGATCGCCCTCGCTGCGCAGCTCGCGGTACGTGTCGACGATGCCCTGGGCGAGGCGCTTCTGCTTCGCCAGCACGCGCTCGTCGCAGAAGAAGCCGTACTCGTCGGACGGACGCCCAGTCG
>Ga0163152_10003721_pt1 | contig 19598 bp, 13 predicted proteins | sample OliLakLV19MP8IB2_FD_148635 | JGI IMG/M metagenome (GOLD analysis project Ga0163152, IMG submission 148635) | Freshwater microbial mat bacterial communities from Lake Vanda, McMurdo Dry Valleys, Antarctica - Oligotrophic Lake LV.19.MP8.IB-2 | ecosystem: Environmental > Aquatic > Freshwater >...
GTACGAGAAGTTCTTGGCAGATCGGAAACACTAGTTCCGCGCGTCCCATGCGCTTGCGCGTGGGACCACTGGCACTTCTGGGTCTCCCTGTCTCTCTCTCTCTCTCTCTCGGTTCTCCGCTCTCCCGTCCTGCTCGCTTGTGCACATGACGCCGACTACACGCGAATCCGCCCGCGCGACGGGCACCCCGACCCCGATGCGCGAGCCCGAATCCCTGGCCCAGGACCGCTTCGTCGATCGCCACGTGGGTCCGCGCGAAGTCGAGGTCCAGGCGATGCTCGACATCGTCGGGTTCCCGACGCTCGACGCGCTGGCTGATGCAGCCGTTCCTGCCGCCATCCGGCTCGAGCGACCGCTGTCATTGCCCGCGCCCCTCTCCGAGCGCGACGCGCTGACCGAGATCCGCAAGATCGCCGCGACGAACCAGGTCTTCCGCACCTACATCGGCCAGGGCTACCACGACACCGTCACGCCGCCGGTCGTGCAGCGCAACATCCTGGAAGCGCCGGGCTGGTACACGCAGTACACGCCCTACCAGGCCGAGATCTCGCAAGGCCGCCTCGAAGCGCTGCTCAACTTCCAGACGATGGTCGCGGACCTGACCGGGTTCGAGCTGGCCAACGCTTCGATGCTGGACGAGGGCACGGCCGCGGCCGAGGCCATGGCGCTCGTGCACGACGTGGCCAAGGACAAGAAGGCCCTGTCCTTCTTCGTCGACGCGGCCTGCCACCCGCAGACGATCGCGGTCGTCGAGCAGCGCGCGCTGCCTCTCGGCTTCGAGATCGTCGTGGGCGACCCCCTGACGTTCGAGTTCGAGGCCGGACGCTTCTTCGGCGCGCTGCTGCAGCACCCGGCGACGGACGGCGTCGTGCGCGACCTCTCGGATTGTGCAGCGCGCGCCCACGCGGCCGGCGCGCACGTCGTCGCGGCCTGCGACCCGCTCTCGCTCGTGCTGCTCGAGCCGCCCGCCGCGTGGGGCGCGGACGTCGCGGTCGGCACGACGCAGCGCTTCGGCGTGCCGCTCGGCTTCGGCGGTCCGCACGCGGCCTACATCGCCACGCGCGAAGCCTGGCGGCGCAGCCTGCCCGGCCGCCTCGTCGGCGTGTCGATCGACCGGCGCGGCAAGCGCGCACTGCGCCTCGCGCTGCAGACGCGCGAGCAGCACATCCGCCGCGAGAAGGCGACCAGCAACATCTGCACGGCGCAGGTCCTGCTGGCCGTGATGGCCGGATGCTACGGCGTGTACCACGGGCCGGAGGGATTGCAGCGCATCGCGCGGCGCGTGCGGCACCTGACCGCGACGTTGGCCGAAGGACTGCGCGCGGCCGGCGCGAAGGTGCGGCCCGGCCTCGTGTTCGACACGCTGCGCGTCGACGTGACGCACTCCGACCTGCGCCGCATCCAGCGCGCGGCCGAGACGATGCGCATCAACTTGCGCGCGTACGAAGACGGCCTGGGCATCACGCTCGACGAGACGACGACGGTCGCCGACGTCGCCGACCTGATCGGCCTGTGGGCCGGCCGTGCTTTCGAAGTCGAGGAGGCGCAGGCGCTGGCCGCGCGCGTGCAGGCGCCCGACCTGGGTCGCCACGCTCGCAAGGGCGAGATCCTGACGCACCCGGTGTTTCACAGCCACCGCTCCGAGACGGAGATGATGCGCTACCTGCACCGGTTGCAGTCGAAGGACCTGAGCCTCGTGCATTCGATGATCCCGCTGGGCTCGTGCACGATGAAGCTGAACGCGGCGGCGGAGATGCTGCCGATCACCGAACCGGGCTTCGCGCGCTTGCATCCGTTCGCACCGGCAGCACAGACGAAGGGCTACGAGCGCCTCTTCGACGACCTCGAGACGTGGCTGGCCGAGATCACGGGCTTCGCGGCCACGTCGCTGCAACCCAACGCCGGCTCGCAGGGCGAGTACGCCGGACTCCAAGTGATCCGCGCGTTCCACCAGGACCGCGGCGCGCCGCAGCGCGACGTGTGCCTGATCCCCCACTCCGCGCACGGCACGAACCCGGCCAGCGCGGTGATGGCCGGCATGAAGGTCGTCGTCGTCGAGTGCGACGAGCAGGGCAACGTCGACCTGGCCGATCTGCGCGCCAAGGCCGAGCAGCACAGCGTGCGCCTGGCCGCGCTGATGATCACGTACCCCTCGACGCACGGCGTGTTCGAGGAGCATGTCGTCGAGATGTGCCGCGTCGTGCACCAGCACGGCGGTCAGGTCTACATGGACGGCGCCAACATGAACGCGCAGGTCGGGCTGTGCCGCCCGGGCGACATCGGCGCGGACGTGTGCCATCTCAACCTCCACAAGACGTTCTGCATCCCGCACGGCGGCGGTGGCCCGGGCATGGGCCCGATCTGCGTCGCCAAGCACCTGGCCCCGTTCCTGCCCGGACATCCCTCCGCGGTCATCGGCGGCGCTCACGCGATCGGCCCGATCGCGGCCGCGCCCTGGGGCAGCGCGAGCATCCTGCCGATCTCCTGGATGTACATCGCGATGATGGGCGCCGAGGGCCTGAAGAAGGCCACGCAGGTAGCGATCCTGAACGCCAACTACGTCGCCAAGAAGCTCGAGTCGAGCTACCCGATCCTCTACCGCGCTCCGCACGGGCTCGTCGCGCACGAGTGCATCCTGGATTGCCGTCCGCTGAAGTCGGCCGGCGTCGAGGTCGAGGACGTGGCCAAGCGGCTGATGGACTACGGCTTCCACGCACCGACGATGAGCTGGCCTGTCGCCGGCACGCTGATGGTCGAGCCGACCGAGAGCGAGTCGCAGGCCGAGCTCGACCGCTTCATCGACGCGATGGTGCGCATCCGCGGCGAGGCGGCCGCGATCGAGCGCGGCGAGATCGACCGCGCCGACAACCCGCTGAAGAACGCGCCGCACACGCTCGACATGGTCGTCGCGGACGACTGGAAGCACGGGTACGGACGCGAGCTGGCCGCGTATCCGGCGCCGTGGACGCGCGATCGCAAGTTCTGGCCGTCGGTCGGTCGCGTCGACAACGCGTACGGGGACAAGAACCTCGTGTGCGCGTGTCCGCCGATCGAGAGCTACGCGTAGCGGCGTCGTGGAGACCTGGCGGCTCGTCGTCACGTGGGGCGCCGACCCGAGCTTCAACATGGGGCTCGACGAGGCGCTGCTCGAGGCGGACGAGGCGCCGCCGACGCTGCGGCTCTACTCGTGGGCGCCGGACACGCTGTCCCTGGGCTACTTCCAGAAGCTCTCCGACGTGCCCGGCGCGGACAAGGCGCGCCAGATCGTGCGCCGCATCACGGGCGGCGGCGCGATTCACCACGTGCGCGAGCTGACGTTCTCGATCGCGGCGCCGCTCGACCACCCGATCTACCGCGGGCCCGTGGCCGAGTCGTACGGGCGCGTGCACGCCGCGATCGTCGACGCGCTGGCGCAGGCCGGAGTCGAAGCGGCACCTCGAGGCTCGACGAGCCCGATCGCCTCCGACCAGGCGGGCACCGGCATGTGCTTCCACCACTCGACGCCGCAGGATCTCGTGTGGAACGGGCGCAAGGGCGTCGGCTCGGCGCAGCGCCGCAAGCGCGGCCGCGTGCTGCACCACGGCTCGATCAAGCTGGGCGATTCCGTCCTCGAGACCGGCGTCGCGACGCTGCCCGGCGCGGGCCGCGACCCGGGGCCGCCCGAGATCGGCGCGCTGTTCGCCGACGCGCTGACGAACCGGTTCGACCTGAAGCTGGAGCGCACGGTGCCCGAGCCGGCCGAGCGCGCGCGTGCCAAGATCCTGGGCGTGCGCTACCTCGATCCCGCGTTCGTGCGTTCGCGGTGAACGGTCCCGTGAAGCTGGTCGCCGCTCTGGGGCTGGTCCTCGCGCTGGTTCTCTCGCTGGTTCTCTCGCTGGTCGCGTGCAGCCGCACGCCGGCGCGGCCGAACGTGCTCGTGATCACGATCGACACCTGGCGGGCGGACCGCCTGTCCGCCGCAGGATTCCCGCGCCCCGTGACCCCCGAGCTCGACCGCCTGGCCGCGGAAAGCCTGCGTTTCACGCACGTCAGCGCGCCGCGCGCCAAGACGACGCCCTCGATCGCGTCGCTGTTCACCGGCCTCTACCCGCACGAGCACGGCGCGCGCGACCTGCTCATGCCGCTCGCGCCGACGTTCCCGCTGCTGGCCGAGCGCCTGCGCGCCGCCGGCTGGAGCACCGCCGCGATCGTCGGCAACTTCGTGCTGCGCGACGATTTCGCCGGGCTCGCGCGCGGGTTCGATTCGTGGACCGAGGACCTGCCCGACGCAGCCGGCGTCCCGCCTGAGAACGTGCCGCAGCGCAGCGCGCGCTCGCTGACGGACGGCGCACTCGTCGCACTCGGCCTGCGACAGCCGCAACCGGGAGACGCGGCCGGCCCGATGCGCTCCGCCGTTCGCGACGGCGAGCCGTGGTTCCTGTGGCTGCACTACATGGACCCTCACGGCGACTACGCCGCGCCGCCCGAGCACCGCATCTTCGAGCGCGCGACGCCCGAGTGGATCCCGCCCGCTCCGCCGCCGGCCCCCGACGGTCTGAACCGCCGCTGGATCGCCGAGTACAACGTGCCTGCCGGCGCGCGCGCCGCCGACGGACGCATCGACGCCGCGCGCGTGCGCGACCAGTACGACGCCGAGGTCCACTACGCCGACGCCGAGATCGGGCGTTTGCTTTCTGCGTTGCGCGCGCGCGGAGAACTGGAGAACACCCTCGTCGTCGTCACGTCCGACCACGGCGAAAGCCTGGGCGAGCAGGACTACTGGTTCGAGCACGGCCGCAACGTGTCCGAGGCGACCGTGCGCGTGCCGCTCATCGTGCGCTGGCCAGAGTTGCTCGCTGGGCGGCTCGCCGGGCGGCCCGCGCCGGGCGTCCGCGGCGGCGACGTGTCGCTGTGCGACGTCGCGCCGACGATCCTCGAGCTGCTCGGCCTCGCAGCGCTCGCTCCGCCCGAGGCCGACACGGTCGTGCGCGGAACCTCGCGCCTCGCCCTGTGGCGCACGGACGACACGGCGCCCCACCCCGTCTTCTCCGAGAAGGTCGACCGCGACGAGCTGCAGGGCGCCGTGCAGTCGAAGGCCGTGCGCATCGGCGACTGGAAGTGGATCCGGCGCTTCGCGCACGTGCCCGGCGCGGCCGGCGGCGCGGCCGGCCGCGCCGCCGGCCAGCGACTCGGAGCGCCTGAGGACGCTCTCCGACGAGCTCTACGACCTGGCCGCCGACCCGCGCGAGACGCGGAACCTGGCGGCCGACCCGCCCGCCCGCGCGCCGATCGCGCGGCTGCAAGCCGAGCTCCTGCGGTTCGCCGCGGCCGACGCGCGCTTTCCCGAGCTGGGCGCGATCCTGCGCGAGCACCGCAGCGCGCTCGAGGCCGGCGACGCCGAGACGATGCGGATCCTGAAGGCGCTCGGATACTGACCCGTTGGCGTGAACAAGGGTGTCAGACACGTTCTCCCGCCGCCAGCGACCGCCGCGTCCCTGGCGCGCGCGCAGGCGCAGAGCACAATGGGCGACCCCCCGCGTGGCGTTCTTCCTGCGCCACGGATTCCATGATCGATCCAGCCCCGCCTGCGTCGGCTCCGTCCGCCGATCGCCTCCCTCCCGTCGTGTCCTCATCCGCGTCCGCCGGCCGCGTGTTGCTCGACGAGTACGCGCGTTGGCGACGCCCCGCGACTTCGACGCCGCTGCGCATCCGTTCGCAACACGCATCGTCGAGCAGGACGACGCCGTGCGACACGAACGCACGCTGCTCGCCCGGCTCGCCGATCACGGCTACGACCTTGCGCGACTGAGCCCCCGATCGCCTGCCGCGCGGCGCGCGCGAGCTGACGGCGGTCGAGGGCCGCGTCGTGGCGTGTGCGACGGACGACGCGCGGTTCCCCCCGGACCGGATCGAATCGGCCGAGATTCCCGGGCTCGCGCCCGAACCGCTGCGCGCGGTGGCCGCGGTCGCGGCGCACGCGCTCGCAGCCCTGCTCGCCCAGCCGTGGCCCTCGACGATCCCGAGATTGGGCGGGCTCTGCAGCCAGATAAGACAAGAGTCCAGCCCCTGCGAAGGACTGGACCCGCATCGATCAGCGGACCCCGCGCGGGGAACCGAAGCAGGTCACTGCGCCGGAGCCTTCTGCAGGCTCTTGGCCTTCTCGAGGTGCTCAGCAATGTGCGCACGCGAAGCTGTCAAGTGCTGCTTCAACGCGTCGTTCTTGGCGGCCTTCAGGAGCTGTCCGTCGATCATCCCCAGCACTTCCGTGTGCCCCTTCACCATCGCGGCCAGGTACGCCTTCTCGAACGCATCCCCATCGAGCGGAACCAGCGCGGCGAGCTCGCCCGCGCCCTTCACCTGCAGCTTCTCGACCTTGGGCGTGATGACCGGCGTGATGCCGTTCTGCTCGCCGAGCTTCATCGCCTTGACCATGTTCTCTCCGTGAGCTTCGTGCAGCATCTTGGCGTAGCTCTTCACCGGCGCGCTGATCTTCTCCGTCTGGGCGTGCGCGGCGGCGAGCACTTCGTTCAGGTCGACCGCGATGCACGTGGCCAGCACTTCGCCGTCAGCCTCCGTGTTCGAGCCGCGGTTCGGCGCGTCGTCCATTTTGCCAGCGCGCATGGGCGAGCCGGGGATCACGGGCACGTCGGCGAACGCGGCCTCTTCCTTGCTCGCCGTCTTGAACTGGAGAGCCTCGACGTACGGCGGATGCTTGCCCGTCACGTCCTCGCCGACGATCACCCCGAAGGCGGTCCTGGCTTCCTGCACGGTTTTCTTGCCCGTCACGATGTCGTGATCGAGGTTCAGGGTCAGGACGTTGTGGCCTTCCAGGTCGCAGCGGGCCGAGAGCTCTCCGACCGTTCGGTTGATCGTGCTGCTGCCGTCGAACTCGACCAGGTCGCCGACCTTGTCCTGCGGGACGTCGTAGGTGATCGTGTGCTCGAGGTAGTCCACGTGCGGCATGGGGAAGTCGTGAGGCGTGGTGAGGTTCATCACGGCGATCCGCTTGAACGGCCCGGGGTTGTGCCAGACGAGCTTCTCAGCCGTGACGTCCTGCGGCATGCCGTACTTGGCGATCATCTGCGTCGCGCCCAGGCGCGGGCGCTCGCTCCATTTGGCGATCACGGCATCGACGGAGTGCGCGCCTTGCATCGATGCGCCGGCCTTCATCGTGCCGGACTCACCTTGCATGCCCGCGGTCCGCGTGCGGTTGCTGGCAGATGTGGACGGAGGTTGGACGCGCGCATGGCTCGAGTCGCTCACGGATTCCCGCGTGCTGCTGCACCCGGATGCTGCGAGGAGCAAGGAGACCGCGATCGAGGACGAGGTGAGCGGGAGATGGAATCTGGTAAGCATGGGCAGACCGGCTTTCACGCGTAAAAAGGGAACAGGCGCTTGCCTGGAGTCGGAGTCGTGCCAGGCGGTTGCCGGGCGATGGGCTCTGCGCGTCGATGACGCTGCACATGAGCTGCGCAAAGCGCAGCTGCCCCGTGCAAGAATCGCAGCTGACCCGTGCAAGCGACGTGCCGTTTGTCGCAGGTGCCCTCGTCGATGCGCAGCCGAAGTTCTCAGGCTCGCTGAATGTCCAGCACCTCGCGCTTTGGACAAGTGATGGGTTTTGACCGGGGGCCAGGCCTGAGCGTGCCTGCGAAGACAACTTGCTCGGGTTATCCTGGAGTCGAGCTCGAAATGCGTCGGCGCGGGAAGCAAGGTCTGCGCGCCTCGATGAACTCGAGTCGATCGGAGTCACCCGAGTCGGGCCCTCTTCGAGACGATGGCGCCGTTTCTCACGCACTTCCGCGCGGCCTCGCCTCGCTCCACAGCCGTCGCGCTTGTCCGCTCGCTTGGCCTACGCGACAATCCGGTCCGATGCGGACCCTCCGCCTACAGGTCAACGGGGACACCCTCGACACCGCTGCTCCGGCCCACTGGACCCTCCTCGAGGTCCTGCGCTACCGCCTCAACCTGACCGGCAGCAAGCAGGGTTGCGACAAGGGGGACTGCGGAGCCTGCACCGTCCTCCTCGACGGGAAGCCGCACCTCTCCTGCATCACCCTCGCGGCCATGGCCGAGGGACACGAGGTCGTCACCATCGAGGGCCTCATGCCCCTCCACGCCGCGCGCGGCGGCGAAGGCGCGGATCCGATCCAGTCGGCGTTCGACCGCTGCGGCGCGCTCCAGTGCGGCTTCTGCCAGCCGGGCATGATGCTCTCGGCGCGCGCGCTACTCGATCGCAACCCGTGCCCCACCCGCGGCGAGATCCGCGAGGCGCTCTCGGGCAACCTCTGCCGCTGCACCGGGTACACGCAGATCTTCGAGGCGGTCGAGCTGGCTGTCGCGGAGTCGTTGGGTGTCGCGCCGGCGCCGCGCTCGTGGGAGGAGCAGCGCATGAAGCCGGAGGACGCGCAGCGTGTCGCGCGCGAGGCGGCGGCGGCGCTCGCGCGCGCGCGGGACGAAGGGGCGCGCTGATGGCGGCGCGGGACCAGCACGGGCCGGGCTCGCCCTGGGGCGACCACGCGCCGGGTGCGCGCGAGAACCAGGATTTCCGCGTCGTAGGGCGGCCGTTGCCCAAGGTCGATGGCCTGGCCAAGGCGACCGGCGCGCTGGCGTACGCGGACGACATCGTGCTGCCGGGCATGCTGCACGCGAAGACGTTGCGCTCGCCGCACGCGCATGCGCGCATCAAGTCGATCGACGCGTCGCGCGCGCTGGCGCTGCCGGGCGTTCATGCGGTGATCACCGGGGAATCCATGCCGATCAAGTTCGGCGTCATCCCCTGGACGCAGGACGAGAACGCGCTGGCGGTCGACAAGGTGCGCTTCATCGGCGATCCGGTCGCGGCTGTTGCGGCGATCGACGAGGACACTGCGAATGACGCGTTGAAGCTCATCGACGTCGAGTACGAGCTGCTGCACGCGTTCTACGATCCGCAGGAGAGCCTGCGGCGCGCGGAACCGGCCATCCACGAGGGGAACAAGGGCGGCAACGTGTCGAAGCACGTCCACCTGGCGTTCGGCGACGTCGATCAGGAGATCGGGCGCGCGGACGTCGTCGTCGTCGACGCGTACTCGTTCCACGGCACGACGCACGCGCCCATCGAGCCGCACTGTGCGATCGGGCACTACGGCGCCGAGGGCGTCCTGACCGTGTGGTCGTCGACGCAGATCACGCACTACGTGCACCGCGCGCTGGCGCGTGTGCTCGAGCTGCCGCCGCAGAAGATCCGTGTGATCCAACCGGCGCTGGGTGGCGCGTTCGGCGGCAAGTCGGATCCGTTCAGCCTCGAGTTCTGCGTCGCCAAGCTGGCGATGATCACGCGGCGGCCGGTGAAGATGCTCTACACGCGCGAGGAGGTCTTCTACTGTCACCGCGGGCGCCATCCGATGCAGATGCGCTACCGCACGGGCGCGACGAAGGACGGGCGCGTGCTGGGCGTCGACGCGAAGATCCTGATCGACGGCGGGTCGTACAGCTCGTTCGGGCTCGTCACGACGTACTACGCGGGTCAGTTGTTGACCGGGCCGTACGCGTTCCCGTCGTACCGGTTCGACTCGACGCGCGTGTTCACGAACAAGCCGCCGTGCGGGCCCAAGCGCGGGCACGGATCGGTGCAGCCGCGCTTCGCGTTCGAGGTCCAGCTCGACCAGGTGGCGGAGAAGCTGGCGCTCGATCCGATCGAGATCCGCCGGCGCAACTTCGTTGGCGAGAACGTCACGACCGTCAACGGGCAGCGCATCACGTCGAACGGGTTCCTGGAGTGCCTCGACGAGGTCGAGCGCGCGTCGGGCTGGCGCGAGCGGCGCGGCAAGCTCGGTTTCGGGCGCGGCCTGGGCGTCGCGGGGTCGATGTACATCTCGGGCACGAACTACCCCGTGTACCCGAACGAGATGCCGCAAGCCGGCGTGCAGCTCAAGGTCGACCGCTCGGGTCTCGTCACGGTGTTCACGGGCGGCAACGACATCGGCCAGGGCTCGAACTCAGTGTGCGCGTACGTCGTCGCCGAGGAGCTGGGCATGGACGTCGGCGACGTGCGCGTCGTCGCGGCCGACACGGACCTGTGCCCCGTCGATCTGGGCGCCTACAGCTCGCGCGTCACGTTCATGGTCGGCAACGCCACGATCGACGCGGCGCGCAAGCTGCGGCGCCAGGTCGTCGACGCGGTGGCCGAGGCCTGGAAGGTCGAGCCGCGCCGCGTGCGCTTGATCGCGAGCCAGTGCATCGATCTCGAGGACACGGGCCGCGCAATCCCGATCCGCGAGGCGTTCCACATCGCCGAGGCGCGCTTCGACACGCTGGGCTCGACGGGCTCGTACAACACGCCCAAGCTGGGCGGCGACTACCGCGGCGGGACGATCGGCGCCGCGCCGGCGTATTCGTTCACGGCGCACGTGGCCGAGGTCGACGTCGACGTCGAGACCGGCCGCATCACATGCAGCAACGTGTGGATCGCGCACGATTGCGGGCGCGCGCTGAACCCGATGCTCGTCGCGGGCCAGATGGAGGGCTCGGCCTACATGGGGCTGGCCGAGGCGCTGATCGAGAACCACGAGGTCAATCGATTCGGCCTGCATTCGGGCCCGAACCTGCTCGACTACAAGCTGCCGACGTCGGTCGACACGCCCGAGCTGCGCGCGCTGATCGTCGAGAGCATCGACCCCGAGGGTCCGTACGGCGCGAAGGAGGCGGGCGAGGGTCCGCTGCACCCGATCCTGCCGGCGATCAGCAACGCGGTGCACGACGCGGTCGGCATCCGCCTGAAGCACCTGCCGTTCACGCCGGGCGTCGTGCTCAAGGCGCTTCGCGCACTGCGCGCGCAGGACGCAGTGACGGCACCCGCGGCTCGCGACGGAGGCAAGCGCTGATGCTACGCCTTCCGAAATTCGAGTTCGCGTCGCCCCGCACCGTGCGCGAAGCCGTCGCGCTGCTCACCGGCACGCCCGGCGCCGTCGCGATCGCGGGCGGGACCGATCTGCTGCCCAACGTGAAGCACGAGCTCTTCACGCCGCCGCTCGTCGTGTCGCTGGCCGGCATCGACGAGCTGCGCGGCGTGCGGCGCACGGAATCAGGCTGGCTCGCGCTCGGTGCGATGACGTCGCTGGCCGACGTCGCGTCGCACGCACTGGTCGCCGCGCAAGCACCGGCGCTGTCGCAGGCGGCCGGCCTCGTCGCGGGACCGCAGCTGCGCACGATGGGCACGCTGGGCGGCAACGTGCTCTTGGACACGCGCTGCCAGTGGTACAACCAGACGTACTTCTGGCGGCAAGCGCTCGGTTTCTGCCTGAAGAAGGATGGCACGGCGTGCCACGTCGTCGCCGGCGGATCGAAGTGCGTCGCGGCCGCGAGCAACGACACGGCGCCGCCGCTGATGACGCTACGAGCGAACCTGGTGCTCGAGGGCCCGAGCGGCCGCCGCACCGTGCCGATCGACGAGCTGTGGGTCGCCGACGGCATCTACAACAAGAAGCTCGAGCCGGGCGAGGTGCTGGTCGAGGTGCAGATCCCGCCGACGGACTCCGGCCACCGCGGCGCGTACGGCAAGCTGCGCGAGCGCGGGTCGATCGACTTCCCGCTGTTCGGCGTGGCCGTGCGGCTGGACCTCGACGCGCGCGGCGCCGTCGCGAGCGCGGACGCGGTGGTGACCGCGCTGGCCGCGCGCCCGCTGCGCTTGAAGCGGTTCCAGGAGCACCTCGCCGGCCGCACACCGGGCACGCCCGAGTTCGAGGACGGCGCACGCGCCGCGGCCGACGCCGCGCACACGCAGTGCCACCCGATGCCGAACGTCCCGGGCGACGAGGTGTGGCGCCGCGAGATGGTGCCGGTCTACGTGCGGCGCACGATCCTCGCTGCTTCGAAGCGCGAGGGACCGGTCCACCACCTCTGATTTGTCCGACGGCATCGCCGTCGCAACGGCCTGCGTGCGCGCCGTGAGCTACCCGACGCGCGGCGCGCGGTAGGTGCGCCAGTCGATCCCGAGCTTGCGCATTCGTGAGCGCAGCGTGTGAGGGTTCACGCCCAGGAGCGCGGCGGCGCCGTGAAGGCCTTCGATGCGACCGCGCGTGGCGTCGAGCGCGCGCTCGACGTGGGCGCGCTGCGTGCCCTCCAGCGTTTCGAAGCGCGCGGTCGGGACCTGGGACGGTGAGGCCGACTCTGCGATCCGACGCGGCGAGCTCACCAGCGTCGAAGACGTGCCGCCCAGCGCGGCGCGCAGGTCCAATCTTCGACCGTCGCCGAGGATCGCGGCGCGTTCGACCACCGCGGCCAACTCGCGCACGTTGCCGGGCCAGTCGTAGGCGAGCAGCAGCTCGACGTCCTCGCGCGCGACCGACAGCGCGCCCGCGCCCAAGCGCTTGCCCGCGGCCACCGCGAAATGCGCCGCGAGGTCGGGGATGTCCTGCGGCCGCTCGCGCAGGCTCGGCAGGCGGATCGGGAACACGCCGATGCGGTACCACAGGTCCTGGCGGAACGTGCCCTCCCGCACCATCTGCTCCAGGTCGCGGTGTGTCGCCGCCACGAGCCGCACGTCGCACGACAGCGTTCGTTGTCCTCCGACGCGCTGGAACGTGCCGTCCTGCAGCACGCGCAGGAGGCGCACTTGCACGCCCAGCGGCAGCTCGGCGATCTCGTCCAGGAACAGCGTGCCGCCGTCGGCGCGCTCGAACCAGCCGCGGTGCGTGCCCGTCGCGCCGGTGAAGCTGCCCTTTTCGTGGCCGAACAGCTCGGAATCGACCAGCTCCGACGCGATCGCACCGCAGTTCACGCGCACGATCGGGCCCGCAGCGCGCGTCGAGCGCTCGTGGATCGCGCGGGCAATCACTTCCTTGCCGGAACCGGTCTCGCCGAAGATCAGCACGGGCGCGTCGGTCACGGCGACCTTCGTGACGCGCTCGAGCACGTCGCGCAGGCCGCGCTCGGCGCCGATCACGGTCGCGCTCAGGTCGTGGCGCTGCAGGCGCGAGCGCAGCGCGCGGTTCTCGGCCTCGGCCGCTTCGCGCAGGCGCGAGAGCTCCTGCACGCGGCGATCGTGCTCGACGGCGGCGGCCAGCGGCTCGAGCAGCGCACGCACGGCTGCGGATAGGTCGGCGCCCGGCTTGGAGCCGGCGCGCACGACGAGCGCGCCCAGCGGGTCGTCGCCGGAGCACAGGGGTCCCGCGAGCAACGCGCCGGCGTGCTGCGCGCCCTCCAGGGACGGCGGCAGGATCTCGGGCGGGATGCCGGCGCGCTCGGAGACAGCGTCGCGTCGGCGGCACCACACGAGGATGCGCTCGCTCGCGTCGGACGTGAGCTCGGCACGCGCGTGGGTCGCGGGATCGTCGTCGCGCGCGCCGAACGAGGCGACCGTCACGACGCGCCGGCGCTCGAGGTCGAGCAGTTGGACGAACGCGGAGCGGGCGCCGAACGCGTCGATCAGGCGGGGGGCGACGCGCTCGAGCGCCTCCTCGATCCCGTTGGCCTGGCTGGCTGCGCGCCAGGCGGCCAGGGCGAGGTCGGGGAGGTTCTGCACGCCCCAACCGTATCACGGAAACCCGTGTCCGGATCTGGCCTAACCAGGGCATAACCTGGTTTTCCGTGATGAGGGAGTCCAGGCCGAGCGCCACGCCGCTCCTGCGCGGTCTCGGAGGGCGGCACGTCCATTGCCTTGGGAGTTCGTCCGGCGCGCGATCCTGAGGCGGCAGCCGGACCTGTGGAAGACGCCGGGGGCGGGTCGAGGAACGACGGCTCGCCCCGGGTGCATCACCGGCAGACGGAGAGCCCCCATGATCACCCGATTCTTCCTCCCGATCGCGCTCGTCGCCGCTGCCGTCGCGCCTTCGTCGGTGACGCCGACCGTCCCGGACAAGGTCACGATCCTGAACGTCTCGTACGACCCGACGCGCGAGCTCTACACGGAGTTCAACAAGGCGTTCGCCGCGCACTGGAAGCAGGAGAAGGGCCAGGACGTCGAGGTGCGCCAGTCGCACGGCGGCTCGGGCAAGCAGGCGCGCTCGGTCATCGATGGGCTCGAGGCCGACGTCGTCACGCTCGCGCTGGCGTACGACGTCGACGCGCTGCACGACAACGGCGGGCTCGTGCCGAAGGACTGGCAGGCGCGGCTGACGAACCAGAGCGCGCCCTACACGTCGACGATCGTCTTCGTCGTGCGCAAGGGCAACCCGCGGAAGATCACGGACTGGGACGACCTCGCGCGCGACGGCGTCAAGGTGATCACTCCCAACCCCAAGACTTCGGGCGGAGCGCGCTGGAACTACCTGGCGGCCTGGGGTCACGCGCTGCAGAAAGAGCTCGGCTCGCTCGCGCCACTCTCGGACAAGGCACGCGAGAAGGACGTCGCGGCGGCCGAGGACAAGGCGCGCGCGTTCCTGACCGCGATCTTCAAGAACGTGCCGGTGCTCGACTCGGGCGCGCGCGGCTCGACGACCACGTTCGCGCAGCGCGGGCTGGGCGACGTGCTGATCTCCTGGGAGAACGAGGCCTTCCTGATCCAGAAGGAGTTCGCCGACAAGGGTTTCGAGATCGTGGTGCCGGAGGTTTCGATCCTGGCCGAGCCCCCCGTGACCGTGGTCGACAAGGTCGTCGACAAGCGCAAGACGCGCGCGGTGGCCGAGGCCTACCTGAAGTTCCTGTACGAGCCCGAGGGCCAGCGTCTCGCGGCGAAGCACTTCTTCCGCTCGCGCGACCTGTCGCAGGTCGCGCAGGAGGACGCCGCGCGCTTCGCCCCCATCGGGCTCTTCACGATCGACCAGGTCGCGGGCGGATGGCGAGCGGCTCAGAAGCGGCACTTCGACGACGGCGGCGAGTTCGACAGGATCTACAAGCCGGGACGCTGACGCACTCGCCGTGCGGCGGAGCCGAGCGATCTGCGTCCGTACCGACGGCGTTCCCTCGCGGGGCGGCGAATGGCAACATCCCGCCCCGGTGACACCCGCGCGATGACCCAGCCCAAGGCCGTGCGCAGGAGTGCGGGGCGCGCGCGCACGCGCGTCTTGCCGGGGTTCGGACTGACGCTCGGCCTGACCGTCACGTACCTGTCGCTGGTCGTGCTGATCCCGCTGACGGCCTTGTTCGCGCGCGCGGCCACGATGACGTGGTCGGGGTTCGTCGAGACGCTGACCGACGAGCGCATCGTGGCTGCGCTCGAGCTGACGGTCGGCGCGTCGGCGATCGCGGCGCTCGTCAATTGCTTCTTCGGCTCGCTCGTGGCCTGGACGCTCGTGCGCTACCAGTTCCCGTTCCGGCGCCTCGTCGACGCGCTCGTCGACCTGCCGTTCGCGCTGCCGACGGCTGTCTCGGGCATCGCGCTGACCGCGATCTACGCGCCCGACGGCTGGATCGGCCGCTTCCTCGTTCCGCTCGGCATCGAGGTCGCGTACACGCCGCTGGGCGTCGTGATCGCGCTGACGTTCATCGGCCTGCCGTTCGTCGTGCGCACGCTGCAGCCGGCCATGCAGGACCTCGAAAGCGAATACGAGGAGGCCGCGGCGAGCCTGGGCGCGTCGCGCTGGACGACCGTGCGCCGCGTCGTCGCGCCGGCCTTGCTCCCGGCGCTGACGACGGGGTTCGCGCTGGCGTTCGCGCGCGCGCTGGGCGAATACGGCTCGGTCGTGTTCATCTCGGGCAACATGCCGATGAAGACGGAGATCGCGTCCCTGCTCGTCGTCACGAAGCTCGAGCAGTACGACTACGCGGGAGCGTCGGCGATCGCGCTGGCCATGCTCGTTCTGTCCTTCGTCGGCCTGCTGGCGATCCACCTGACGCAATCCTGGAGCGCGCGGCGCGGCGCCGCGGCGCACTGACATGGCGAAGATCGCGAGCATCCCGAAGATCCTGCGCGCGCCGGGCCCCCTCGAGGAGCCGCCGGCGGTGCGCTGGCTGCTGATCGCGACGACGTTGGCGTTCCTGGGTCTCTTCCTGTTCGTGCCGCTCGCGGCCGTGTTCTTCGAGGCATTCCGCAAGGGCGTCGGCGCGTTCTGGACGGCCGTGACGCGGCCCGAAACGCTCTCGGCCGTGCGGTTGACGCTGCTCGTGACCGCGATCGCGGTGCCCCTGAACGCGGCGTTCGGCCTCGTCGCGGCCTGGTCGATCGGCAAGTTCCAGTTCCCCGGCAAACGTCTCCTGATCACGTTGATCGACCTGCCGCTGAGCGTCTCCCCCATCATCTCCGGCCTCGTGTTCGTGCTCGTGTTCGGCGCGCGCGGCTGGCTCGGCCCGTGGCTCTCCGATCACGAAATCAAGGTGATCTTCGCCACACCCGGCCTCGTGATCGCCACCGTCTTCGTTACGTTCCCCTACGTCGCGCGCGAGCTCGTCGCGCACCTGGACGAGCAGGGCACGGACGCCGAGCAGGCCTCGCTCTCGCTGGGCGCATCGGGCTGGAGCACGTTCTGGCGCGTGACGCTGCCCAGCGCGAAGTGGGCGCTGCTCTACGGCCTCGTGCTCTGCAACGCGCGCGCGATGGGCGAATTCGGCGCCGTTTCGGTCGTTTCCGGCCACATCCGCGGCGAGACGAACACGCTGCCGCTCGAGGTCGAGATCCTCTACAACGAGTACGACTTCGTGGGCGCGTTCGCGGCCGCGTCGCTGCTGGCGCTGCTGGCGGTCGTGACGCTCTTCGTGAAGTCGATCGTCGAGCGCCACGAAGAGCGCCTGCTGGCGCGCGGCAGCGGCATCCCCGAGGGCCCGCGATGAGCCTGAAGACATGAGCCTCGAGGCCCACCACATCACGAAGAGCTTCGGCGCCTCGAAGGCGCTCGACGACGTCTCGCTGGATGTCACGAGCGGCGGCTTGATGGCGCTCCTGGGCCCGTCCGGCTCGGGCAAAACGACGCTTCTGCGCATCCTGGCCGGCCTCGAGTTCGCGGATCCGGGCAGCGGCGCGATCCTGTTCGACGGCGAGGACGTCGCCCCGCTCTCCGTGGGGCAGCGCCGCGTGGGCTTCGTGTTCCAGCACTACGCGCTGTTCCGCCACATGACGGTCTTCCAGAACGTCGCATTCGGCCTCAGCGTGCGACCCCACGGCTCGCGCCCCAAGACCGCCGAGATCAAGAAGCGCGTGACCGAGCTCCTCGAGCGCGTGCAGCTCGCCGCCCTGGCCGACCGCTTTCCCGCGCAGCTCTCGGGCGGACAACGACAACGCGTCGCGCTCGCGCGCGCGCTGGCGATCGAGCCGCGCGTCCTCCTCCTCGACGAGCCGTTCGGCGCGCTCGATGCGCAAGTGCGCACCGAGCTGCGCCGCTGGCTCGTGCAAGTGCACGACGAGCTGCAGGTGACGAGCGTCTTCGTCACGCACGACCAGGCCGAAGCGCTCGAGGTCGCCGACCGGGTCGCGGTGATGAACAAGGGCCGCATCGAGCAGGTCGGGACCGCCGAGGAGATCTACTACGAGCCCGCGACCGAGTTCGTGGCGTCGTTCCTGGGGGAGGCCAACCGCTTCGCCGGCGAGCAGGACGCGACGCACGTGCGCTTCGGCCCGTGGTCGATGCCGACCCCGAAGACCGCGCCGCGCGGCTCCGGCACCGTACGCGTGTACTTGCGCCCGCAGGACATCGAGGTCGAGACGCCCGAGACGCGCTCACCCGGCGCCGTGCGCGCCCGGATCGCGCGACTGCACGCGGCCGGCCCGGTCGTGAAGCTCGAGACCGCGCTCGACGACGGAACGGTGCTGTGGGTCGAGCTGTCTCAGCGTCGCCAGGCGGCGTTGTCGCTGCGCGAAGGCGCGCTGGTGGGCGTTTTCCCGCGCAATTGGCGCACGTACCGCTAGCGCCACTTCTCCGCTTCCGCGGGCCGCCCCCACGCGTCGTACAGGTCCGCCAAGAGCTTGCGGGCCATCGTGGCGTGCTCCGAATCCGCGCCGGCGACGCGCAGCGCGCGTTCCTGGACGTCGAGCGCGATCGGCTCGGCTTCAGCGAAACGCTCCAGCTTCACGAGCGTGCGCGCGACCATGTGGCGGGTCGTGCGCGTCCCGACATCGTCGGGTCCGAGCAGCTTCTCGCGGGCGGCGAGCGATTCCTGCAGGCTGGCCAGCGCGGACGCGTAGTCCTCGAGGCCGTACTGCGCGACCCCGATCTGGTGGATCAGGTACGCCGCCAGCCAGTCGTCCGCCTGCATCTCGCGCAGCACGCGCAGGGCCTCGCGGTACGCCGCGATCGCCTCGACGCGCTCTCCCGCCGTCAGGCGGATGTCGCCGATCGCGCGCAGGCACTGCGGAACGAGCGGGTTCACGTCGCCGCTCGCGGCGCGGCTGAGCTCGAGCGCCTCCTCCACGAGCCCCAAGGCCCCGGCCGTGTCACCGCGCGCCTTCGTCACCATGCCGAGGTTGAACGTCGTCTTGGCGACGTCCGGGTGCGCGGCGCCCAGCACGCGCCTGCGAGCCTCGAGCACTTCGTACAGGAGGGCCTCACTGCCGGCTGCGTCGCCGCGCGAGTACAGCACGTTGCCCAGGTTCTCGAGGCTCATGATCGTCACGGGGTGATCGGGCCCGAGCACCTCGCGTCGCAGCGCGAGCGTCTCGCGGTTCAGCGCCTCGGCTTCCTCGTACCGCTTCAAGCTCGCATACGTGGCGGCGAGACCGCTCATCGTCTCGAGCGTCTCGGTGTGCCGCGGCCCCAGCACCCGCCGGCGCGCCTCGAGGCTCGCGAGCCACAGCGGCAGGCTCTCCTCGCTGCGGCCCTGGTCCTCGAGCAGCACCGTCAGATTCGCCTGCGCCAGCAGTGTGTACGCGTTGTCGTCTCCGTAGCGCAGGCGCGTGATGCGCAGCGCCTCGCGCATGTTCTCCTCTGCTTCGGCCGGGCGACCGCGGCGCCAGAGGATGGTGCCGAGGTTCGCGTACTCGCGCCCCGTCATCGGATGATCCGGCGCGAAGAGCTCCTTGCGCAGCGCGAGGGCCTCGCGCGTGCGCGCCTCGGCGCCGGCTTGGTCACCCGCGTCGGACTGCGCGTTGGCCAGGTTGCTGAGCGCGTTGAGCGTGTCCGGGTGCCGCTCGCCGAGCGTCGCGCGCTGGCGCTCGAGGACGTGCTCGAACCCCGCCACGGCCTCGCTGAAGTGGCCTTGATCCCGCAGCAGCAACGCCAGGTTGTTGCGCGCGACCAGCGTGTCCGCGTGATCGCGCCCCAGGACGCGCTCGTCGGCGGCGACGGCCTCCTCGAGCAGCTTCCGGGCTTCGTCCATGTCCCCCGTGCGTCGCAGCACGATGGCCAGGTCGTTCATCGTCGTCAGCGTGCTCCTGTGCTCCGCGCCGTAGGCCTCGCGCGAGACCGCGAGCACCAGCTCGTACTGCACGATGGCCTCCTCGGTGCGGCCCAGCTCGGCCCACACCGAGGCGACGCGGCGGATCGATTCGAGCGTCGGCTCGGCGCGTTCCCCCTCGTGGATGCGGCGCAGCTCGAGCGCGCGCTCCAGGTGCGGGCGGGCGACCTCGAACTCGCCCAGCTTGTCGTAGCTCGTCCCGATCGTCGTGCGCAGCGCGGCCTCGACCGCCGGTTCGTCCGCGAAGCGTCCCTCGAGGCGCAACGCGGCCTGGTCGAGCACCTCGCGCACGGTGACGTCGCTGCCCTGGTGCTCCGGAGCGACCGCCGCGAGCAGGTCGTCGTTGAGGAACGCATTGACTTCGGCGGCGATGCGGCCCT
>Ga0163152_10003724_pt1 | contig 19583 bp, 30 predicted proteins | sample OliLakLV19MP8IB2_FD_148635 | JGI IMG/M metagenome (GOLD analysis project Ga0163152, IMG submission 148635) | Freshwater microbial mat bacterial communities from Lake Vanda, McMurdo Dry Valleys, Antarctica - Oligotrophic Lake LV.19.MP8.IB-2 | ecosystem: Environmental > Aquatic > Freshwater >...
AAGGAAGTACAAGGGCTTACATGCTGCGCGTCTACCTGGCCTCGGAGCGCGCGGGCGAGGGCGGCAACCAGACCGGCACCTCGCAGCACCTGCTGTACTCCAGCAGCACCGATGGTGAGCGGGCGCGATTTCCCTTTCAGGAACCGACGTCATGCACCTTAACACCAAGGTAGACCGGTGCCAACCAAAGTTGACCCAACCAACCAAGGTTGACCCATGACACCCATGGTAAACCTTGGTTGTCGTTTGTCCACCTTGCCTTTCGCGGGTTGTGAGCGGTCTACCTTGGTCTTAAGGTACACTCATGGCGGACATGACGACCCACGAGAAGCTGAACGCATTTCTCGCCGTGAGCATGAAGGTTTCCGGCGCGGAATCCGATGCCCTCGACAAGCTGGTGGCCCGCGCGCAAGAGCGCGTCGGTCGCTCGGCCAAGGTGACCCGAGCCGGGTTTCTGCGTGGGCTGCTGCTGGCCGCCGCCGAGGCCGAAGGGCTCTCGCCCGAGCCCTGGCGCAAAGAGCCGCTGCCCCCCGCTCCGGTGAGGGAAGCCGCGGATCCGGAGCCGTCGAGCGAGCCGGACGTGTCCCCCGAGGAGGTGCTGGCCGCGCTCGAGAGGGCGGTCGACGCGGGCCTGGCGCAGCAGGACATCGCCGCAGCCGCGGGCTTCGCTCACCCGAGGCTCAGCGACTTTCGCGCAGGCAGGTCCATCGGCAAGCCGGAGGTGCGGCTGCCCGCCCTGGCCAAGGCGCTCGGCAAGCTGGGCTTCCCCGTCGCCGAGGACGGCGGCGAGCCCTAGACGGACCTAGGGTAGCCCTCGCCATTGAGATTGCCGCCCCAGCGCGGAGGCGGTGATAGCCTCGGGCAATGGCTGCAAGGAAGTACAAGGGCTTACATGCTGCGCGTCTACCTGGCCTCGGAGCGCGCGGGCGAGGGCGGCAACCAGACCGGCACCTCGCAGCACCTGCTGTACTCCAGCAGCACCGATGGTGAGCGGGCGCGGCTGGTCTACCAGGGCGCGGCAGAGACCCTGCGTGCCCGAATGACGCCCCGGCGAACCGTGGGCAGCCCGGGGGTCTGGGTCGTCTACGAGCGGGCGAAGGATTGGGTCGAGCACCTCAGCACGCCCATGGCTGGCACCATCGCCGATGCCCTACGGGTGCTCAAACATGAGGTTGCGCCTTTTTCGCGGCGCCCGAAGGCTGCCGCCGAGCGGGGCCGTGGTAGCCTCGGGGGTATCGCCACCGTTATCGCACTGGCAGGCGGCAAACCGACGCGACTGGCCAGCTACCCCACCGTGGAAGCAGCCATTGCGGCAGCCCGTAGGTTCGTCAGCAGTCTTGACGGGTATTCATATCTCTTCGCGGACGAATACCGGACCATCACGCACCTGAAGGGCACCAGCGGCACCCAGGTCTGCGTGCTCGACGGCAAAAATCTTCACTTCGTGCATGATGGTTCCTGGGACGTTTACCCCTTCATGCTGAAGCAGCAGTGGAAGATGGGGATGCCGCGGCCGGCGAAGGGCGCCGGTCGCGCTGCACCTGCGGCGCGTGCCGCGGTGCGCCCGGCCGCCGCTCCCCGTTCGTCCCGCCGAGCTGCTCCTGCAGCGCAGAGCTATGTCGTATGGGGGGAAGCCAAGGCCTCCAAGGCCGAGACGACCAGGAAGGCCTACTACGCCAGCCCGCTCAAGAGCGAAGCCATACGCGGGGCCAAGCAACTTCTCCAGGACTGGCATCGCAGCGCGAGCGGCAAGCCGCAGCCCGGCCGCAAGGTGCGGGCCGTGGTTCGCGACGAGCGCGGCAAGCTCATTGCCGATACGCCCTGGGTCGCGATGTAGTGGACCGAATCACGGCACGATAGCCTCGGGCATATGAGCAACCCACCGTCCTCCCGTTCGCCCTATTCGACGCAACCTCCGGTCTCGCGCCGTGGGCTCGGCGTCACGCCAGGCAAGGCCTACACCATCTGGCTCGAGTCCAAGCAGCCTGGGCGCACGACCGAAAAGCGGGCCCTTGCCGAGACCAGCAGGAAGACGACCGCCATTGGCATCGCCAAAGATGCTGTGGAGTTCATCGACCACGTAACCTCGGAGCGCAAGAAATACGCTGGCCTTACGGTGAGGGCTGTCGTGCGCGACAAGAACAACAAGATTGCCGCCAACACGCCCTGGATCGCGACGTGACCGTCTCGGTTGTTCTCGCCACCGGCCGGGGCACGCGCACCGTGCGGAGCTTCCAGACAGCGCAGGAGGCGCAGGCCTGGGGCATCATGCTGAGCAACGCGCTTATCCTGCGCTTCCCCTACGGCTACCCACCGAGCAAGGGGCTGCAAATCATGGTGAAGGACGGCCGCAAGACCTACCCGGTCAACAGCGCCGTCATCAAGGCCACGCTGCCCCAGGCCGCCACCATCGCCAAGGACCTACCCGGCGGCGCAGCCGACCGGCCGAGGGGCCGCCAGCGGGCCGAGAGCGCGCCGGCCGAGCACGGGGGCGACGTGGAGGTCTTCGCCTTCATCATCGACTTTGGCCAGAGCCCCCCTTCGCAGACGAACGTGTCGCTCGGCCAGGCGCACACCGACGAAGAGGCGCAGGAGCGGGCGAGGCGGGCCTGCAAGGCACTCGAGGCTGATGCGAAGGCCAAGGGCTACGCCGGGGGTCAGGACCAGGTGCGGTTCATGTACAGCAACGGCGGCAGCCATCGTGTGCTGAGCCAGCACGCCGACGCGGCGCGCACCACGGCGTTCATGCGGGCCTACGCGCAGAAGGCCCCGCCGGCTGCGAAGCGCAAGCCCAGCAGGAGCACCAGGCCGAAGCCGCCGAGCGCGCCCAGGCCGCCCCGACGGCCGGCGGCACCCGAGGCCAAGCCGGTCTACTGGGTCTGGCTCGAGGGCAAGGAACCGGACAAGCCGACGAGCAAGCGCCGCGTGTCCGAGCACCGGCTCAAGCGAGACGCGGACCGCGCCGCAGCGGCGGAGTTCGAGCGGCTCTATCACGACCCGAACCGCCAGCGCCGCGTGGGGCGTAAGCTGAGGGCGGTCGTGCGAAACGAGCAGGGCAAGCTGATGTCCGAGACGCCCTGGCGAGCCGTGTTAGCGAGAGGAAACAGCCTATGCATATCCCCGACGGCAAGCGAGAGAACTTCGAGGCGACGCGCAGGCTCACCGAGCGATACGGCTTTCTGCAGGTCATGGAGGCCCTGACGCTTCTGGCCCAGGCCCAGGGCGAGGCGGCGGCAGCAGCGGGTGACCGGGGCGATGCCGAGGTGTGGGCCGCCTACCAGCGCGCCCTTGCGGCAGCGGTGGAAAAGGGAACGGCTGCGAGCAAGAAGCTCTGGGGGCGGTAACCATGGGCACCTCCGGCACAGGCCCCTTCGACTCGGACGCCGCGGCTGACTGGTGGATGGGCAACGTCGAGATGACGCTTTGCCGCGCCATGGTCGAGACCATCCGCAAGCGAGGGCTCTACGGCCAGCGCGACTACCAGCCAGGGCGGGTGGCGATCCGGTCTGCGCTGATGCTGTGCGCCGATGGCCAGGACCGCCTGCAGGGGCAGACCCTCGAGACGGCGAAGCAGATGCTCGAGCAGGCCCTGGGCGACGAGACCTTCCTCCGGCAGTGGACGAAGCGGGCAGCCATCTTGGCCGAGCTGCGCGAAGAGCTGCTCGCCGTCGAAGCCGCGCTCGGCCGGGTGGAGAAGCGCGAGTGCGACATGCTGACGATGATCCGCGGCGCAGGGAACGACGCGGACGAAGACGACCTCGGCCCCGGCCTTCGGGTGATTCCCGGCGGAAAGAAAGTGCACTGATGGCCAGCGACTACGCCTACCAGGTCATGTGCCGCATCGAGTTCCGCGAGAGCGACGCGAAGCCCCGCTGGTACACCATCGGCCAGTACAACGACCAGCGCTCAGCGGTGGGCCGGGCCAAGCAGTTCTGCCGTTACCTTGCGGAAATGCGGACGGTCGAGCCGGCGCGCAACAAGCCACACTCGCTCCTGGCCGTGTTCGAGATTCGTGGGCCGAATGGCTCCTGGACGCAGTGCGAGGACCTGGTGCCCAAGGGCGTCAACATCTTCGCCATGATGCGCAACGAAAAGGGCGAGCGCGGGGCCCGCGGGGCACCCAAGCAGGCGCCCGCGGTGACCTACTGGCCGAGCATGAGCGAGGGCGGCCAGATGTACGCCGCGGCCGATCCCGTGACGGCGGCTCGCGCTCACCAGCTCGCCAAACGGGGCTACGAAGAGCTGGAATGGCACTTCGGCCGGGGCAGGGCCCAGGGCCTCCGCGTGGGCGTCACCAGCTCGGCCGGGAAGACCGTCTTCGTGGGCCACCCCGTCAACACGACGCTCCCCGAGGCCGTCCGATATCTCCACGCGCTGCAGCGCCAGAAGAGCGCAGCAAAGGCCAAGCCCGCCGCTCGAGCGAGGGCCGCTGTTGCCGTCGAGCGAGCCGGGGTCGTGCTCGTGGTGCTTGAGGCCCGCCAGGGCCGCAGCGCCATCATGCAGCTGGCCCTCGAGCAGTACACCAGCGAGGACAAGGCGAAGCAGGAAGCCGCCCGTGCGCTCAAGCTCGTTGCCCGCAGCCACCAGCTGCAGAAGGGCATCAGGTACCGCACCACCGTGCGGAGCGAGGGCGGCAAGCTGCTCGCGTACACCGAGTGGGTGGCTGCATGACCCCCATTTTCGTGCTGATGTCACCCCACCGCGCGCCGCTCGAGAAGGCGGCCAACCGGTTCTGCCGGGACTTCGCGCACATGTTCCCGAACGCCGCCAACCAGCTCGAACTAAAGCAGCGATGGGACGAGGGCATGGACGGCCGGAGCTACGCCTACGCATGGGAGCTGCGGACCAGCAGCAGAAGCGAGCAGTTCATAGCGCTGCTGCAGGGCTACCTGGCATCCATGCTCGGCGAAGTTGGCTTCGAGCCCATCGCATGAGCGACCACGCAGGTGCACCGGCCAAAAATCCGCCCTAGGAGAACTTGTATGGACAAGCGCGGGCGTTCCGAGCCACTCATCGCGATCGGGGCACGCGTGAGGCAGAGGAGGCGGGAGCTCAACCTCACGCAGGAGGCGCTTGCCGGCATGGCGGCGCTCTCGAAGAGCTTCGTCAGCGAGGTGGAGTCGGGCCAGACGTCGCCGAGCGGCCTCGTTTACCTCAAGCTTGCCGAGGCCCTCGGCGTGTCCGTGGAATGGCTCCTGCGGGGCGAGTTGCCCGAGGCGCTGGCCGTGAACGCGGGCGACGTTCGGATTCCCCCGCTCGTGGCCGAGCTCGCGGAAGAGCAGGGGTGGTCCTACGGCGAGACCCTTGACGTGGCCGCCGCGCTTCAGAGCATCGTGGCTCGCCGGACGCGCGGAGGGGGGTGGCAGCCAGAGCGCGAACAGGTGCTCGCGCTCGCCAGGGCGGTCCGAAGTCTTCGGCCGGCGACGGCAGGAGGCAAGGGCAAGCCTTGAAGGGGGACGTGGCTCGGATCGACGGCGACGGGGACGTCCGGAAGATCGCGCAGGCGTTCGGCCTCAACGGCCCGCACCTGCGCGCGAAGCTGTGCGCTGCCGTCGTCGAGAAGATCTCGCGGCACATGGACGAATGGATGGGCGAGGCCGAAAAACCGGAAGTCTTGCCCCTGGCTGCAGAAATACCCCCTCGCCCGGAAGGCTGCTAGCCTCACGGAATGGCGCGCCGTTCGCAGAACGAGGGATGGAGCCTGTTTCTGATTGCGAAGAGCGCACGCGGCGGCACAGCGCGGCATTTTCTCGCCCCCGCTGCAAGCGAGGCCGAGGCGCTGACCATGCGAAAGGCGCTCGACCGGAAGCTCGCCACGGCCTTTCAGGAGACGAACGGCGAGCCTTGGGTCTCGATCGACATCGAGGTCGACGGGAGCCGAGTCTACAAGGACGGCGAGACGTACGGAGCCACGCTCGCCCAGGCCAAGCAGGCGCTCGGGGGCCGCGTGCAGACCCGCGGCAAGCCTGCCAAGGGCCGCCCCCCGCCCAAGGAGGTCCGGCGCAAGGGCGAGTTCGACGTGATACTCACCAGCCAGAGCGCGAGCGGCAACATCACGCGCCAGCTGCTCGGCTACGCAGCCACCGAGCGCGACGCCAAGCTCGTGCTGGCGCGAGCGGAGCAGAAGCTCGCTCGCTTCAACCAGGGCAGCGGCCCCGGATGGGTGGCGGTCGATCTGTACCAGCACGGAGGCAACCGCCTCGCGAAGGGCGAGACTTTCTACATGTCCGCCGCCCAGGCCAAGCGCGTGCTCTCAGGCCGAGCGCACCCCGCGCCGGCCGCTCGGGCGCCTGCGAACGGCAGGCCTACCGCCGGGCAGCGCTTCAAGGTCGTGCTGGAATCAGCCAAGGGGGCCGCGAAGGCCGCCGGCACAGCGGCCTACTACGCGACCGAGGCTGCAGCGATTGAGGCGGCCAAGCGCGTGTTCGAGCGCCTCGAGCGCGAGGCCCGCGCCTACGGGCACCGCAAGCAGGGCAAGCGCATACGCGTCGACGTCATCACTGCCGAGCGCACGCCCCAGGTGGTGCAGGAGTCGCGCTGGGTGAACGTCTGAGGTCGAGCTGCAGCACGCGAACTCAGAGACGCAGCAGCACGGGCACCAGGACGGTTGCCGCGCCCACGGCGCCGCCGATCTTCGCGCCCTTGTTGTAGTTCGGCTGCGCGCCGCCCAGGAGCGCCGCGGTGGCCAGGCCGGCGAGGGCGCCCACGCCGGCCATTACCAGCGTGGAGGACGCCACCACGCTGAACACAAACGCGGTGCCGGCGGCGTCGTTGCTCACGTTGCCGCCGAGGGTGGCGGTTGGCTCGACGGGGCCGACCAGCTCGGAGAGCCGCACGACCTCTACCGAGCGCCCCCCGACGTGCCGGCGAGGGCGGGTGGTCGGCTGCCGCTGCCGCTCGTCGTAGGCTTCCCAGCTCCAGCTCATCCTGGCACGGTAGCACGCGGCGTCAGGGCAGCGGCGTAGCGGCCACGTAGTGCCGGTCGTGATGGTCGGTCGGCAGGTAGACGCGCTGGGGCGCGTCAATGCTCGCGAGCTTGCCGTGGTGGAGCGAAATGCGCCCTGCCTGGGCCAGGCGGTGCAGCGCGCAGGCCACGCGCCCCGGAACGACGCCCCGGGCCACCATCTACTCGATGAGCGGCCCGAGCGAGTGGGGGCCGCGGCCCCGGTAGCCCTGCAGCTGCGCGAGAACGGCCGCGTCGAGCTTCTTCAGCGGCCAGGTCGTCTCGGCGTTCACGCGGGCGGGGTCGAGCCTCGCGCCGCGCTGTGCCGCCTGGGCTGCAGGCGGCGGAGCCTTGCCGTCCTTCTGAGGGGACTCCGGCAGCTCGGCCGCCTGCTCGAGCACGAGCACGCGGAACAAATCCGCAATCGTGCACTTCATGTGCGCGCACAGACGAGCCAGCTGCGCGCGTTCGGCTGTGGTGACGCGAATGGCTATCTGTGAGGTTGCGGCTCGGCGCGCTTTCGGCATCGAAAACTTGTATAGCCACGACCCCCACGGCGCAAGACGGAACGCCCCGGACCATCCCTTGTTTGCCGCTGCTTTATGCGCTACATCGGTATGTCTCAGAGGGTGCTCAAAAGCATGACCAAGAAGACGTCAACCAAGCCCGCAGCCGCAACGCCATACGTGCGCCCAGGCAAACCCGTTAGGGCAACGTTTCACATCGATCACCGGACCAACGAGCATATCGAGATCGCCTGGCCAAGCTCCTGAAGGTGAGCCGCTCGAGCCTGATACGAGCCGCCGTGCAGCAGGTCGTGGACCAGAGAGCGATGCCATACGCCAGCATCACGCTCGATTATGGCGAGGACCCCGAGCCGCTGATTCCCCCACAGAAGCGGCGCCCCCAGCTCTAGACTCCGGCCCATGGCGGCCAAGCCCTGGACAGCCAAGCAGCGCGCGGAGCACAGGGCGCAGCAGCGCGCGTGGCACCTGGGCGAGCTTGACCAGGTGCTCGCGGGCGAGCGGTCGCCGACCTACGGCGCCAAGGCCTGCAGCTGCAAGCGGCGCTTGCCGTGCGCGACGTGCGGCGACGGTTTCGTGTGCTGGAGCACCTGGGATGACGTGTGGCGGCTGATGCCCCCGCATGTGCGCCGCACCAAGGTCTGCAGGCGCTGCTATGGCGAATGGCTGCTGCTCGTGCTCGAGGACCGGGCCGCTCGCAACCTGCCGCTGCTGCCCCGTGCGCAGCTGCGACGTGGCGGCCCAAGGTGAATGAGGTAGGCTGCGCTCAGGCACTCACGGCTCGCTTCCCTCATCGGCGATAGGTGCCCGCCAGCCCCTTCCCTGACTCCGGGGCGCTGGCAGCGCCCGACCCCCCGGTGGCCGTGCGCTGGGGGCTCGGTTATGCTCGGGTGATGCGCAAGGCGAAGGTCACCAACACGAGGGGCATCGGCTGGCTGGTCGGCACGTTCCGCTGCACCAGGGCTGTACTAAACAGCGCGGTGGAGGACGCGATCCATTCAGGGCTGGTGCGGGCCGACCAGCTCGAGATCACCGGCGAGCCGCCAGCCATCACTGTACTGCGGCACATGGAGCAAAAGGACGACTGGAGCCTCGCGCTGCTGATCGGATTCATCATGGGCAACGGCCGCGGGCGAATCGAGCTGGTCTGACGGCAGGTCACTCGCCCCGCCAGGCCCGTCAACCGCTGACGCGCCGCCGCGGTGGCTTGCGGCTCGCCCTGGTGGCTGGGGGAAGCGGCAGCACGGGGGGCGGGGCGGCTCGCCTGGAGCCACCGAACAGCGCGCTGATGAGCTGCCCCGTGGCCCGAGCGGCCCGCGCGATGGCCGTGGAGCCTGCGGCTTCGGCGCCGGCCTCCCAGGCCTCGCGCAGCTCGAGCGGCAGCTCATCCCAGTCAGGCACCGGGGTGCTCACCTGGGCCTGCTCGAGCCGCCGCGCGTGCGCTTCGTAGGCCAGCTGGCCGAGGCTCGGCTCAGCGTGCACGGGCGCCTCGGGGAGCGGTGAACATCCGCCGAGGCTAGCTCACTGCACCGGCAGCGGAGCAAACAGATCGCCCGTCGGCTCGGCGTCGACGCGGCGCATGCAGCCCGGCTCGGGCGCCCATGGCATGCCGTGCAGGCATGCGAGCCAGCGCTTGCCGTCCGCTTCCTCGGCCCAGAGGTACCAGCAGGCTTCCTGGTGGACCGCCACCAGGCCGGCGGCGTTCACGTCGGCCCAGCACGCCGCCCTGGTAGTGAGCAGGGAGCGCACGGGCACGATGCAGAGCCGCCCCAGGTGCGCCAGCGCGAGCTGGCCGGCGAGCTGGCGGGGGTCGGGGCTCGGAGCGGGGAGCGGACCGGGGGCCAGGTCCGGCGGCGCGTCGGGGGCGTCCATGCGCCGAGGCTAGCGCGCACCGGCCACGGCTGACCACCCGGCGACGTCGACGGCCGCGCCGCGCAGCTGCGGGGCCGCGGAGCCCGGCCGAGCCCCGGCCCAGCGGCCCCAGCGGGGCCACCAGAGCCGCCAACCGGATGGCGCATGCAGCCGTAACCGCCTGCTAGGCCGGGGTGGTAACGATTCGTTGCACGTTCGAGGCGTGTCCGCCGAGGCATCGGCCTGGAAATTCGGCCGATGCAGCCAATTGCATCTGCCAAATCTCCCTGGCGAGCGGTCGGGTTGCCCCGGAAACAGCCACCTAGCGGCGCCGAGATTGCCCCTAAACGGGGCTTTCGGCATGCGGTGCGTGGTGGGGGCGACGGGGAGCATCCCGCCACACCTACGCGCCTACGGCCCAACGGGCAACCATGGTTACACGGTGGGTAAAGGTGAGGTAGTGTGAGCTAGGGCGAGGCGCCTGCAGGGCGAGGCGCCTGCAGGGCGAGGCGCCTGCAGGGCGAGGCGCCTGCAGGGCGAGGCGCCCGCAGGGCGAGGCGCCTGCAGGGCGAGGCGCCTGCAGGGCGAGGCGCCTGCAGGGCGAGGCGCCTGCAGGGCGAGGCCCCCCCCGCCAGGGTACCTCTTTTGCCCACAAGCCCCGTATGGCGCAATTGCCTGCAAACCAGGCGCAATTTGTCGATTGTCGAAAAAAGCGAGTACAAGGGTAGACAACGCCGAAAGGCAACGTAAGCTGAACAGAGAGACGGGCAGAGAGAGTGAGCGGCGCAAGCTGCTAGCTTACTCCGCCCTACCTCGGCAGGGTGAAATTTGCCCTATCGTCTGACCCTCGCGAGAGATTGTTGAAAAGCGACGAGCCAGGGTAGACAACGCCGAAAGGCAACGTAAGCTGAACAGAGAGAGACGGGGCAAGCGAAACGCGAAAGCGAGCCGCAGCCCACCTCACATAGAACCGGTCGCTGGCACAACGGTAACACCGTCGGGCTTCTCCCATGCCACTAGGTGCGCAAGCACTGAAACCTTCTATGTCTGCGTTTCCGGTCGTGTTTCTGGGGTCTATGCCCCGCTCGTTCTTTGACAATCCAACGTAGGCGCCTGCAAATGGCGCCTACACCATATCGTGTCAGTTCTTCCGCGATCGTGCGCCCTCAAGGGCACTGATACGCGGTCCTAGTGAAGCGCGAAAGCGCTGCTTAGCTAGGCTTGACGCGCCTGTAGCCCGACCGTGCGCCCTGTACCTGCAAAGGACATCGGCGCGCGGTAGGGCGGCATCCTGGCGTATCGCCTGGCGAAGTTATCCAAACTGTCTGGTTTGCTATTTTCCTTGATTCTTCTCTTCTGACTGTGCGCTGGCGAGCCTGTTTCCTGGGCTCGCAAGCGCTCAATCTCGCATGGTGGGCCAACCGTGGCCGTGGGTTCGATTCCCACGCGAGATACCGGCGCAAAGTGCGCCATCATACGTGTCATAGGAGAGACCCCCTCTGAAAGAGGGGGAAGCTCCTTTTAGCACCACGAAAGGTTGAGACCGATGATCCCGAAAGCCGCCGCCACGACCACCCTCGCCGCCATCGCCATCGCCGCCGCCCGCCTCGCGGCCAAAACCTCCGATCACGCCTGGGAGGGCCCCGAGGCGGCGGCGGCCGCGGAGGCGGCGCAGGCGGCGTTTGACGCCGCCGTGGCCGCCTGCAAAGCGGCGGGCGATGAGTGAGAGCCAGAGAGGCGCCGCGACGGCCGCACGCGAGGGCGGGGGCGCGTCGTGATCACCATCACGCTCACCCGCTGAGCTGATCAGGCCAGTGGTGAGAGCGTGGGCGAGCCGCTAGCTCGCCCGCTGCCCTGTGCCCTCTCTCGTTGGGCGCATGAGGGCCCAGCGAAAGCCGATCCGTGGTGGCAGGATGCGCTCGCCCGCGATGGGGCGAAGCTCATCTTGGGCGACGATCGGGGCAACGTGCCCTCGCTGGGGTGGAGCGACCCCGACCCCAAGGAGGCGCGGCGTAGGTAGGGGGGGTGAGGCGAGGCGAGCCGCAAGGCTCGCCCGCTTCTCTGGCGGGTGTTGCCGCAAGGCAACGCTCGCCAGAGAAGCGCCGCATGTTGCGGTGCTCGCGCTGGAAAGGTGCGTTCCTATGATTCATCTGTCAGGCCGCTTCGCAGCGGCGCTCGCCCGCGTGGCGAGCATGGTGCGTGGCCCGCATACGTGCGTTGCCATGGGCCCCTCGTCTCTCTCTGTCGTCTCGCCTGGCGTGCAGGTACACGTCTACCAGGCACACGACGCCAACGCGGATATGCGCGAGCTACCGGAAGGGTGGCTCGGCAAGGCCGCAAAGCTGGCCGGTCGCGGGGGGGTCGTCTCGCTCATGTGCGGGCCTCGCGAAAGGGGGCTCGGGGCCATCGCCACGGGCTCGGAGAAGAGCGAGAACCTGCGCCTACACGCGCAGTGCCGCCCCCACGACGTGAGGCGCTGGCTGGCGCCCAACGCCAGCACGCGCCGCTCGGCGGCTACCAGCGCCGCGGCATTCGCCCCAGGGGGGGCCGTGGCGCGGGCGCTCACCTGCGCCGGCAAAGACGCCCGCATGGGCGGGGTCTGGCTCGGCGATTTCGTCGAGGCGACCGAGGGGCATCGGCTGGCGCACGAACCAGCGCCCGACCTCGCCCCGCTCGCCGGGGTCTGGTTGCCTGTGGACGTCGCAAAGACGATCCTGGCACTGGTCGCGGCCGAGCCTGTGACCAGGCTTGACTGGCGATGGTGTGACGAATGGCTCGTATGCCAGCTGCACGGCAGCGATAGCCATATCTACATCTGCGCCGACGTCCGGAGTAATGCCAGCTGGAAACCTGGCAAGGCTGGCACGTTCCAGGGTGACGTGACCCTGGCCATGCAGGTGAACGTCGACGCGCTGCTCTCGCTGCTCCACCCCCTACGCGCGGATGGCCGACTGTGCATCTACAGCGACGGGGCGATCGTCGCGTGGGATGGGGGGGGGGCAGCGACCGAGCATGAGGGCCCCACCGTGGGCGCGCCGCTCTGGTCTGCTGCGCTCAAGCAGCTGCTGCCGGTCCTGACAGCAGCCAAGCGTGCGCAACTTCGCACGCTGGACGTCAAGATCGGCGCTCCGCTCGCGCTGGCCACGTGGGGTGCCGCGGCAGTCATGCCGCTCAGCAACGGCGACAAAGAAGCGCCCACGGTGCAGTGGGCGCCGCACGACGTGCTGCGTGAGATCGGCCTCTCGCCGATGCCTGCTGCCGCGGCTGCTGCCGCGGCTGCTGCCGCACAGGTGGCCGCACAGGTGGCCGCGTGAGTCGGACGAGTGAGCGAGCCGAGCCCCTGGCCCACGTGGCCGGGGCTCGCGCTCCGCGCTGGCCGGTCCTGCTGCGGCAGGGCTGGCGAGCGCGGCGCGTGGTGCGCTGCATGAGGTGATGCCCCATGGCAACGAAGCGAGTCAGTAAGAAAAAGCAGCTGGCCGGCACATGCACGGCGATCGTGCTGCGGCAGAGTGACGCGCTCGCAGCGCCGGCCGGGCCAGCGAAGCGGCCCAGGGCGCCGCGGCGCGTGGTACCGACAGTCCATATCGAGTTTGAGCCGTTCAAGCGCTCATCCGACAGCATCGGCGACGCTCGTGAGATGTCCGCCTACCGCGGCCACGAGGCCACGGTGGAGGGCTGGGCCCTCACCTGCAAGCGCTGCAAGCGCGCCGGCCTCATCAGCGAGGCCGGTTACGAGGGCGAGCTGTTCGAGGGGTCGAGGGGGTGTGCTGACGAGGACGACGAGTGAGTGAGCCGAGCCCCCGACCGGGGCTCGCGCTCCGCGCCGGCCGAGAGTGCTTGCGACTAGGCCGAGCTGCCGATGAGTGTTCGCGACATTCGAAGGACACCAGGGTTGACAGCGCCGAAACCAAGCGCATTATGAACAAACGACGCCGCAAACGCGTTGGGAGAACCCACCATGACGACTCAGACCGTGACCATTCGCGAGTGTAGGGCCAACGGGCAGGTGTGGGAGACGCGCCACAAGGGCACGCCAGAGGAGGCCCTTGCGAGGGCCCTCCGAAAGCACTGGGGCCCCAGTGCTTTTCTGCAGCTCGACTCCGGCCTCAACCGAGGGGGGCGTTTGGGGAAGGCCCGGATCTACGGGCAGGTGTTCAGGTCCGTTGGCCAGCAAGGAAACAGCGCAACGGGCCGCGTGTCGGTCGATGTTGGAGCCATCCGATGAAACTCCGAGGATACAAAACATTCGCTGGTGCCGCCTGCCGCCTGGCGGAGGTCGCCACCGGCGGGCGGATCGTGGTGCTCGTGGGGGGCACGTATGTCGCGGCTGGCGACGTGCTGCTCGACCGAGCGGGCGTCCGCACGCGCCTGCTGTACGGGGCGGCAGGCACCAGCGCTTCGATGAGTGAGGCCCGCGAGGCGGGCCTTCTGCCGGAGCACTAAGCAGCATACGTTGCTGAGCGTGAGCCCGGCTCCGGTGCCGACCAGGCCGCCGGGGACGCTGTTAATTTGCGTGCCCACCCGCTCGCCGCAAAGGCCGCACCCCTCCATGGGGTGCGGCCTTTCGTCGTTTGTGCGCTCGCGCCCTGCGCTAGGCTGCTCGTGAGATGTCCGCCGACGGTGCCGTGTTGGCAGCCGAAGAGGTGCTGCAAGGGCAGGTGGCGTGCGCTGTGATCAACGTCAACTACTTCTGCCGGTTCGCGCCAACTATTCTTGCCGGTCCTGGTCTGGGTTGAGCGGGGCAGAAGTGGGGATGGTCGAGCGGGTGCTCGCAGCGGTGAGGCTGTCGTTGTTGGCGTTGTTGTCGTGCTGCTTGCTGACCTCCTTGCTGGCGTTGTTGTCGTTGTTGTCGCGGCTGCCGTTGCGTGCGTTCGCGGCCTGGCTGCGGAAGCTCGGCACCTCGACGAACTCAAGCACGACGGCGTGGTGCACCAGGCGATCGATCGCCGCTGCGGTCGTCATCGGATTGCGAAAGATTCGATCCCATTGGCTGAAAACGAGGTTGCTCGTCAGCACGATCGAACGACGCTCGTATCGTTCCGCAAGAAGCGTGAAGAGTACCTCCGCCTCCTCCGGGCTCTGCTGCACGTAGCCCAGGTCGTCGAGGATCAGCACGTCGAAGGCGTCGTAGCGGCGCAGGGCGCGCGGTAGACAAAGGTCACCAAAGCCCTGGTGGCCGTGGGCTTTGAGGCGAATCGTGATCGGACGCTGACGTTGACGACCAGCCGAGGGCATGACGGAGACGTTGCGCGAGCCAAGCAAGTGCTGGAGAAGCTCGACGCGAGGATGGTCCCGCTGCGCGCCAGCGAGGGCAAGACGGCGAAGGAGCAGAAGCCGTATGAGCGGCGGGTCAGCAAGCATCGGGAGAAGACCAAGGCCGTGAAAAGACTGCAGGCCGCCCCCCTGACGATGGGGGCCCGCAGCGATACCGGAGGGGAACACCTGTGCAAGGTGCTGACCCTGATGCTGTTCAACGCCCTCGCACGGCGGCTCTGGCGCAGCCCCGTGGAGGCCGTGCGGGCGATGACGCCCGCCATGGTCTGTCACTTGCTGCTCCTGCGTCCTGCCCTGGCGTGCATCGAGCGCGGCAAGGTGACGTTGTGGCTGGAGGCGATGGTCGAGCCGACAGACCGGGCGAATCAGCTCGAACTACTGCGTTTGCTCAACGACGAGCGGCTCGAAGTCCGAGGAGCGCGCCTGGCCCTGCGGATCCGCGACCCGGCCGGCCAAACGCCTCTCGTTGGGAGTTAACCCATCGGTCTCCGGTTCCCTGCTGAACAGCGACCGACTCTCTCTGCTCCTCGACGATGCCCTAAGGAACGCGGCGAACTCCGCACAGAAAGACACCGCGCTCGAAGCACGCAGCGCCCACAAGCAGCTGCGGCGCGAGCTGGCCACCCTCGACGCTTCTTGACCTCGCCGCTCGCCGCAAAGGCCGCACCCATCCCTGGGGTGCGGCCTTTCGTCGTTTGTGCGCTCGCGCCCTGCGCTAGGCTGCAGGCCATGGCGCGTGCTCACTGGCCGATCATGGGGGTCAAGTCGCCCGCGGACGGCGCGGAAATCATCACCGCCATTCAGCGCGACTTCCCCGAGATGGGCCGCGGCGCGCAGTTCTACGGCGAGACCACCAAGGCCGGCAAGGCGCCCAGCTGGACGGTCTCTCTGTTCTGCGAGAAGACCGAGGCCGATTTCATGACCGGCTGGGTGGTCGGCTACCTCCGGCATGCGCAGCTGGTCGAGCGGATGCACCCGACCGAGATACTCGACCTCTGCGATCTGCTGCTCGAGGAGCACGAGGCCAAGGCCGCCCTCGCGCTCGAGCGCGCCCAGCGCCGCGCCGCGCGTCAGGGGAAAACGCTCGTCATCGAGGGCGAGTTTGAGCCCGTGGCGGACGACGCCCGCGCTCGCGTCGTCGAGCTCGAGGCCGAGCTGGCGGAGCTGCAGGCCGCCCGCTCGCACCGGCCGGCGAGGCCGCAGCAGGTGGGCCCGCCTCGGACGCTCCGTGAGCGGCTCCGCGCGCCGGCCGAGCACGTCCCCCGGCAGCTCGGCCAGGGCGACCGCGCGCCGATCTTCGAGGACGAGGACGACGACCAGGGCGACGACGGCGACGACGACGAAGACAACGAAGGGGGCTAGAAGGCCCGCCGCGCGCGGGCGAGCAGCGGGTCGAGCTTGCCCGTCAGCTCGAGGCCCGTGGCGACCAGCAACGCGGCGCCGCCCCCGTAGAGCAGCACGTCCTGCAGCGTGACCTCGGAGACGGCATCGCTCAGCGCCTGAGCCACCGTGCGGTCGGGCGACACCAGGCAGGCCTGAGCGCCGCCCAAAAGCGGCAGGCCGGGCACGCTGGTGTAGCCGATGCACCGCCGGCCGATGGCGGGACGCCCGTCGGCCGCCATGATGGGCTTGCCGCTCTTCTTGTCGACGCTGGCGCACCATAGCTCGCCCTGCGCTCGGCCGTCCGGCGCCGTGCTCGTCCACACCTGCACGAAGGCGCGCGTGCGGAAGTGGATGCCCGGCTGGCCGCCGTCGACGCTGTGACACCGGGCCTCGTCATCCCAGGCCACCACCGTGAACTCGTGAGAGACGTTGGCGACGTTGCGGGCCCACCCGCCGCCGCAGCCCTCGCAGCCGATGATCGGTGCGTCGCCCTCGAGCGGCAGCGGCATCCCCTCGCGCCAGGTCACGCAATCGACCCAGCAGCCGGCCTTTTCGGCAATGTGTTTCTCGTAGGAAACCGCGTACTGGATGCCGCCCTTCTGGCTGCGCGGGATGTAGGGCCCGTAAATCAGCGGCGCATCGACCCGCGCGTAGCGCCAGCCGACCTCGGTCACCAGGCCGCAGGCCGACATGCTTTTCGCCGCCTGCGTGGCCCCCGGCTCGCTGTCGTAGGGCAGAATCGTCTTCGTGTACGTCGCCCCTGTAGGGCTCGGAGGCGGCTCCATCGGCGGCAGGTCGAGCACGCCTGAGACGAACAGGCAGCGCGGGCTCCCGAAGAGCCGCATCTTCTCGTACGCCATCGCCTTGATCTCCGCGTCCGATGGGATGGCGCTCATGCGCTCGATGCTAGCTCACCTGCCAGCCGCTGCGCTTCTGCAGCTCGCGCACCCTCCCCTCGAAATACTCGGCGCTGGCCACTGCCTGCTCGCGCCGTATCCCATGGGGCAAGCGGGCCTCCACCTCGCGCGCTTCCTTCGCGGCCCGCATCGCGTAGCCAACGAGGTCAGGGCCCGCGACCTGGGCGAGCAGTTCCTCTTCGCAGGCGGCGCACTCGCACTCCAGGGGGTGCTCGCTCATCGGTAGAGGCCTTGGGCCTCGAGTTCATCGTCGGTCGGCTCGTGATCGAACACCACGCCACCGCCCAGCGGGGTACCCACGCCGTCAGCAGCCATGGCCGCGGCCTGCTCGGCCGACTCCGCGCGTGCGATGTAACAGGGCCCAAGACCGTCAACCACCGGGAGGCCGACGCACGGCTCGAGCCCCCAGACGACCCAGCGTGGCGCCGCGCTCACGGCGACTCCCCGCGCAGCTGAGCCTCAGCCGCGCCGAAATCCGGAAACCCCCGCTCCACCAGCGCCCAGCCGCGATCGTGGTGCGAGGTCACGCGCCAGGGAGCGAGGACGCCCGCGACCATGCGCGACTCGGACCCGTCAAGCTCGCGCTTGTGCTCGACAGCAAGCACGGCACGGCGCGCCCATGCGTCGAGCGGCCCCACTTTGAGCACCTCGTAGCCGCGAGCCTCGAGCCACCACAGCCCGTACTTGTCGAGGGCTCCCCACTGCTGCACCGCTCGCCCCGCAGCCTCCCCCGCTCGCACGGGCTCCCCGAAGGGGTCGCGTGGGAGTGCGTTCTCGGGCGCTACGGCCGTGTCGCCGTGGTGGCCCAGCGGCGCCCCCTCCCCCGTCCCCATAGACAGCTCGCCGTCGACGTCCGTCACCCGCCAGCGTGGCTCGGCCGGGGCGACCTCGGGACAGAGCGCCGCGAGCTGCGCCAGTGCGGGGGCCGCCGTCTGCGCCATCGTGGGCCACCCGCCCACCAGCGCTTGCTCGAGCGCGAGCACATGGCGCAGGCCGTACGGCTTACCGCAGCTCTGCGCCTCGAGCCTACCGTCCGGAGAGACCTTGGCCGCGAGCACGGCGTGGTCCGCGATGGCCCCGGGCCGTCGCACGGTCAGATGGCACGACCCATCAGGCCGCACGCACCAGACCAGCCGCCCGGTGGCCGTGGTGTGGCGGCTTTCGCCGTAGGCGTCGAGCCCAGGGGCAGAGATGCCGCACTGCCAGGGCTCCCACCCTGAAGCCCTGGCGTGTGCGTCGTACACAGCCGCAATAGCGGCGGGCGACGCGACCCCGCGCTCAGCGAGCGCGTCGATGACGCCCGCCAGCGCCTCTTCCGACGCCCACCCGTGCCCGTAGGCACCAGCGAGCGAGCGGACCACCCGGAGTTGTGCCTGCGAAAGGGGCGCCTTGCTGAAATCGATCATGTCCTGTCCTCCAACGGCCCGAGGCCCGGAGCCGCGCTTCCCGCGAGCCTCCGGACCATCGTACCGCCTCCCTCTCCCTCGTGACGCCCGTCCACCGGCAGCTCTGACAGCTACACCGGCAGCTCGAGTTGGCAGAGCTCGAGCCCCCAGACGACCCAGCGTGGCGCCGCGCTCACGGCGACTCCCCGCGCAGCTGAGCCTCAGCCGCGCCGAAATCCGGAAACCCCCGCTCCACCAGCGCCCAGCCGCGATCGTGGTGCGAGGTCACGCGCCAGGGAGCGAGGACGCCCGCGACCATGCGCGACTCGGACCCGTCAAGCTCGCGCTTGTGCTCGACAGCAAGCACGGCACGGCGCGCCCATGCGTCGAGCGGCCCCACTTTGAGCACCTCGTAGCCGCGAGCCTCGAGCCACCACAGCCCGTACTTGTCGAGGGCTCCCCACTGCTGCACCGCTCGCCCCGCAGCCTCCCCCGCTCGCACGGGCTCCCCGAAGGGGTCGCGTGGGAGTGCGTTCTCGGGCGCTACGGCCGTGTCGCCGTGGTGGCCCAGCGGCGCCCCCTCCCCCGTCCCCATAGACAGCTCGCCGTCGACGTCCGTCACCCGCCAGCGTGGCTCGGCCGGGGCGACCTCGGGACAGAGCGCCGCGAGCTGCGCCAGTGCGGGGGCCGCCGTCTGCGCCATCGTGGGCCACCCGCCCACCAGCGCTTGCTCGAGCGCGAGCACATGGCGCAGGCCGTACGGCTTACCGCAGCTCTGCGCCTCGAGCCTACCGTCCGGAGAGACCTTGGCCGCGAGCACGGCGTGGTCCGCGATGGCCCCGGGCCGTCGCACGGTCAGATGGCACGACCCATCAGGCCGCACGCACCAGACCAGCCGCCCGGTGGCCGTGGTGTGGCGGCTTTCGCCGTAGGCGTCGAGCCCAGGGGCAGAGATGCCGCACTGCCAGGGCTCCCACCCTGAAGCCCTGGCGTGTGCGTCGTACACAGCCGCAATAGCGGCGGGCGACGCGACCCCGCGCTCAGCGAGCGCGTCGATGACGCCCGCCAGCGCCTCTTCCGACGCCCACCCGTGCCCGTAGGCACCAGCGAGCGAGCGGACCACCCGGAGTTGTGCCTGCGAAAGGGGCGCCTTGCTGAAATCGATCATGTCCTGTCCTCCAACGGCCCGAGGCCCGGAGCCGCGCTTCCCGCGAGCCTCCGGACCATCGTACCGCCTCCCTCTCCCTCGTGACGCCCGTCCACCGGCAGCTCTGACAGCTACACCGGCAGCTCGAGTTGGCAGAGC
>Ga0163152_10003725_pt1 | contig 19581 bp, 21 predicted proteins | sample OliLakLV19MP8IB2_FD_148635 | JGI IMG/M metagenome (GOLD analysis project Ga0163152, IMG submission 148635) | Freshwater microbial mat bacterial communities from Lake Vanda, McMurdo Dry Valleys, Antarctica - Oligotrophic Lake LV.19.MP8.IB-2 | ecosystem: Environmental > Aquatic > Freshwater >...
GCCGGACGCCACGTCGCCACCGCCGAATGTACCACCACCGCCGCCGCCCCAGATGCTTCCTTCGCCCTCACCACCTTCGAACATGGGGCCCAGATCGCCGAGCTCATCCTGCGAGAGAATGGTCGTATTCTTCGGCGCCGTGGCGTCCGGCACCGGAATCGGGATGGCTGCCGACGGGGGTGGCGGGGGCGGGGGACCGAGCACCGCCTGGTTGGGCGCCTGCTTCTGGCTGAGCGAGGGGGGTGCCCCCAGGTCGGCGTAGTTGACGACGCGCGCCTGCTGTGCCACGGGTTCACGGGTCAGAAAATTGGCGATGAGCACGCCGCCGCCGATCAGCACCGCATGGAAGAGAATCGCCCCGGTCACGCCCCGCGTCATGAAGCCCTGGTAGGCACTCTTGAGTACGGGCGCACCGTAGGGAGCCACATCTCCGGTCGGCAGGTCCTCGGGAATCGGAACCCAGGTCATGTCCCCATCGCCGCCGATCTGACTTGGAGTGGCCAGCCGGGTGAAGTAGGACATGATGGTGGCGATGCTGAAGAGGCCGACCACCGACCAGGCAACCACCGTCAGGATGTCGAGCTGGGCCAGCATCATGAACTTGGCCCACACAAAGCTGCTCATAGCGGCACCGCCTTCCGGTCCGTGTCATCCAGAGGCACGAGGCTGAATTTATCGATCTCGGCCAGCCCCAGCTCGTCGGTGATTCGCACCATCGTGTTGTAGGTCGCCAGCCGGTCAATCTTGATGAGGACGATCAGCTCGTCTTCCGGGAGGAGATTCTTCTCCCGCTCGAGGGTGGCGGGAATCTGGGCGAACTGGATTTCCGCAGGCGCCGTGGCCCCGCGATGCCAGAAAACACGCGCATCATCGCCGACCGGTCCCGGAAAGATGCGCAGGGTCATGATCTTGGATTCGGCTATCTGTGTCGGCGGCGTGTTGTCCGGCGGGAGCGACAGCTCCATGGCCTGGGGCGTGCGAAACACCGTGGTCACCATGTAGAAGATCAGGAGGAGGAAGGCGACATCGACCATCGGGGTCATGTCGATTCGGACGGCGACTCTCTTGGCCTTTTTCCTGCCGCCCTTCTTGGTGGTTCTTCGCTCGCCGCCACCGACGTCAGCGCCCATGGATCCTCACCCCCTCAGTGCGATCCGCCACCGCGACTGGTCTTGGCCATGTCGGTGACGAGGTTGAAGTTGGTAGCCTTGACTTCCTGGAGCTGCTTCATGATGTCCTCGATCGTGCCGTAAGGGGCGTCCTTGTCCCCCTTCAGTGCGATGCGGAACCCCGGGTTCTTGATGCGCCACCCCTTGACGCTGGCGCCGAGTTCCATGACCGGCACGGCCTCGGTGAAGCCTTCACCGGGAGAGACGTAAACCGCCCCGGCCTTGTCGACATAAATGGTGAGAAGATCGCTCTCCGGAATCTTGAGATTGGCGTGCGATTCCGGCAGCGTTACCGTCACCGTTTCCGGCGGTTTGAACGTCGTCGTCGACATGTAGAAGATGAGCAGGAGAAAGGCCACGTCGACCATGGCGGTCATGTCGAGCTTGACCCCAAGGCGGCCCTTCTTGATCCTAGACATGCGGATCCTCGGCATGCTCTTCGAGGAGCTGGAGCATTTCGTAGGTGGCTTCGTCCATCAGGTAGTTGAACGAGTCGACCCGGTTGACGAAGTAGTTGTAGGCCACGATGCCGCAGATGCCGACGAAGATCCCGCCGGCGGTGTTGATCAGCGCTTCGGAGATACCCATCGCCAGCTGGGCGGGGTCGGGCGCACCCTCGTGACCGGAGGCCGAGAAGGCGCGGATCATGCCGATGACGGTTCCAAGGAGGCCGACCATCGTCCCGATCGAAGCGATGGTCGAGAGCGAAATCAGGTTGCGCTCGAGCAGCGGCACTTCGAGGGCGTTGGCCTCCTCGATGGCGCGCTTGGTTTCGATGAGACGCTTCTCCGCGTTCATCTTCCCGGCCACCAGGCTGTAGCGCTCGAGGCCGGCCCGGATGACGTTGGCCAGCGATCCCTGCTGGTGATCGCACAGGGCGATGGCCCGCTCCAAGTTCTTCTCGAGGAGGAGCTGGCGGAGCTGCTGGATGAAGGTGATCATCGAGCCGCGCCCCTGGGCCCGCTTCAGGCTGACGAATCGTTCGATGATGAACGAGACCACCAGGATCGAGAGCGTTATCAGGGCGATGACCAGTGGCCCCCCGGCGCGCACGAACTCCGGCAGCAGAAAGAAATAGATCAGGATGGAACTGCCGATCGCCATTGAGTAGATGACGAGATAAAACTGCTTCATGGTCGCCTTGTCCTCCCGGTAAGCCCGCCGCCCGGCGGGATTAGCCCTTGGCCGCGGCGAACGACTTCAAGGCGTCGTCCACCGTGTTGTGGGCTTCGAATACCATGGCCAGCTTGGTGATGATCAGAATGTTGTTGATCCGCTTTTCGACCCGCGCCAGCTTGACCGCCCCGCCTCGCTTGGCGTACCCGGAATGGGTGGACACCAATAGACCCAGGGCTGTCGAATTGAGGTGGTTGACGCTTCCCAGGTCGATGACCAGCTGCGTATTGCCCTTGGTGATCAGGTCATCGATCGTTTCCTTGAGCTTGCTGGTTTCGTCGCCGCCCCAAAGTGTTCCCTCGGGCGTAATCACCGCCACGGGGCCGTGCATGACCGTCTTGACTCCCATCGATCCTCCTCCGAAATCGGGCCTCAGCCCCCCAATGCCTTACGCATCTGACGTACTTGATCCGATCCCGGGCAGGAGTCACCCTGATTAAGCAGGGTGATCGCCTCCGGAGTCTGATTCAACTTGACGTAACAGTTGGCCAGCGTGAGCATGGCCCGTATGTTGCACTCGTTGTAACCAAGCGCCTGCTTCAGCACCGGGACAGCGGCGGCGAAGTCGCCATCCTCCCAGAGCATGTAGCCAAGATTTTCGCCGGCCTGCGTCCCGATCGGGCCCTTCGGACTCAGGCTCAAGACCTGCTGGAAGGCGGCTTTTGCGTTGGGGCGATCCGCTTTCTTCAGGTAAAGATTCCCCATGGCGAGCTGAAACTCCGGGCTCGATTCATTCGATTTGATCAGGGATTTCAGCATCGTTTCCGCCTCGTCCAGCTTGTCCAGCTGGATGAGCGCCGCCGCCCGGTTGGCACCGGCGCTGACATTGCCCGGATCGACTACCAGGAGGCGGGCGTAGGCATCGGCGGCATCCTCGTACTGCTGCAGGTTCATGGCGTTGGAGCCGAGAAAGTTCAGGTATTCCTTGTTGGTGCTGTCGATCGAGACGGCTGTCCGAAAGGCCACGCCGGCGTTCGGCAGATCCTTCTTCGATTCATAGATGCGACCCATCAGGAAAGCGTCGCGTGCGGGAATCGCGAACCCTTCGGCAGCCTCGTAGTGGGCCAGGGCCGCATCATTCTTCTTCTGGATGAGATTGACCCGCGCCAGGGCAATGTGCGCCTGGCTGTCGTCCGGGTTGACGAGAAGGGCACGCTCGGCCGCCATGCGGGCGCCGGCCGTATCGGGCGGGGAGAGGGACATGTGGGCATAGGCCATCTTGGAGAGCGCGCGGGCGTCGGGCACCACCAGCGTATAGAGACTCAGGCTCTGGATCGCCTCGTCGAACTTCTTCCGGCCGATGGCCACGTCGGCGGTGAGACGGTAGGCGTCCCAGTTGTCCGGCTCAAGGCGGGTGATCTCGTTCAGTTCGGAGAGGGTCGCGTCATACTGCTGTGTGGCATAGAGGGCACGGGCCAGCTTCCAGCGGACGTCCACCAGCGAGGGATCGAGCTCAATGGCTCCTCGAAATCGTGTGGCGGCCAGTTCGGTGACGCCCTTCCGGAGGTAGAGATTGCCCAGGTCGACCTTATATTCCGGGACTTCCGGAGATAGCGACTCGGCGGCAATCAGCGGGTTCTGGGCCTCGTCCAGCTTGCCCGTCTCCATGAGGGCCAGGCCGTAGGCGTTCTGGGCCACCGCGTCCCGCGGATTCTTGTCCACGCCGGCCTTGGCCAGGAGCAGCACCGTCGCCCAGTCACCGGATTCCACCGCGACGGACCAGGGGCGACCCTTTTCGCGGGCGTGTACGACTTGGCGGCCATCGATCAGAACAAGGAGAAACATCGTGAGCATGAGCAACAGCAGGCCGAGCCCGGCCCATCCGAGCGGCGGCAGGCCCACGCGGGACTTGTTGTTTTCGGCCGCGACGCGATCCAGCTCCAGCACTTCGAGCCGTGAGCGGCGCACCTGGTTGATCCTGGACATCAGCCTCCTTGCGGCGCCGCACGGAGCGGCGTCCGGTGGACAGATAGAGTCGACCGTCCGTGTGACGGAACCACGAACGACCCGGCGTTCGTGGCACCGATCAATGGGACGCGCCACGATACCCGAACGCTACTCGACCTTCAATAACCGGTTGATGGATGGCCCGATAGGAGGCAGCAACCAGATCGGTGGGGAACCGAATGGTCGTCTCGGGCCGACGCCGGGAGACTAATCACAGCCCCGTGGCATCTTTCGGTAGTTTACATGACGGTTACGCGTCCCCGCCAAGCAATTTTCCCGAATTCAGGCTCTACCCGCAACGGATCCGTTTCGTTCCAGCAGCAAACGAACCGGCCGACGCCGAAAGCCACTACCTCCCGGCCCTCCGATCGCATAAAATGCCTCATCGTCAAAAGTTACGAACCATCGGATTCATTGATTTCGACCGATCAGCCCGGGAGTGTACCCACGTGATTGTCGCGACCGTACAGGAACTGCTTGACCGGATGGGGGGGACGATCACCCTCGACGCGACCGGTTTTTTCAAGGTGACCGACCCGACACGCTTCTACAAGGAGCAGACCGATATCCTGGCCATCAACGCTTCGGTCGGGCCAACCGCGGAAGTTCGGGACGCGGCCCGCTGGATGATCCTGGCGGCCTCGCACTACCTCGGAAGCTTTCCGGCTTCGATTCACGAACTCTACATGGCCCGGGGGCGCGGCGAGGTTTCGGAGTCCTTTACCGTCCCGGCCATCAACATCCGCGGCATGACCTACGACACGGCCCGGGCGGCGGTCCGCTCGGTCCAGAAACGGGACGGCGGCGCCTTCGTTTTCGAGATCGCGCGCTCCGAAATCGGCTACACGAATCAGCGGCCGGCCGAATTTGCCAGTCAGGTAATCGCAGCGGCCGTCCGCGAGGAATTTCACGGACCGATTTTTATCCAGGGCGATCACTTCCAGATCAACGCCAGAAAATATGCGGAGGATCCGGATGCCGAGATCCAGGCGGTGAAGGATCTGATTGCCGAGGCAATTACGGCCGGCTTCTACAATCTGGACATTGACGCCTCGACCGTGGTCGACTACGCGAAGCCGACGCTGGCGGAGCAGCAGTCGCTGAACTCGCGGCTAACGGCGGAACTCACCGCTTACGTGCGCTCGCTTCAGCCCGAAGGGGTGACCATCTCGGTCGGTGGGGAGATCGGCGAGGTCGGTAGCCAGAACTCGACGGTGCCAGAACTCGAGGCATTCATGGACGCCTACAACGCCCATCTTGTCTCACTCGGATCAGGTCTGACCGGTCTCTCCAAGATTTCCGTTCAATCCGGAACCCAGCATGGTGGCGTGGTCATGCCCGACGGCTCGTTGGCCGAGGTGCAAATCGACTTCGAAACGCTCGCCTCCCTCTCACGGGTGGCACGGGAGCAGTACCAGCTCGCCGGCGCCGTGCAACACGGCGCGTCGACGTTGCCCGATGAGGCATTTGACATGTTTGCCAAAACGGGCACGGCTGAAATCCACCTGGCGACATCATTCCAAAACCTCTTTTTCGAGAGCCTCTACCTGCCGGACGAGATCAAGGAGGAGATGTACTCCTGGCTGGCCACCCATTGCGCCTCCGATCGCACGGCGGACATGACCGAAGAGATGTTCATATACCGGACCCGCAAAAAGGCGTACGGACCATTCAAGGAAGCCATCTGGGGAATCGACTGGGGAACGCGCAAGAGCCTGTCGGAGGACCTGGAGGACCGCTTTGACTTCTTCTTCGAGAAACTGGGCATTGATGGAACCCAGAGTGTCGTGCAGAAGCGGGTTCCTCATGTCCACATCCCCTCGCCCATGCCGGAGGCGCTCCGCGCTGCATTGTGATCGGGAGGGAGTGGCATGACCTGGGTCCGACCCGTGACTTTCGCCCGGGTCGCCCGCGCGGATTCGTGATCAACGGGCGCGCGGTGGCAGTTCTTCGGCTGGGCGACGACTGGCACGCGTTCTCGAATCGTTGCCCTCACAACGGCCAGCGGCTCGAGGACGGGCAGCTGACCGGCACCGTGCTCACGTGCCGCTGGCACGGCTGGCGCTTTGATGTGACGACCGGCCACTCGCCCGATGTCGCGCCCGGGGAGGAGGGTCCGCGCCTGCGACTCTACCCGGTTCGGGTGGAGGAGGGCGTGGTCTCGGTCGAAGTCGAGCGGCTCTAGCAACCGCCTCAGCTCGCGGAAATATCGTCCGCAAGGGCGGAGATATCATCCTCATCGGCGCGCCAGGGCAGAGGATCAGTGAGCCCGACCAGTCGGACCGCCAGTTCGTCATCGCCGAGCGCGTTCGGCCCGAGTGCTCGCTCGTGCGCTTCCGTCAGGAGGTCGAGGAGGCACTGGTTCCAGGGAGCGGCACGCCCGAGCCGGGCGGCCAGCGTGATGATCTCCCCGTTCATGTATTCGTTTTCCAGCCGACGCCCCGGATGATGGAGATTCTGCCAGGTCGAATTGTGGACGCCATCAAAGGTCCCGTGCCGTGCCGCGCGGCCGGCTAGGTGCGCCAGCATGGCGGTGACATCGTCGCCGCGACCTCCGGCCGGATGAAACGCGATCCCGGCCGCCTTGAGAATTCTTGCCCCCTCGATGATGACGTTTCGCTCCAGCCGCGCCGCCGCCGGCATGGCGGAACCATCGGCCCGGACGAGCGGCGAGACGCCGCTGAAAAGATTGACCACCAACTTCAGTCCCTTGTCGGCCACGATGTCCGGGGAGGCCACCGCGTCAAATCCGGCGTTGATGAGGTCGGCGATCACCGCGTCAAGGAAAGGGTCGTCGGCGGCACGGCCATGCGGCCACCGGCCGAGAATCAGGATTCCCGGCGTGCGAATCCGCACTTCCCCCGGTGTCAGCATCGTCGACGTCGCCCGCACGATGCCGCCGAGCAGGTCGGGAAACCAGGAATGCGCGCTGGCCTCGGCGCGGATGCCGTTCTGCCAGGTGACCGTGGGTGTTCCGGCACCGAGTGCCGCACTGGCCAGCGGCAACGCCGACTGGAGATCGCCCGCCTTCATGGTGAGCAGGAGGCGGATGTTCGGTCCGGGCGTGATCTCGTCGATGCGGGTGACCGCCTCCAGCGGCACCAGCGTCGCCGTCCCGGCGCACACGAGAGAGAGGCCTCGCTGGGCCCGGATGGCCGTCACCACGGCCGGGCGTGCCACCAGCGTCACGCGGCGGCCGGAGCGAGCCAGAATGGCCCCCATCGAGCCGCCGACCGCCCCGGCCCCATGAATGACATAGTGGGGAGGTGTGGATTGTCCGGTGTCCGATGGCATCACGCGCGGGCCTTCCCCGGTGATTGAAGTTCAGCCGACCGTCGACGGGATTGCCGTGCGAGCCCGAGAAAGCGCCAATGAAGGAGCGGGTTCCGCCGAAACGCCGACTGATAAAAAGCGGCGAGATTTTGATGGTAACCGGTCTGGTTCGGCTCAAGGCGCGCCGCCTCGCGCATCGCATGAATGGCCTCGTCTCGCCGGCCAATTTGATGAAGCGCCACGCCCAGACCGCACCAGGCTTCATGTCGACGCGGGTCAAGCCGCACGGCCGTGTCGAATCGAAGCAGGGCCTCACCGGGGCGTCCCGCATTCAATTCGGTCAGGCCGGCCAGGTGTTCGACACCGGCAATCGAAAGGTCTGATCGGCAGGCCAGGGCCTCTGCATAGCAGCGGGCGGCCTCCGAGGGGCGCGTGGCGAGATCCAGATCGCCCAGTCCGCGCCAGCCGAAGGGCGAGCCGGAATCCTCTTCCGTCATGGCGAGGAGGTCGCGACGCGCGGCATCGGCATTGCCGGATCGGGCGAGGAGGAGCGCCGCCGCTTCGCGCGCTTCGTCAAATCGATCAGCGCACCGGAGGGCCCTTTTGTAGGCCGCCTTCGCCCGGTCGAAGTCGCCATTGGTCTCGGCAACGCGTCCGAGATGGAACCAACCGACCGGGTCGCCAGGCCACTGAGCAACCGCCGCTTCGAGTTCTACCAGCGCGGCCGCGTGCTCACCCGATTGGAGGAGCGAACTTGCCAGGAGCGACCGGAGAGAGCGATCGTCCGGCCAACGCTGGCAGCCGGGGCGAAGGACAAGGGTGGCATGGGCCGGACGGTTGTCGGCGCGAAGTACCCGGGCCAGCATGAGGAGAGCCGGGCGGGAATCAGGCGCCATCGTCCGGGCCAGCTCGGCCGTGCGTTGCGCCTCCGGATGATCGCCGGCTCGGAGGGCCAGCTCCGCCAGGACAAGCCATCCGTCCGTGGCCTGGCGATCCAGGCGTGTGCTCCGGTCGGCCAGTGTCCTGGCAAACTCCGCCTGCCCGGAATCCAGGGCGGCCCGTGCGGCCAGCTCCAGGATTGGTGCATCCAGCGGATAATTGGCGGCGAGTTCGGCCACGGCCGCAGCGCGATCTGCCGTTTGGGAGCCCTCGAGGACACACGACTGGACTCGACCCAGGTGCCCGGCGCGCGCCATCAGTGTTGCGCGATCACCCGCCGCTACTGCCGGCCCGAACAGTCGCTGAAAAGTTCGGGCTTCCATCGAGTCATCCATCGCGCTCAATGCAGCACGGGCGCCATCCATTTCTCCGGACGCGGCCAGTGCCAGAACGAGTTCTCGCCCGACTTCGACTGATCCCGGGGATCGCTCGAGCGCGGCGCGGAATGCCAGGGCCGCCGCATCCCACCGGTGATCGAGCAGGGCGGCCCGACCGGCGGCAAAATGCCCGGCAGGGCGCAGGGGATGGGCCGCCACCAACTTGTCGGCAAGGTGCCGGGCCATCGCGGAGTTGCCGATCGCAAGATATCGTTCCAGCGCCTGAAAGTCCGGCCAGTCGCGCCGAAATCGGTGAAGTTGTTCCCGGGCAATCAAGTCGAGCGGTGGCAGGAGATCCGCCGGATCAGGAGAGCCGAGATACCGGGCCAGTTCGTCGAGCCGGACCAACGGCGGTCGGGTTGTTTCGACCTGATGGAATCGAAATGGCACCGCGGACGGCAGGTCGTAGAATGTGGCCATGGCCTGCGGGAGTGGGACGATCGGGTGGGTCATCGGCTCGGAGGTCTCAGGTGGTCGTGCCGTCCAGTCGTGGACGGCTCGGCTTGACGCCCTTCAGGTGACGCGGTAGCGTGTTCGCTGCAAATTCTGTTACTGCAACGGTTTCAGGTTTTGCCGTTCCGTCTGATTCCGGCGCGATCCGCGCCGTCGGGGCGTGAGCGGTGGCACTTTAGCAGGTATGAGGCGCCTGGTGGATATGGTTCGGCTGCATGGCATCGTACTCTTCGCCCATCTCGGGGTGCATGAGGCGGAGCGTGAGGCTGGCCAAAAGATCCAGATCGATGTCGAGATGTCGGCGGATCTGGAGGAGGCCGGCCGGCATGATGCGCTGGCTTCGACGATTGATTATCAGAAGGCCTACCGCCTGATCGAGACCACGGTGGCCGCCAGCCGTTGCCGCCTTCTGGAGGCCCTTGCCCTGACCCTGATCGATTGCCTGATGGAGGGTTTTCCGGTGAGCCGGGTGACGATTCGCGTCAAGAAACCAAACGTTCCCTTCCAGGGCACTGTCAGTGCCGTGGAAGTCGAGCTGACGCGGTCACGATGAGCCGGGCCTTCGTGGGGCTGGGATCCAACCTGGGCGACCGGGAGAAGACGATCCGAGCCGCGCTCGACCAGCTGGCCGCAATTCCCGGCACAACCCTCCGACGGGCCTCATCACTCTACAACTGCGAGGCCGAGGGTGACGCCGGGCAGCCCGCCTATTTGAATGCGGTGGCACAACTGGAGACCGACCGACCGCCGCGACAGTTGCTGTGGCACCTCTTCCTGATCGAGGCGCGTCTTGGCCGGCAACGGCGGCAGCGGTGGGCACCGCGCCCCATCGATCTCGACCTCCTCGTCTACGAGCAGCGGGTCATGGACGAACCGGATCTCATTCTCCCGCACCCCCGGATGCTCGATCGTCCGTTCGTCCTCGTGCCGATGGAGGAGATCGATCCCGATTTCATTCATCCGGTGGCCGGCCGCCCGATCCGCCAGATTCTCCGCGAACGGAAATTTTCCGGGGGCGTCCGGTGGCTTGGACGCATCTGGCAGTGAGATGATGCGGCCGGGGATCGAGAGGAAGTCATGCGCAATCTGAATTTCGTGGCCATTGAGGGGGTCATCGGCGTGGGCAAGACTACGTTGTCGCGACTGCTCTCCGAGCGGCTTGCCGCCCGACTGGTCCTTGAAGTGGTCGAGGAAAACCCTTTTCTGCCCGACTTCTACCGGGACATGCGGCGTTACGCGTTCCAGACCCAGCTCTTTTTTCTCCTGTCCCGCCACCGGCAGCAGAAGGACATCCAGCAGCCTGACCTTTTCCTGCCGAAGACGGTTTCGGATTACATCTTTCAGAAGGACAGGATCTTCGCCACGCTAAACCTGAGCGATAACGAACTCAAACTGTACGAGCAGATTTTTCCGATACTGGAAGAGCAGGTACCGGTGCCGGATCTGGTCGTCTATCTTCAGGCGTCGCATGATGTCCTGATGGAGAGGATCGCGCGGCGGGGCCGGGATTTTGAGCGGGCGATGCCTCCGGAGTACATTGCGGCGCTGGGGGAGGCCTACAATTATTTTTTCTTTCATTACACGACCACGCCGCTCCTGATCGTCAACACGAACCAGGTCGATTTCATCAACGATGCCGGCGCGGTCGAGGACCTGATCGCCCGATGTGAGCAGCACCAGGGGGGGACGGTCTATTACACGCCCCTGTCACCTTTGTCGGAATGAAGGCGGATCGATGAGCGCGGCACGAAAGCGACTGACGGCCGCGGGTCTGCGCGGGCATAAGCGCCCGATGGCAGAACCGCTTGTCATGCTGACCGCTTACGACTTTCCGACGGCGCGCGCCCTCGACGCTGCCGGCGTGGACATTCTGCTCGTGGGCGACTCCGTCGGGATGGTCGTGCTGGGTTATGACACGACCCTGCCGGTCACCATGGAGGAGATGTTGCACCATGTCGGGGCGGTGGCCCGGGCGAAGACCCGTGCGCTCGTCGTGGCCGACATGCCCTGGATGTCGTACCACACGGGAGTTGACGATGCGGTCCGGAATGCCGGCCGTTTCATCAAGGAAGCCGGCGCCGACGCGGTAAAGCTGGAGGGTGGTATCGAACGCGTTCCGGTGGTCCTCGCCGTGGTTGCGGCGGAAATTCCAGTCATGGGGCATTTGGGTCTCACGCCGCAATCAGTCTTGCGCTTCGGCGGTTACAGGGTGCAGGGGCGGGGCGAGGCCGCGGTGGAGGCGTTGGTCGAGTCGGCCCGGGCTCTCGAGCAGGCCGGCTGTTTTTCACTCGTTCTCGAGGGAATCCCTGCGCCGGCCGCCGCGGCGATCACGGCCGCCGTTTCGATTCCGACCATCGGGATCGGTGCCGGGCCCGACACCGATGGGCAGGTCCTCGTCATCCACGACCTCATCGGATTCGGGGGGGAGCATGTGCCCCGCTTCGTCCGACGTTACGCGGACATGACCGGGACGGTCATCGATGCCGCGCAACGCTTCGTCCTGGATGTCCGGGCGGGTCGCTACCCCGAACCCAGCGAGACTTATCCCGAGTGAATCAAGCCGGACTGAATCTGATCCGAAGAATTTCCGCCGCCCGCCGCCTCGTAGCTTCCTGGCGCGCGCGCGGAGAGTCAATCGTATTCGTCCCAACCATGGGGGCGCTGCACGTCGGCCACAAAAAACTGATCGAACGGGGCGTTGGTCCGGGACGCCGTGTGGTCGTCAGCATCTTCGTCAATCCACTTCAGTTCGGACCGAACGAGGATTTCGATGCCTATCCACGGGCGCTTCCCGCGGATGTCCAACTTTGTCGGGACGCCGGCGCCGATCTGGTTTTCGCTCCATCCGTCAATGAACTCTACCCGAAGGGGCACGCCACGATCGTGCATGTCGGCGGCCTCGACCACTCACTCTGCGCCCCGTTCCGGCCGGGTCACTTTGACGGTGTGTCGACCATCGTGCTGAAGCTCCTGAACATCGTGCGCCCCGATCAGTTGTTGCTCGGGCAGAAGGACGCGCAGCAGGCGGCGATCGTGGGCCGGATGATCAGGGACCTGGACCTCCCGGTTCGACTCATCAAAGTTCCGACGGTGCGCGAACGCGACGGCCTGGCCATGTCGTCTCGCAACCGCTACTTGACGACCGGGGAGCGGACGGCCGCGCCGGAACTCCATCGCGCTCTCCGGGCCGCGGCGGACTGCGTGCGTGCCGGGGAGCGCCGCCCATCGATGGTGCTGTCGGTTTTTCGTCGCCGGCTGGCCGCGGCTCGTCTCTTTCGATTGCAGTATGCCGAGATCCTCGATGCCGAACGGCTCGTCCCGATGCCGAGGCTCGAGGGGCGCATCCTGATCGCCGCGGCGGCATTCCTGGGCCGCGCCCGACTGATCGATAACATCCTGATGAATGTCGGGGGGCCTGCCCCTGCGGCCGCCCGTCGCAAAGGGGGCACCACATGACAGCCATTCCCGAGGGCTCGGCGGCCATCATTCTTGCCGCCGGCAAAGGCACCCGCATGCAATCGGAATTGCCAAAAGTGGCCGTCTTGCTCGGCGGACGTCCGCTCATTCGCTACGTGCTCGATGCCACGTTCGGCGCCGGTCTCGATCGGGTCGTGGCGGTGGTCGGCTATCGGCGCGACATCGTGGCCGAGGCCATCGGCTCCCTGCCGGTTCTCCTGGCCGTTCAGGAAGAGCAGCGGGGGACCGGACATGCCGTGATGATGGCGGCACCATTCCTTGAGGATCAATCCGGTCCGGTCGTTGTGCTGGCCGGGGACATTCCGCTGATCCGGGCCGCGACCATTGCCGAACTGCTTCGGCATCACGCAGGGACCGGTGCCGCCGTGACGGTGCTCACGGCCGATCTTTCCGATCCGTCCGGGTACGGCCGCATCGTTCGCGGCCCGGATGGGCGCGTCCTCGCCATCGTCGAGGAAAAGGACGCCACCGCCGAGGTTCGCCTGATCCGGGAAATCAATTCCAGCATCTATGCATTCGACTGGTCGTTCCTGTCGAACGCCCTGGGCCGGTTGACCAGCCGGAACGCCCAGGGTGAGTACTATCTGACCGATACCCTCCGGATGGCGGCCCTGGACGGCCGAATCGTCGAGGCGATCAAGGTGACCGAGCCATCGGAGGTCTCGGGCGTCAATACGGTGGAGCAACTGGCTGAACTCGAAGCGGCCAGGGACCGCATGGATGGCCGGGGCGGGGAGGCAGGCCGATGAGACGCCTCTGGGCCGGGTGGCGAATGGCCTACGTGGAACAGGCCGGGCAGGACCATCGTGGGGGGTGCCTGTTCTGCCGGCTGGCGGCGCTCAAACCTTCCGCCACGAACCTCATTATCGAAAAGAGCGAGGACTGCCTGATCATTCTGAACGCCTTTCCGTACAACTGCGGACACCTCATGGTGGCGCCCGTCCGGCATCGTCCCTGGACGGCGTCGCTGAATCCGGCGGAGCGCACCGCCGTCTGGGACGGCATGGCCCGCTCGGAGACCGCCTTGAGAAAGGCCTATCGCCCTCATGGTATCAACGTCGGCCTCAACCTTGGCCGGCCGGCGGGCGCCGGCGTCGTCGGGCACGTTCACTTCCATCTGGTGCCGCGCTGGAACGGCGACACCAATTTCATGCCGGTCGTGGCCGGTACGAAGGTCCTCCCGGAAAGCCTCGATGTCACCTGGACCCGGTTGCGCGAGGCGCTGGCCCCGGGATCTCAACTCCGGAAATAGAGTTCCCGGTAGTCCTTGATCTCGGCGGACTCCTTGAGATCCTTCAGCCAGTCCTGGTAGACCTCGTTCCTCCGCTGCGAGACCAGCTGAGTCTGGATCTGTCCTTTCTGGGCGGCGAGCAGCGTTTCGTCGGCCCCTTTCTTTTCTTCGATCTTCACGACCATGACGCCACGTGTCGCATCGACCGGACCCGCAATCCCGCCGGCCTTCGTCGTGAAGACCGCGGCCATCGCTTCCGGATCGCGGCCGAGGCCGGGGATGCCCGCCGACTTCGAAAACGGGCCAACGGTCCGGACCAGGGTTGAATCGCTGCCGGCGGCGCGCCGCCAGTCGGTGCTGTTGCGCGCCAGGGCCAGGAACGACTCGGCTTCCTTCCGGGCCATCTCGCGCTGCCGCGCCTCGGTCGTCTTCTGTCGGGCGATCTCGGCGAGGTCGGCGAAGGTGGCCTTCCCCTTTTCGCTCCGGCGATCGAGGACGATCAGGTACCAGGCGTCGTTGGTCGTGAATACCGGCCCGACCGTGCCGACCGGAGCCTTGAAGGCCCAGCTGGCCGGACCGCTGACCGATTCCAATCCCCGGATGAATCCCGCCTCGGCAAAGGGCGGGGGCGTGGACACGGTGAGGCCGGCGGCCTGCGCCAGTTCGGCAAACTTGCCCGGCGTCAGGGTCTCGCGCAACTGGGTCATTTTCTCCTCCAGCCCGCTCACGGTGGCGTCGCTCGGTCCGACCGGGAGCATCAGCTGGCGGAACCGGACCTTCCGAACGCCGTCCTCGATCTTGACGGAATCGATCTGGACGAGGTGCATTCCCTGGCGATCCTGGATCGGTTCGGATACGCCCCCCTCCGGCAAAGACATCACCTGTGTCTCGAGTTCCGGCGTCAGCTCGCCTGGCCCGACGAAGTGGTCCGTCAAGCCGCCGTTCTGTGCCGACGGCAATTCGGAGTAGGTCTCGGCCAGTGAGGCAAAGTTCTGGGCGGTTGAGTCGCCATTCGCCGCACGCTGGGCGATCGCGGCGAAATCCTGCAGTTGCTGCCGGAGGTCGCTGACGTCAGATTCCGTTGGCTTGCGATCCAGCTTCGCCACGCGCACGGTGGCCTGGGGAGGAAGTTGAAACTCCTCCGGGTGGGCCTTGAACCAGGCTTCGGCTTCCTGATCGGTGACCGCCGCCGGGAGGTTGTACTGGCGCAGTTCAAAGAGCCGGTAGGTCATGCGGACGGTTTCATTCCGATCCAGGAACGCCTGACGGACATCGTCATCGGATACCTGAGCCCCCTGGTAGACCATGGATTGGAGTTTTTCAACCGGAAGCGTGTCACGCAGGTAGGCTTCCAGCTGACGGGCGAAGTCCACGTTGGTCTGGATCAACGACAAATACTTCTGCCGGTCGAACTGGCCGTTCGTCTGGAAATTCGGGTTGGTGGTGAAGATGGGGGGCGGCTGCTGCAGCGCGATCTGCTTCAGTTCCTCGTCGGTGGGAGCCAGGCCCCGCTTCCGGGCTTCCTGAATCAGGAGGACCTGCTCGACGACGTTGTTCCATGACTGTTCCATGAGCAGGGCTTCATCACCCGGGCCCGGATCGGTGCCGCGTCCCTGACGGAAACTGTCGCGGTTGGCCTGATAGACCCGGTTGAAGTACTCGAGCTGGATCGGCTCACCGTTCACGCGCCCGACGACACCCTGGCTGACGCCGCAGCCGACCTGCTGCTCGGCTCCCCAGACAAGGACCATGAGAAACAGAAACGCGACGACGGTTATCCAGAGGATGACCTTCGTGTTCTTGCGCATCGCATCGAGCATGAGACGGCCACTCCCAGATAGTGGAAAGGCGGGTAATCACCGCCGGATAAGTGCATCACCAGAATGAGGCCCGAAATCATATCATTCGGCGCGCGGGTCCGACAATCACACTTTGCCGTTGACCTGAGTGCATCCCATCGGGCAAATTGACGGCTTGCCAATCCTCTTGCCGGTAAGAGCCCGATGATGCGTGCGCTGGCACCGGAACTTTCCGATCGCATCTTCCAGAGCCTGCCGTTCGGGGTACTGCTCCTTGATCGTCGCGGGCGGATTGCCGCATGCAATCGCCGGGCACTCGATCTTTTCGCCCTGGTGGACGACGACATCGTCGGCCGGGACGTAAACCAGGTTCTCCGGACCGACGACCCTCACTGGTTCAGTCTCGACCCGATCGACCGACTGGGCGATCCCGACGCCGGCCGGCTGGTGGAAGGGCGAATCGGGGGGCGAAAGGTCACCTTTTCAGTCAATCTGGCTCCGTGCACCGACGAGGCGGGCGCCACCCAGGGCACGCTCGTCCTGCTCGACGATTCGTCCCGGCGGGGGACGGACGACGACCGGATGGAGCGCCTCATTTCACTGGGGGAACTATCGGCCTACGTGGCTCACGAGATTCGAAACCCGCTGACCGGGGTCCGCACGACGATTCAGTTCATTGGCCAGAAACTGGGCAAGGACGACCCGAAGCAGGAGGACATTGAGGCGATCATCGCGGAACTTGACCGGGTCGAAAAGATCATCGAGGACTTGCTTCAGTTCTCCCGGCCCCAGGTGGGGACAAAGGCCATGACCAGCCTCAATACACTGGTCGATCGAACCCTCGAGGCGCTGGGCCCCCAGTTCGAGGCAGCCAGGGTCGAGGTCAACCGCAATCTCCGAGCCCGCCTGCCCGAGAGCCTGATGGACCCGGACATGATCCAGCGCGTCCTGTTCAACCTGATCACCAATGCCGTCGAAGCGATGCCCGACGGTGGTTCCCTCAAGGTCACGACCACGGTGCGCCGCTACCGGGCGGGGGAGGCCAATCTCGAGGTCTTCATCAGCGACACCGGTCGTGGCATCGACCCCGAGATTGTCGAACGAATATTCCAGCCCTTCTTTACCACGCGGCCGGCCGGGACGGGGCTGGGCCTGCCGATCTCACTTCAAATCGTGCGCGCGCACGGAGGGCGAATCACGGCCCGCAATCGGGCGAAGGGGGGCGCCATCTTCCGACTTTCCCTCCCGCGCGCCACGGCCACCACCGAGGAGGCCTGATCTGAAATCGACCGTCCTGGTCATCGACGACGAGCCCTCGATCGTCCGGTCGCTTGATCGAATCCTGACCGACCGGGGCTACAAGGTCGAGTCGGCCGGCTCGGCCGCCCGGGGAATGGAACTCCTGGCCAGTGTCCGTCCCCAGGTGGTCCTGCTCGATCTGAATCTTCCGGATGGCCACGGCATGCCGTTGATCAAGGAAATTCTGGTTTTCGACCCGGCCATTCGGGTGATCGTGATCACGGCCTTCGGCGACTTGAAGCTCGGCATCGAGGCCATGAAAGCCGGCGCGAACGACTTCCTGAAGAAGCCGTACGAAATGGACGAACTGATACTGGCGGTGGACAATGCGGCGCGCGCCTTCGAGAGCCAGGTCCGTCTCGACATCTACAGCCGGCGGGAGGCCGAGATATTTCACGGTCAGCACCTGATCGGCGAGAGTCCGCCCATGGTGCGGCTCCTGGACATTGTCGAGCGGGTGGCCGGCAGCAACGCCACAACGGTTCTGATCCTGGGAGAGAGCGGAACCGGCAAGGAACTCGTGGCGCGGGCCATTCACTATGGAAGTGAGCGAAAGAACGCGCCGCTCATGGAGGTGAACTGCAGCGCGTTTCAGGAAACCCTTCTCGAGAATGAGCTATTCGGCCACGAGCGTGGGGCCTACACCGACGCCCGTGAACTCAAGAAGGGGCTGGTGGAACTCTGCGATGGTGGCACTCTTTTCCTGGACGAAGTGGCCGACATGCCGCTCGCCACCCAGGCCAAGTTGCTCCGATTCCTTGAAAACCAGACGTTCAAGCGAGTCGGCGGCGGCGTCGATCTCCGGGTGGATCTTCGGATCGTAACCGCCACGAACAAGGACCTTGCGACGGAGATCGCCGCGGGCAACTTCCGGGAGGACCTGTTCTATCGACTGAAGGTTGTTTCGCTCGAACTCCCGCGCCTCACCGACCGTGGCGACGATGTGCTGCTCATCGCCCGCTGGTATCTCCGGCAGTTCAATCAGAAGTTCAAGAAGTCATTCCGCGAAATTGCTCCGGAAGCCGGCCGCCTCATCGGAGCCTACCGCTGGCCGGGAAACGTACGCGAATTGAAAAATGTATTGGAGCGTCTCGTACTTCTCGAGAACGATACGGTCCTCCGGGTCGAGCACCTTCCGGCCGAGATCCGGGAGGCGGGAAGGAATCCGGCATTTCGGAGAATGGCTCCAGCCGAGCTGCTCGGTGTCGATGATGTACCGACGCTTGCCCGGATAGAGGATGACCACATCCGGCGAGTCCTGCTTTTGACCGGTGGAAACAAGTCTCATGCGGCCCGCTTGCTCGGGATTTCGCGGCAGGGGTTGTTCGAGCGTCTCAAGCGAGTGGTCGAACCCGTTGCGGCGACCGAACAGGGCGTCAAATAAATAGACATGTCCATAAAATTGGCAACATTGTAACTTATTGAATTGCAAAGCATTACGGTGGTGCGGCCAATAATCGTCCTATTTGATTACGCCCCATTCGGTTAGGAAGATCCGGCACCCTTTTCACCTGTTCACACCTATTCCGATGGCTAAATTGTTTTATTTCAACAACTTATGGATCAGGCCGTCTGGCATGAAACTGGTAACTTATTGATTGGCATCAGGTTTGCAGTGTGACCTTGCATGATGTTCGGGAGGCAATGGTGTCGAAAATGGTCCTGATCGTGGAGGACGAAAAGCTGCTGGCTCGCACGCTCAGCCGGGCGATGAAGGATGCGGGGTATCGCACCGTCACGGTCGGCAGTGCCGAGTTGGCAGAAAAGCAGCTGGGTACGTCCCAGTTCGACCTCATGGTCATCGACAACCGCCTGCCCCAGGAAACGGGGCTGGAGCTCCTGTCAAAGGTCCGCGATGCCAATCAGGACCTGAAGGTGATCTTGATGACCGCCTTCGACAGCCGCGACGTCAAGTCTGAAGCCAGGAAATTGAAAGTGGACCGGTACCTGAAGAAACCGTTCGATCTGGAACGGATGCTGGCCCACGTTTCCGAGTTGATCGGCGGCCCGGAAGATGGCCCGACCGATTAGATCCCAATACAGGAAGGAGGTGGTTCGGAATGGCGGCGAAGAAGAAGGCGGCTAAGAAGACGGCCAAGAAGGCGACGAAGAAGAAGTCTGCGAAGAAGGCGTCGAAGAAGAAGTAGTTCAACTTCCGCCCGAACGCCCCGCCCGCATGACGGGCGGGCACCGAGAGGGGTCGGTCCTGGCCGGAGTCAGGGCCGGCCCACTTTTTTTGACGGGGTGGGGATTGGGATGATGGGGTGAATTCCAGGGCAAGAAAAACGGCGAATCCGAGAGGATTCGCCGTTTTTCTGTTTGCTCGAAACAGTGCTGCCCGGGTGCTGTTGAACCTAGTTACAGGTCGCCGCTGTTGCCACAGGGGCGGTCAGCAGCGTGGCATCGGAAAGGCCAACGGTTCCATCGGAGTTCAGGTCGAA
>Ga0163152_10003728_pt1 | contig 19578 bp, 14 predicted proteins | sample OliLakLV19MP8IB2_FD_148635 | JGI IMG/M metagenome (GOLD analysis project Ga0163152, IMG submission 148635) | Freshwater microbial mat bacterial communities from Lake Vanda, McMurdo Dry Valleys, Antarctica - Oligotrophic Lake LV.19.MP8.IB-2 | ecosystem: Environmental > Aquatic > Freshwater >...
CTGCAGAAGTCCCGCTCGTTTGCCCCAGTACTTCAGCAGCGCGATGTTCGAAGGCGCCGAGGCGAAACCTGTGTCTCCGGCCTGCAGAGACAGCGATCCATTTGCACGCGCCGCGAGAATTTTTTCCTGCAGGCGCGCAAGCGACAGAGGAAGTCTTTCCGCGAGTTCGGCTGCAAGCGAAAACACCGGCGCGGCGACCGCGGGCGAAGTCGCACTCACAAGGTTTGAATTCGCAGTGGGAGGTACGGAACAAACGAGCACGGAGTCACCCAGCCCCGCCCCCATCGTCTTGAAGGGATTTGCCTGACTCTCCAGTGTCGCGCAAAACTGCGCGAATGGAGTTCCCTCAGCACCAAAAAGCCCTTGCCGCCTGGCGATGGCACGCGACCACGCGCACAGATCGGGCAGCATCCAGAGTGGACATCCATGCTCCCTCCACAACGCCGCGAGTTTTGCATAGTCTGTCGCTGCGGATTTTTCGACGTCTCCGTCCTTGCCGCGTGCGAGTATGTCACCAGTCGGCGCATAACTGCCGGAGGGAACGAGAGAGAACGACCCCATGCGTTCCGCATTGAGCGACCAGTCCGAGAAGGCCATATCGGTGATGTCCTCGCACAGAGCGACACCTTCGACAGGCTGCGGGACGACCCAATAAACCCGCGCTGAGAGCGTGTTTTTGGCCGCGTTCTGCACAAGAACGTCATAGCCGCTCGCGCGCCCTTGGAAGATCCGAAGCGAGGACATCGCGCGTGCAAAAAAATCCTCGTCCTTCGGGGCGCTCCTGTGCACAGCGCCCTCGCGCGGGGCGCACAGGGACAAAGCCACGGCGCGCAGTCCCTCATGCACGGCCACCAACAGAGCGGATGAACTCCCCAGGCCGAGCGCTGGCGAAAACGACCGCAGGACACGGATCTGCACATGCAAGCCGCCCACGCCCGCCTTTTCCACCACCTCCCGGTAAGGAAACAAAAGGGCGAAGAAAAAACGCGCATCGTGTGCATCGCTGCGCCCATCGAAAACGGTGCCCACCGCTTCGCGAAGACTCACCTCGCCCGCTGCCGATGCGCCGACCGGCGCTTTGGCGGCTGCTTCGCACGCCTTTTTCCACTCGCGTGTGCGCAACGTCAGCCAGTCGCCGGCGAGAAACGGACTTTCAACAAACGCGATGGCCGTGTCATCCTGCTCGCCTGCGGGTTCCCCCTCGCGTGCGACGAGCGAAACCTCGACCTCGAAACAATGCGACGGCACTGTGAGCGCCACACCGCCGCCACCGGCGAGCAGCCCGTACTCGCCAAAAAGAAGAGCCTTGCCTGGAACACGTACGATGGCACGCCGTGCAGCCACCTGCGCGTGCGCATCGAAGCCGGCAAGTCTTTCTTCTGGTGAAGCAGGCGTGTCTGAACCAGAGGCCGAGGGCATTTAGGGTGCCTCGGGCGCAGGTGAAAGCGGTGGAATATGATCGTAGCGGCGCAGCATCTCGATATTCTTTTCATGCAGCGCCATGTGGCCGCGCTGGATACCTTCGCACGCGAGGGCACGCAGGGCCGAAAGATTCTGAGCCAGACCCACGGACGCCGCGATGGCCGACAAGCGTTCCGCCGACGGCATGCCGAGGATGCGCAGTGCACGCCGCACCGCAGGATGCAGCTTGGTGACACCGCCCACGGTCCCCACTGCCACCGGTACGGTGATGCTGCCCTTCAACCAACCAAAGGTCTCGCTTCCCTTTTCATCGCACACGGACCACGTGGTGAGCGGCTTGTAACTGCCCGACAGGGCCGCGTACGCGTGACACCCTGCCTCCACCGCCCGCCAGTCGTTGCCGGTGGCAAGCACCACTGGGTCGATGCCGTTCATGATGCCTTTGTTGTGCGTTGCGGCACGAAACGGATCGAGGTCGGCAAACTCCCACGCGGCCACAATGCGGCGCACGGCTTCATCGCCGGCAAAACCGGCCATCTCGAGAGCGCACGGATCCACGAAACAACGCACCGTCGTGAGCCGTTCCACGGTGAGATTCGTGAGGATCTTGAGGCCCACCGATACGTCCACGCGCGACGGCAGGAACTGGCCCAGCTCCTCTGCAATGGTATTGACGATATTCGCGCCCATGGCCTCGCGCGTGTCCACGTGAACGTGGATCACATGGTATCCCGGCTTGGCCAGAGTCCGCAGCTCGATTCCCACGACACCGCCGCCACGTGCGGAGAGTTTCGGGTGGCACGCCTCGGCGCGGGCGCGCAGTTCGGGCTCGAGCTCACGAAACGCAGCCACGAAATCAACAGTCGCGGGCGCAATGACCTGCACCTGGCAAGTGGCCACAGTGCGAGTGGGCGTGGAAAAAAATCCACCGCCGCTGCGCGCGAGTTTCGCCCCGTGACTCGCAGCCGCCACCACGCTTGACTCCTCCACCGCCATCGGGATGAAGATCTCTTCGCCGTCGATGCAAAAATTCGTGGCGATCCCCAAGGGCAACGTAAATCCGCCGACACAGTTCTCAATAAAGTTTTCCGCACAGGCCAGCGGCAAGCCTTCATTCTCGAGAAACAGGGGAAGATCTTCGTGTGACAGGAGACCGCGTTCCACCAACGCTGCCAGTCGAGCACGCGCCGAAAGTTTCGCGAAACCGGTGATGCGGCTCGACAGGGCCTGACATTGCGCGACTGCGGGCGCACCGTGGGCGGAACCGACGCTTGTCACAGCTCCTTCCGGACGCAGAGTTGGAGCGATTCCTTTCGGACCGGACGGCACGGAAGGCTGGGGTTGCCCTTCGTTTCTCATGGAGTGTTTCCTTGCGCTTTTTGCGCAGTTTGCAAGCTGAAGTCGCTGTGCGTGTCTGCAGAGACCAGGACTTTGCTTTCGAGGGCTGCCAAGCTTCCAGCCCCCGAGCAGAACATAGCAATTTTCAGGGAATCGCGGAAAAAGTGAAGCTCTTGCAGGGCGCCTTCAAGAGGATCAAGCCCGGCAGGCGGCGACACAACTGCCCGAAGGAGAGGCAAACCAACGCCACACACCGTCGCACCAAGTGCCACGGCCTTTGCCACTTGAAGGCCATCGCGGATCCCCCCGGTGGCAATGAGGGAGACGTCCCGGCCGCGCAAATGTGTCGAGCACGCTCCACGGGCGGCCACAAGCGACTCCTCCGTTCCAAAGCCCCAGTTGCGAAAAAGATCGCCGAGACGTCGGCCAGGACCAGGGGCGCGCTGTCCCTCGATGTAACCCCAGCTTGTCCCACCGTTGCCGCCCACGTCGATGGCAGCCACACCGGCGTCCAGCAGTCGAGTGCAGGTCGCCGAGGAGATGCCGGAACCAACCTCCTTCACCACCACCGGAACGGGTAGGCGACGCACGACCTTCTCGATAAACGCGAGTCCGCCACGGAAGTCCCGTTCCCCTTCGGGTTGGATGCACTCCTGCAGGGCATTGAGGTGCAGTGCGAACGCATCGAGTGCGAGATCTTCTACCAAGCGTAAGACATCATCGGGCGTGACGCCATAGTTTCCGCTCACCACACCAATATTTCCAATCAGGAAAAGACCTGGTGCCTGCTCACGGACGTCAAACAGCGCGCGTGTTTCGGGCCGCGAGAGCATAATTTTTTGCGAGCCAAGACCCATGGGAATACCCATGCGTGCCGCGGCCTGAGCGAGCGTAAGGTTGATATCCTGCCCTTTGTCCACACCGCCGGTCATGCCGGTGACAAGCAAAGGCAACGCGAAAGTTCGCCCGAGGAAGGTCTGACGGGTATCGACGTCCTCAAGTCTCAATTCGGGCAGCGATTCAGGAATGAGCCGGACCGAGGCAAACGGACGACCCTCCGATTCCACGTCGGATTCGGCGCAGATGCGGATATGGTCGTTTTTGCGCGAGCCAGTGCGCTCGGGGGTGTCAGGAAGAGTCTCCAAAGTCCATCCTCGGTGCCTATCGAAGGCGGGGGAAAACTAGCCCGGGTGGGAGTGCGAAGCAAGCAGACTTGACGGTGGCAAAGGGGACGGATGCTCCGGGCACCATGGTATCCTGGCGGAGACCCTCCCGACCAATGGAAGGAAAAATCATGCGCCTTCTTGTGTCCGCTCCCATTTCCCACCGGGCGTTGTTCACCTTCCGAACAATCACCCTTCCTCTCGCCGCGATGGCCTTTTCTAGCATACTCTTCGCGTGCGCCGACGGAAAAAAGCACACCGTAGCCGCCCCCGTCCAGGGGCCACGCGAGGCCACTCTCAAGGGGGCTGCCAGCGAAGCCGGCGTCGATCCGCGTTACCTCATGACCGCGGCGTATGTGCAGAGCAACTTTGCCACCGACTTGAAGGAAAAGCGCCACAATCCCAAGGACTCCGGGCGGGAATCCGTGTTTGGCATGCCTCTCGCGGAAATGCCCGCAGGCTCGCCTGAAAGTCTGGGCGAGCGCGCGCGCATCCTGGCGGGACGAATCGCGGCCGAAGCGAAGAAAAAAGCGCCGGCCGGCCCCTTCGACTGGCTGCTCTGCACGGCCATCGCCATTGTCGGCGGTGCAGAAAAAGATCCGAACGTGCGGGATTTTCAGGTGCGGCTCGTGCTGCTGCAACTCATCGACGCGTTCAACAACGGCTTTGCGGTGACGCTTCCCGAAGGCGAGCACACTGTGGCGCCACCTGCGAGCGATCGCGAACGTGTGAACGTCAAGACGCTTGACTCGGGTCGCAGTCGTTACGTTACCGGGTTCCGCTTCGACAGGGATCTCGCCGCACAGGTGTTTCTGCCCGGGAGCGCAAAGGTCGTTGTTGACACTCGCGCACCGGATCAATTTCCGCGCGTCATCGTGCGTCAATGCCCGGCGAGCGCCATCACCTGCCTCGATCATTTCCGCAAGACAACCGCCACGGGTGCACACTTCGTCGCATACAAAACCGCTCGCGGCGATCTCGAGCTTGCGCAGTTGCAGGAACTCGCGAGCGACGTGAGCTGGTATGGCAAACCGCAAAATGATTCCATAGTCGTGGTTCTTGCAGGCGCGTCCGGCGTGGCCACGCAGTCGCACCGCATCGACTGGTTCGACTGGGAGGATTACGTGGCGCTGCGCCGCGTGGTCACGGACGTGCTCACCCAGACTGCACGCACGCTCAAGGTGAGTACGAAAGACTGGATGCAGGCAGACGGCGTCTCCTTCCGTCCGGCTTTTCTGTCGGGCGCTGTGTCGGAGTATTTCGTGGAGCCCAAGGAAACTGCCGGGCCCGCAGGTGCTGCGGAGTTCCTGCTGCCGAAGAGTTGGGACACAGGCCTGTTTCGTGAGATCCTCGGCTACACCGGCGAACCACGCATGCAAAGCCAGATCCGCGTGGACTCGCCGCGCGAGGGGCAGACCTTCGCGGGATTTCGCGCGTACTTTTCCTTTTATCCCGATCCGGGCGCGGCCGAAATCGACGTGTTCCAGGACAGAGCCGACGGTAAGCCCGGCGAGCCTTGGGATCTTATTTTCAAGCAGGACTACAGCTCCACGACACCACGCTTCGACTTCAACCATGAATTCCGCCGCACGGGCCTGACCGGCAATGCGGAACGCGCCGTGAAAATCGTCTCACGCGCGGCGAACGGAAAGATACTCGGCAGCCGCGTGGTGCGGTTTGTCGTGAGCGGCATCGCGCAGACTGCGAATGCGAAATGAATCAAGCCGCCGGGACCTCACGGACGGCTCTCTTCCTGACCCCCGATGGCACGCACCGTGAGCCATGGCGCAAGGCCTTCACTGGCGACGGCTACCGCGTCGACTTCGTGAGCAACGGCAATGATGTGAGCAACCTGCTTGCGAACCTCAAACCGAAGGTGTTCATCCAGGACTGGAACGCGCTTGACGACTCGCAGAGCCGGCAGCTCGCCACACGTCTCTCGAAGCTTGCGGAGTACGTGGACGTGTGCCGCATCGTTCTGGTGGAGGCCATCACGCCCCAATCGCTTTCCATGGCGAACGACATCAGCCTTGCGCGCCTGGTGTCTGTTGCCACGCCCGCACCCATGCTCCTGAACACGGTCAACATGGCGGTGGCGAGCCATGCGGCACACGCGAAGCTCCATCAGGTGATAGCCGACATCCGCTCGGGGCAAAAAGTTTACGAGCAGAAGGAAATAGACTCGCTGGTGGAAACCGCGTTCACCGAATGGCCCAACGACGCCGACGTGCGCATCGAGCACGCCAACCTGCAAATTCGCAAAGGCGATCTCACAGCGGCAAGAAAAGTGGGCGAAGAAATCCTCGCGCAGAACCCGACGAACGTGCGTGCGATGAACCTCGTGGCACGCACGCTGATGAAGGATGGAAAGTTTGACGAAGCACTCAATGTGCTGCACCAGGCCGATGCCCTGTCGCCGTCGAACCCGGGCCGTCTCGCGCTCATCGGCGACGCGTTCTTCGGAAAAGGTGACATCGGTGCAGCGGTGGCAGCGTATGAGGAAGCCATGAAGCAGGACCCCGACAACGCGGCGGCCGCGGAGGGACTCGGGATCCTGAGACTCTCCGAAGGCGATGCGGATGCAGCGCTGGCGTTGTTCAGTGGATCGCTTTCCGAAGAGGAGGCGGTGGGTTTCTTCAACAACGCGGGCGTAGCGGCAGCCAAGGTCGGCAAACTCGAGGAAGCGATAAGGCTTTACGAAACCGCGCTGGCCGCGCTCAAGACCGCGAAGAACCGACCGAGCATCCTGTACAACCTCGCACTCGCTCACCGCCGGACCGGAAACATCAATGAGGCCATCAAGGCCATCAAACGTGCGGTGAAGATGTCACCTGAGTTCGAGAAGGCCTCGCGGCTTCTGAAGTCACTCGACAAGGGATGACCGCAGCGCCTGACGACGTGTTACGCCGAGACTGTCAGACCAGAGAGCCTGTTTCTTTAAGAATCGTGTCGATGCCCGCGATGCGCGGCATGTTCAACCACAATGGTCTGATGCCATGGTGGACAACGTTCCTGGCCGAAAGAGCGTCCGCATAAAGCGTCGGAGACAGGTCTTCGTAACAGGTCATGGAGTGCCTCCAGGGTGCCCTTGGGTTCAACATCTCGGCGATGCCCGATGTCCTGAGGAAGATAGCATCCAGGCCACTGACTGTACGGGACAGGAAGAAAACGCTGGGCCGAGTGGCAATTGACTTGCTACAAAGCGCTGGATTGCCGGACTTCACCGAGCCAGTCACAGCCAGTCACCTGAGAGGTCTGCCGTGAGCCAAGACAAGATGCGTATTGCCCCCAGAAATTCGCCAGGATACGGGCTCATCATGACCTTCTCGCTGGCAGGCGCGGTCGCCATGGCCTGCTCTCGGGAAAGCCCCAAGGAGCCTGTGTCCACGCCGAAGATCGTGGACGGAAGGCCTGTGACCGCCGGTGATCCCGCTCATCGAAACACCATTGCTCTTGTAAAGCTTGACGACCCCACCCGGGCTATCCAGTGCAGCGGCAGCATCATCGGTCCCAGGCTCATTCTGACCGCGGCGCACTGCCTCGAGTCGCACGCCGACCTCACAAAGCTCGGGATTATGTTTACCGACGATGTCGCCCAGGGAGCCCCGAAGATCATTCCCGTCAAAGCGGGTCTGGCCGCCACCAAGACCCTTCTCAGCACCCTGCCTGGCGAATCCGCCGAGCGAGTCCGGACGCACCTCTATCCGCACTTCGACGTCGCCTGGCTCTCCATCGTGGAAAACATCCCGGGTTCGTACGCGCCCCTACCGATTCTACCGCCCAACCTGATTGGCAAAGCGCTGGTGCCCGGTCAGAAGGTCCATCCCTCCGGGTTTGGTCAGACTGGCAGCTCCAAGCCCATCGCGGACCGGACAAAGCGCACCGTCGAAACCAAAATAAGCGCGTACCACACCTCATCGCACGCACGTGGGATGGTGACACTCAACTCGCCCGGGAAAGGCATCTGCTACGGGGACTCCGGGGGACCGACGCACATGCAGGTGGATGGCCGCTGGTACATCATGGGCGTGCACAATGGGCTTCCGCCGCACAATTTTCCGGAACGCGGCGCGAATTGCGAAGCGGGCGTCAACCTCGTCACTGTGCCCAGCCATTTCGCGAACTGGATCCGCGATTCCTCTGGTGTCGACCTCGGCGCAAACGCGACGCTGGATTCCATGAAGTTCGGGGATTCGACTGCCAACAGGAATGCCGGACTCGAAGCCGCCTGCGCAGCGGCAGACAACACGTTCGCCCGCTGGTTCACCTTCCAGCAGATCCTTTCTGAAGCCAAGACCAATGCGTGTTCCGGAATCAGCGGGGCCCTTAAGGGAACGAAGGAATTCACGCTCATCGCAAAGGGCATCACGGACGTGTCCCCCATCGCACTCCTTGGTGGACTTGAAACTGTCAATCTGGTCGACAATGCCCTGATTGATCTTTCAAGCCTGCAGCAACTTCCGAACCTGCGTAACCTTATCGCTGCCGACAACCTCGTGTCGGATATCTCGACTCTCAAAGAGATGAAGTCATTGGAGTCACTCCATCTGGGCGGCAACCGACTCACCAGACTGGATGGCTTGGAAGCGCTGTCGAAATTGACCCACTTGCGACTCTCACAAAACAGCGTGAGCGAACTGAAGCCGATCGCCGGGCTCTCCGCACTGCGCGAACTCAACCTCGACTTCAATCGGATCACGTCTTTGGCGAGTCTCGAGGGATTGGACAAACTTGAATCGCTGGATGTTCGTGGAAATCCTCTCTCGGACTTCTCCTCTCTCGCTCAAATGACCTCACTCAAGCGTCTCTCACTCCAGCAGACCGGAATTGTCGACTTATCGATTGTGGCATCGCTGTCGAACCTGGAAGAACTTCGTTTGCAGGAGAATCCTGAATTGAAGGACCTTGCAGCGCTCCGATCCCTGCCTTCTCTGAAAAAGGTCTATCTGAGGGGAACTGGAGTTCCGCAGGATGCATGCGGTCTGCCGGACAGAATTGTCTGTAACTTCCGTCAATGACGGCAAGGACGCTAAAGGGAACACGTCAGAGCGCCGAAGAGAGACTAGTAGGAGTGGTGGCATCGTCCGGCGAACAGGTGCATCCGCACGCCGAACGATAATTTGACTAGCCGGTCAAATAGTTTCTACCCTCCCATCAGGAGGCATTTTAGACTGAAAAATGCCACTCAGGAGGACGCACGTGTCTGGTGATTCCCAAGCCGCCCCGAAGCTTTTGACAACCGATGTCAACCCCACCCGCTTCTTCCACGAGCGTGTAGTGGAAGCACAGGCCCGTCAGAACGTCCGCCTGCCCGAGAACGTCGAATTTTACGTTGTGAACCTGCTCTGCGAATTCCTCCGACAAGGGAACACAGCCACTGGCCAGGAAGGCGACTGCCTCGCACTTATTCTGAAGAAGGCTCTTGAAAGCGAACGAGGCGAACAGGTGCTGCTGTACAAACGCCTCGGCGACACGGCCCTGTATTTTTCGGGATTTTTTCAGGAGTACTTCAACACCAAGTGCTTTGACGTGGGTTATTACAAAACGATGGGCGAGAACGCCTACGGACAGCTTGCCAACATCATGCGCAAAAAGACCTCCTATGAGGCCACGATGTCGGACGTTTACCGCGATCTCGCAAAATCGTTTGGCCAGACCGTGGATGTGCTGATGGACGTGTCCGAGCACACGCAGTCTCAAGGCCAGGGCGGTGCCGCCGCGCGTGGAACACTTTCGGTTTACGACGCCTGGCTGTCCACGGCGAGCGAGAAACTTGAAAAGGAACTGATCCGCCGAGGCATCCATCCGGTGAAGGTGTCGCGCAAGGCGACGAACTGATGACCACCGGCGGCGAGCGGCCCGACATGCGCGAAACGCTGGCCACCCTCTGCTCCGCGGCGCACGGCATTCTTTCGGCCTACTACGAATTTTCCATGGCCGCCCCGACGTTTCGCGATTTCCTGCTCGAACCCAGCGCGGAACTGGGAAACGGCGGCTGCGTTCTCCTTGAAGAGGACACGGAGGCAAGCGAGCTTTTCCTGGGCATCCGATTCGGCGAAGGGTTCATGGAGCGCCTGCGCCTGGGGGTCGATGCGCAGATCCTCACCGTGGTGGCGGAAGAAACGAGCCACTTTCTCACGCTGCTTGAAGCGGCCGCGCATGGCGCGAGGGTGTCGCGCCTCGAACTCGAAACGCAAGGCGAAATAGACCGGTTCCTTATGCTGCTCCACTGGAACGCCCACACGGGAGCACCACTGTCATCGCTGTGCGATGCGGTGTTCACCGGCCCGCGTTTCGCGCTGGGGGCCGACACGGAACTCTATGTGGAAGCGGAGGCTCGCGCGTTCGGCCATCTGCGCACCGCGTTCTCACATGTGTGGACGGCGCACGGCTTTGACGCCTCGCGGCCCGATGCCACAGCCGCTCGTTACCTCGAAGGCGTCCGCCGTCGTATGCTGGGCCTGCGCCAAGCGGCGTGAAGCAAAGCCAGGAACGCCGAGGACTCTTTCCATGCCCTATTTCTTTTGCAGCGGTGCCGCGCGCGCGGCAGCAAAACATTCGCTCGTGCCATTCATGGCGTTCGTCGCCCTGGGTTTCGCCGGCTGCCAGCACCGTGCTCCGTGGTACCGCCGAACGGAGGCCGACCCTGCACCGCCTGCGTTCGTGCGTGGGGAAAATCCAGCGTTCAAAGAAAGCGCCTACATCCGCCGCTGCAAAGACAAACTGGACGCCTCAGAGCCTCTGGGCTTTGCTTACCTGGCAAAAAAGGGCACTCAGGAGGTTGTGCTCATGGGCACTTTTCATGGTGGCACGGTGCGGGACTCGAAACTCACACCTGCCCTGTTGTGCCTCATCGATGCGTCAGAGGCCGTGGCCACAGAACTCGACATCCGGGAGGCGCAGGTGACCCTCGGCGTCGCGCTCCAGAGCGAGTCGCTGGAGCGGCGCCGCGCGGATGCCTACAAGCGTCGTTACGTTCTGCCAAAAGGTGATTCACTCGCGGCGCATCTCACACCGGAAACGCTCAGGCGCCTCGAACGTGTCCTGTCGGCAAAAGACCTCGCTGCCATTGCCACCTTCCTCAGCGAACGATTGGGCGAGACCATCACTCCGGAACGGGTGGGCGACGGCGCAATCGCGAGCGCTTATGCGACGATGTTGAGCTGGAGGACTCAGCCCTATTTTCCGTTTCAATACGCGCCTGACATTGCAGTCGAGAAACGCGCACGGGAAGTGGGTATCGCGCACATCGCGCTGGAAACGCTCGACCTGCAGCTCGATTGGATCTCATCGTTGCAGAAGGATCCCGAAACCGAGCTCAAGGCAATTCTCGACAGGTCGGTGGAGCAGGACGCGGTGGATTTTCACAAGCTGCACGCTTACTGGCAAGACGGTGATCTGGGTTCGTTCGAGCGTGCGGCGGGCCTTGTCATAACGGCCACCATGTTCCGCGCCATCGACGCACGCAACCCACACATGGTTGACGGCATAGAGGCGTGCGCGAAACGCAACGACAAGTGTTTTGTGGCCGTTGGCGCGGCCCATCTCATTGGCAAGGGATCCGTGAACGGTCTCCTTGCGAAACGAGGATTTTCAATCGACCGAATTAAGTAACGTAACAGACGCGCCAATGCACGCCTTTCCGGATTCAATGGAGTGGACGGGCGCCGTCCATGAGCCCCAGATCCGCATCGTCTTCTCGGAAATCATCGTGCTCGAACGCGCGGCGGGATTTCAGCCACGTGAACCATTGCAAGCTCTGTTCGACGAGCCAGTAGTGCTTCACCACCTGGTTAGCGGGGATGCGCGCCTGACAGAACGCCAGCGCATCCTCTTCGCTCGCTTTGGGATGCGCCTGCACCCAGGCTCGGAACGCATCCTTGAAAACATTCTTGTCAAACACCATTGCAGCAGAACTCCCTTTTCCTCGGTCGCACGGACTGTCTTCACCAGATCGCCCGTTCCGACCGCACGCAAGCGGTACCCTCCTTTCTCGGCAGATTGTGCCCGGCATTGAGCACGACATGACGGCGCCTGAAGTGAAGTCATCTGCGCGTGCCTTGGGGATTTGAAAAGACGCGCGTGTTTCTGGTAGAACCGTCCGATGCCTGAAAATCTGTGCCCGCCATCGACGGAGACCACCATGCACGTGGAAAAACACCAGGTCCGCAACTCCTCTCTGTTCGAACTCACGCTCGACGTGGGCGAGCGCATCCCAGAGCCACTCATCCGTTACCTTGAAGATTGCGAGTACCCATGGATGGCGCTGGGTGCGCGCCTGACCGCGTTCGTGAAGGCCTGCGTGGACGCAGTGCCCGTGGCAGAACGTCGAAAGGGAACCGTGAGTCCGCTCGCGCACCTCGAAAACCCCGAGTCCATCGTCGTAGGCGAAGGCGCCGTCATTGAGCCGTTCGCGTACGTGCAGGGGCCCACCATCCTCGCTCCCGGTGCCATCGTGCGCCATGGCGCTTACGTGCGCGGGAGCGTCTACGTGTGCAAGGATGCGGTCGTGGGCCACACAACGGAGGTCAAGGGCTCCATCCTGCTCCCCGGTGCGAAGGCCGCACATTTTGCATACGTGGGTGACAGTCTGCTCGGCGTGGACACGAATCTTGGCGCCGGCACGAAGCTCGCGAACCTGCGCCTCGATCATGGAGTCGTGAAGATTCTTGTGGCGGGAGAGCGAATAGAGACCGGCCTTAAAAAATTTGGAGCGGTCCTTGCGAACCGCGCCCAGACAGGGTGCAACAGTGTGGCGAATCCTGGAACTATCTTTTTGCCGGGCGAACTCGCCCTGCCCAATTCCACGAGCACCGGCATAGTACGATCGCGCAAATAAACACGCACCTACGCGCGGGCGTCTCTGCTAAGCAGGGGACACATGAGAGCCTTACGCTGCGCGGCGATCGACGGCTCCGACGCGCTCTTGTTGCGCACGCTTGAGTGCCATGTTCCAGTGCTCGCGCCACTCACCGCGGCGACTCAAAGACTCGAAGCGCACATCACACTTTTCCGCGGAAGTGAGCGTGAACGAAATACGCACGTCCGTTCCGTTGTCGCGCTTGCCTTCAAATCGGAACGTGTGGCTCGCCATATCGGCATTCTGCTCCGCGCCGGGAGCCCACGAGAGGCGGTGAACGTTCTCCCGTGTTTCGTAAAACTGCATTTCCATGCGCCCACCCGGAGCCTCGGCAAGCACGAAGAACGCATCAATCAGACGGCGTGAATCCTCGCCCTCCATACGCGCGCGGAACGCATAGGCAATGTTCTCGAGAGCTTCACTGCCTTCGAGGTGGCCTCGCAGCTCGGTGCCGTCCGCGAGCTTGCCGTCACCCTTGAAGGCACCGAGCATCGGTGCGAAGACTTTTATCATGCGACTCTCCCCTGCAGCGTTCGCGCGTGCCCTCGCCAAAGAGTTCCGCCTCCCTGGCACATGCGTCTGGATCTCGATTCGGGACATGCGGGCAAGGCCTTGAGGAAAAAACAGGACCATGCGGGCACAGTTCAGATTTTCTCTAAAATTTCCAATAAGGTAACATCGGAGAGCGCGGGTGCATCCTGGCTGCGGCGCAGAAAAGCGTCCGGGATGGCCGACTGTTTCTTTATAAAGGTCGTGGGATCGGTTCCCTCCTGCCCTGCCATCTCCGCGGCTGCCTGAAGAACCTGGCCGTGGTGTGGAAAGTCGCGCACGGCGCGCTGTAGGCGTGCGAACGCCTCCTTGCCCTTGCCGAGTGCCTTCTCGATGCTCGCCTGCTCCACTTCCACGAGGCCCTTCTCACGTGGCGTCAGTGCGAGCTGACGGGCACGACGGAGTGCGATGGACGGATCCTTGCGCATCAATCGAAGAAGGCGGGACTGTTGCAACCAGTACGAAAAATCGTGTGCAGCACGCGGCTGGGTATGGGCAGCGGCGAGTAGCTCTCGGAACGCCTCCGCCCACGCCTCAGCACTGTTTGTCTGCACCGCCAGCCGGGCGCCGATGAGCGACCATTCGTACCGGAACAGGAGGGATGCCTCCTTGGTGGTCCGCACGGTTTCGAGTGCCTGGCCCACGATCCCGAGATCGTTGTCGTTCAACGCGAGGTTCATCTGAAACACGCGCACGATGTCGGACATGGGCACGCGGCCGCGCAGTGAGACAAGCGAGGAGAGCACGCTCTGCGACGATTCCACTGACGCGCGACGCGTGGCCTGCAGGATCAAACCCATGGCAGCCACATCGCTATCGTAACGCATGCGTGCGGTCGGTGTGGCAAAGGGCGGCAGCTCGAATTCCACCGCAAGAGAATTGAGGTACGGAATGAAGATCATATCAGCCGCACGGTTGTAAGCGCCTTCCGGCGATGCGAACACGGCCTCCCAATCGGAGCGGCGAGCCTGCAGAATTTCTTTCGCGAGAGCGAAGCGCTCCTGCCTGTGGAGGCGTGCGATGGCCCGTACAATCCACACGCTGCGTTGGAGGTGCCATTCAGAATTCAGGCCCGACTGCGTGATGTAGTGCGTGAGGAGCGGACGCAGTTGCGACACGGTGCCGTCCGAGAGGGCGGACGCAGCGGCTTCGGTGAGTGACGTGACAAGTCCGAATTGGCTCCATTCCGCACCAAGTTCTTTGCCCTGTGCAAGAACTTTTCGTGCTTCGGCCGACTTGCCCGCCGACACCAGCGCACGTGCGTGATGAACGCACACGGCCGCATTCTCGGCCTTGACGGCCTTGCAGTCACCCAGAAGGACTGTCGAAGCTCGTGTGAGGTTGCTCACACCGAGCGCGTAGCGCGCGAGCAATCCACGGGCGGCAGCCATTTCTGGCGGTTGCTCGGGTGCCTGCAGTGGCTGCTGAGAGAAACGTTTCTTCGCCAGAAGAAAATCGCCGCGCACAATGGCTTCGTCGATACCCTGGAAGAACTGCGCGTTTGCGCCAAGGAGGCTGAAGTCGAACGTCGGAAGTTCTTCAAACTCGGCTGTCGTGGCGCCGCCCAGATCCTCACCTTTGCCTTCTTTGCCTTCTTTGCCTTCGATCGAGGTGGTGGCTTTGAGCGCATTGGGGCCAAGCGCGATCGCGCCCGCCTTTCCTTTGGCACGAAGTTTTTTCGCACCCGCTCCAGAGGTCGATGCACCGGTCGCCCCCGCCAATAGTGCACCCTCCCCAGTGGCTCCATCGGAAGATGCCACGGTAGGGGTTCCGGCGTCCGCGTTGAGATTCAGAAGTGCGCGGACTTCACCAAGGCCGAATTCCTGTGCAAGCTCTTCATCCAGGACAACGAAACCCAATCCCACGACCAAGATCGCGGCAGCGCCGATGGCCAGGGCGATGCGCACACGTGCCTTGGAATCGGACCCTGCGGTTTTCCCGCCTTCCGATTTGTTTCCGCGGCGCAGTCCGCTCAGGAAACGTATGCCGATGCTCGTGCGTGCGTTGGTTTTCTCCATACGGACGGCGGTCATTTCCGGATCCAGGGGGGACGACATCATGGCTGTGCTCGCCTCCTCGCCTTGACCACCACCGCCACCGGCGGGTGGCGCATTGCCCCGGCCGCGACGGGGCCGTGCCCGCTTGCCCCCAGCGCTAGCGCCAGAGGAGTCGCTTGCACCTGGCGTGGCGCCCTGGCCACCGGCACTGGGAGGTACGGGCACATTGGGTGGCAGCGTGGCGCCAAACAGACCGCGCGCAAGAGCGTCTTCGCCCGCACTCGCGGCGCCGAAGAGCCCTCCGGACGCGGCCGGTGCATTCGCCGGAGGCGCTGCGAACGCGGGATCGGGGCTGCCGAACAGACCGCCCGGAGCCTCTGGGGCCGCACCAAAATCTCCTCCCGACGCAGGGCCCCTCTCGCCCGCAGCGTGGTCGAGCGCACCTTCGAGCGCGGCTGCCGCAGGCACTGTGGCGGCATTTGAACCGCCAAGTTCTCCGAGGTTCCACAGCGGTATGGGCTCGCTTTTCTCCGCACGCGCCGGCTTTTCGTCCGCAGCCGCGCGCGGTTTCTTTTCGGCCACTTCAGGCGCACGCTGCGCCGGTGCCTTTTTCTCTGCGTCCGGGCCTTTCGCCTTTGCGGCCTTGGGCTTTTCCAGCACGTCGGGCGTGCGCGCTTTTTGACTGCCGAGAAGCCCTGCGCCCGCTGGCATCGCTTCGACATTGGTCTGGAGTTTCACACCCCAATCACCCGCGAGGGCACCATCGGATGTGGCATGCGTTGCCGGTGAATAGGCCATCGCGGGCTCAGCTTCCTGCGGAGACGAAAGTCCCGTGGCGAGCAAAAGCACGTCTTCCACGAATTGCGATTTTTCGCTGGCGCCCGGCGAGGCGAAGACCTCTGGAGCCTGCGCTCCTTCGCCCGCGGCACCGAGCTCGAGCGCGGGTGCCGATGCATCGAAGGAAGGTTGAAAACCCACAGCCTCGGAAGTGCTCGCGAAGTCTCCCGAGGGACCAAGTGCGACCGAGAATGAAATGAGGTCCGAGTCGATTTCCGCAGGGTCTTTTTCTTTGGGCAGAGGCTTTTGGAGTGCATCTTCAGAAGCACCAAGCTCTAGCGAGAACGACAGCAGACTTGCGTCCATTGCCGCGGGATCTTTTTCCGCGGGCAGAGGTGTTTCGGGCACAGTCCCCGGCGCGCCCAGTTCGAAGGAAAACGGTTCCGCAGCAGCCTCAGCAGCCTCTTGAGAAGTTTCCTGAAACGGCTCTGCCGGAGCTTCTTCGAAAGGCCGCTCCGCAGCTTCGAGCTCGGGATCGTTGTCAGCCGTTTCAAAAGGACGCGCCGATGCCACCACCGTGGCCTCAATTGGGCGCGGCTCAGGGAGGACCTCCTCCAGGCCGGTGAGTTCGAAAGGGGCGAAATCTGACTCCGACGGATGAGCGGGTTCGACCGCCTTTGGGCTCGATTTCACGGTGGCCGCGAACGCGCCTTGCAGCGAGCCCTCGTCACCGGATTCATCCTCCGCTTTGTGTTCGGCCTCCGCAGGAACGGGCAGATCGTCGAAGCCAAACGTGAGTTCGCCTCCCTCCTTGCCATCGTTCGCGAGGAGCGCGCGGCTCCGAAGAAACATCCTGCCTCCCCTCGGGTCAGTCCTCATCTGCAGGAGGCATCGACCGTTCGGGGCAAGTTTTGAGGCGAAGTTTCGCGGGTGGATCAGCCGGCGGCGGCTGGCGTGGGGCCAACGTAACGAGCGCGCACCGAAGCCACGCTCTCCCACGGGTTGTCTTGACGCAAAGCCGTGCGCAATTCCGCCATGAGATCGTAGAGGAACGTGAGCGAGTGAATTGTCAGCAGGCGATGCACCAGAAGCTCTTCGGCGACGAAAAGATGACGCAGATAGGCGCGTGAAAAAGTCCGGCAGGTCTTGCAGCGGCACTCGGGATCAAGCGGGCCCTTGGCATCGCGGTGCATGCTGTTCTTGATGTGCAGCTTGCCCGAGGGTTGCGCCGCGGTGCGTACGAACACCGTGCCGTTGCGCGCGTTGCGGGTGGGCATGACGCAGTCGAACATGTCGATCCCGAGCAGAACCGCATCCACCAGGTCGTCGGGCGCGCCCACACCCATAAGGTAACGGGGCTTGTGGTGTGGCAGGAACGGCGCGGTGGCACAAAGGACACGGCGCATCTCTTCCTTCGTTTCGCCCACGGAAAGCCCGCCCACGGCCACACCCTCAAAATCAAGCGCGGTGATGGCGCGTGCACTCTGTGCCCTCAGCGGACCGAACATTCCACCCTGGACGATGCCGAACTGCGCACGGGTCTTTTCCGTGCGCCCTTGGCGTGCACGCGCGGCCCAGCGCATGGATCGTTCCATGGACGAGCGTGCGTCCTCGAAGGTCGCGGGATGGGGTGTGCATTCGTCGAGCACCATCTGGATGTCGGAGTCGATGGAGTCCTGCAGGCCGACGACGCTTTCCGGCGTGAGCGAAAGGCGCGCACCATTGAGGTGGTTCGCGAAGGTGACGCCTTCCTCCTTGAGCTTGCGCAGTTTCGCGAGGCTCATGACCTGGAAACCGCCGCTGTCGGTGAGCAACGCGCCCTTCCATCCCATGAACGCGTGCAGGCCGCCAAATTCCTGAAGGAGTTCCACACCTGGCCGTAACGCAAGATGATAGGTGTTGCCGAGAATGAGGCGGTAGCCGATGTCTTCAACGTCGTCGGGCGAAAGGGCCTTCACACTGCCCACGGTTCCCACGGGCATAAATGCCGGCGTCTCCACCTCCACTTCGCCAAAACGCAACACACCCACGCGTGGTCCCACGAGGTGCACCGATTCCTCCGGGCTGGCAACTATGCCCTGCCCTTCCTGCAGTGCGCGTTCTTTGAAGAGACTCGAAAAACGCAGCGCGGACGTGCACAGCGGCGAGACGTCAGCAATCTCTGGATTTTCTTTGGCGTCGGAAGGGAGCGGCAGCGCGTGGCTTTTTTCCATGACAAAGGAAAAACCTTCGCGGCGCGGAAAAGGGCGTTCAGAGGAGCGTTCGGTCATGGAGTCGAATCCTCGGGCGGGCCTTTCGGCGCCGTAGGCTGGGGCTGTGCGAGGTGTCCGGCGGTGCCGCCACAGACCGCGCCCGCTTCGCGCGAGAGCAGCAGCAGGCTCGAGTCGCCATACGAGAAAAAACGGTAGCCCTGTCCCATGGCATGTTCGTACAGCGGCCGCCAGCGGCTGTTGCCGACGAGCGCCGCCACGAGCATCACGAGTGTGCTCTCGGGCTGGTGAAAATTGGTGAGCAGAGCATCGCCAACGGCTGGCAGCGTGCGCTCGTCACTTTCGTCCGGATAAAGAAACAGTCGGGTGGGGAACCACACACCGGGTTTTCCCTCGAAGCGGAAGTAGCTCTCCACAGTGCGCAGGGCTGTGGTGCCAACGAACACGACAAGTGTGCGCGGAGGCCTGCCTGACGCGAGTTCCTCCTGGCGCGCGCGCCGGTTGTCCTCGAGTTCGCGTGCAAGCGCCTCGGGCACGACGCACCACTCCTCGTGCATGGGGTGATCCGCAACGGCGTCACTCTGCACAGGCGCGAAGGTGCCAAGGCCCACATGTAAAGTAACAAACGAAAAGCGCGCGCCGTTTGCTTCGCACGCACGCATGATCTCAGGCGTGAAATGGAGACCCGCCGTGGGCGCCGCCGCCGAGCCTCGCTCGTTGCCCGCGTAAACGGTCTGGTACCTTTGCGCGTCGAGTGCTGCATGCGTTGAGGCGGCTGCTTCGGCTGATTTTGCGGCAAGCCGAGCCGGGTCGCGCTCGATGTACGGCGGCAGGGGCATCTCGCCAAACCTTGCAAGCACGCCTGCCAGTCGGGCGGGATCGTTCGCATCAACGGTGTCTTGAGTGGCCAGTGAAACCCGCGGAGGGTCGAGGCTCTCGACGCGAAAGAGCGGATCGAGAGTTTCACCCCCTGCCCCATCCCCCATGCTGTCGGCGAACAGCAGCTCGCCCAACCGCAATTTTTTGAGCGGCCGCAGCAAGCACTCCCAGGGCCCGGGGCCTGTGGGGCGCAGTACGAACACTTCGCCCCGCGCACCTGTCGCTCGCCGCATGCGAACACGTGCCGGATACACACGCGAATCGTTGGCCACAAACAGAATCTCTTCGGCGCCCGTTCGCTCTCGAAGGTTTTTCACCACAAGCGGCAGATCGGAAAACCGCGCGTCCTCGATGGCGCCTGTTTCGCACGAATGCACCAGAAG
>Ga0163152_10003731_pt1 | contig 19557 bp, 20 predicted proteins | sample OliLakLV19MP8IB2_FD_148635 | JGI IMG/M metagenome (GOLD analysis project Ga0163152, IMG submission 148635) | Freshwater microbial mat bacterial communities from Lake Vanda, McMurdo Dry Valleys, Antarctica - Oligotrophic Lake LV.19.MP8.IB-2 | ecosystem: Environmental > Aquatic > Freshwater >...
TTCCGGCAGCGTGTCCAACTCGAACGCGGTTTCGTTCGTCAAATAGTTGACCTTGTCCAAACCGACAATGGGCGGGACACTCGGCCGCGCGCCCGTGGCGATGAGCAGGGCGTCACCGCGGATTTTCTTTCCGTCAACTTCCACAGTCCGTGTGTCCACCAGGCGGCCTCGTCCTTTGATGAACGTAATGTTTGGATTATCGCCGATGACATCGGCATATTTGGCCTGACGCAATTCTTTCACCAGTTCGCGCTTCTGCTGTATGACCGCCTTGAAGTCGAGCAGCTTGCCGGAAGTCGCGATGCCCGCGAACGGCGGCGGGTGCGCCGCCCGGTGCAGCGCCTCTGCCGCGCGAATCAAAGTCTTGGACGGAACGCAGCCCACGTTGACACATGTGCCGCCCATCGGCAGTCCGTCGTTGATAAGGGTCGCTTGCGCACCAAGTTCAGCCGCCTTGAGCGCCGCCGAAAACGCCGCCGAGCCGCCACCGATGATCGCCACTTTCATGGTTGTTCTTTTGCAGATATGGGTTTTGCCTTGAACCCGGTTTCATCAATCGCCGCGATGATTTTCTCCGGCGAAAGTTTCGTGGCGTCGTATTGCACGACGGCTTCTTTGGTGTCGAAGCTCACCTGCGCTTGCTGAACGCCAGCCTGCTTCTTCAAGACCGACTGGATATTGAGCGCGCACGCCGCGCAATCCATGCTCGGGATCTTCACTTTCAAGACGGCGCTGTTTGAATCGGCGGCGGCAATCGGTGCGTTGGATTGCGTCGCTCGCAGAATCGCCGATGAAAGACTCGGGAAAGCCGCCGTGACCAGAACGAAACCCGTGGCCAGCCACAAAACCATCTTGTTCCATTTCGCCACCGGCTTGGTCGCGCAGGCCGAACCCGGTTCGCAGTCGGTCTTCGGCTTGCGATAGGTGAGATACCAGGCGAGCGCGAGCAGCGCAAACGTCACGCTCAGAAATACAGGCCGCCATTTTTCAAACACGGCGGACGCGGCGAATCCGCTCGTGCCCAGCACCACGGCCACCAGCGGGCCGATGCAGCAGAGGGACGCGGTGATGGCGGCGACGATACTGCCGCCCAAGGATGCTTTTTGCAGAGCTTTCGATTTGTCCATAAACTTTTCCAATTTCAGTTTCTGGACCAACCTACGGCCTCTACCCGGCTAGAGGGTCAAGGGGCTTTTTGATTTTCTTTTTGCCCGCAGCGGGAACAGGTCGGTTTTCTGTCAACTGCTCAATCAAATCGCAGAACTCGCCTGCGCACCGGCGCTGGCCGGTGGTTTCCTTTTCCCATCGGGGCACGACGGCCGCCAGCGATTTCCGAAATTTGCGCAGCGCCTTGATGCGCGCGTCCAGTTCCCGCAAGTGCTTCCGGGCCACGTCCGCGACACAGCGGCAGGGAGCGCGGCCTTGTTCGCGCAGGTCGAGAACTTCTTTGATCTCCTCCAAAGTGAAACCGAGGGCTTGGGCTTGCTTGATGAACTGAACCCGGCGGAGCGACGCCGGAGAATAAAGCCGGTAATTCGCGCCGGAACGGTCCGGCTTGGGCAGCAGGCCAAGTCGTTCGTAGTAATGCAGCGTCTGCACGCCCACGCCGACGCGAGCCGCAAGTTCCCCAACCTTCAAGAGCGATTCCGTCTTCATCTGCTTCGCAAAATAGACCGAGCGCAGGTGGTGGGCAAGACCGGCTGTCTCGCACCGCTATGAATCATCTGGCCGTGCCGGTCATTTTTTCGGAATATCCTGACCATGCCAGCGTTCTCAACCTCGGAAACATGAATCGTTTTGAATCCAAATTGGACGAGCACCGCCTTGTCCTGCGTCGGGGTCAACTTCAGACGTTGCAAATCAACGTCGGGCGCAAGTGCAACCAGACCTGCACGCATTGCCACGTGGACGCCGCACCGTGGCGCACGGAGATGATGCCCGAGTCGGTGGCGCGACGAGTGGGCGAATGGATTCGTGAGCATCGCCCCGCCATCGTGGACATCACGGGCGGCGCGCCGGAGTTGAGCGAGCATTTTCGTTATTTCGTCGAGACGGCTCGCGAGTGCGGCTGTCACGTCATCGACCGGAACAATCTCACCATCATCGAGACGGCGGCGTTCGCCTGGCTGCCGGATTACCTGGCGCAACATGAAGTCGAAGTCGTCGCCTCGCTGCCCTGCTACTCGGCGGAAAACGTGGACGCGCAGCGCGGCGATGGAGTTTTCGAGAAAAGTATCGCCGCCCTGAAAAAGCTGAATGCAGTCGGCTACGGGACGAAGTTGCCCTTGAATCTGGTTTACAACCCGCTTGGGGCGAAATTACCCGGACCGCAGGCTGAGCTGGAAGCCGACTACAAAACGGAGCTGCGCGCCCGCTTCGGCATTGAGTTTACGGGTCTCTTCACGATCACGAATCAGCCCATCGCCCGGTTTGCCGAAGATTTGCGCCAGCACGGCCAGTGGGACGAATACCTCGAGCTTCTCGCCAACAGTTTCAATCCCGCGACGGTTGAGGGCCTGATGTGCCGCTCGACTTTGAGCGTCGGCTGGATGGGCGAAGTATTTGATTGCGATTTCAACCAGATGCTCAAGATGCAAATGCGCAACGGCAAACCGCTCTTTCTCTGGGATGTGACACCCGCCCAGCTTGAAGACCGGGAAATCCAAACGGGCGATCATTGCCTGGCCTGCACTGCCGGAGCTGGCAGCAGTTGCACTGGCACCGTGGAGGCGGCTCGCACATGACGGGGCAAAAACGTTCCCAAAAAGGCAATCGGCGCCCAACTCACATTTCGAAGCGAAAGGCGATTATGTCGCCAACCACATCGGAGAAAACGGCCTGACCAAAGTAATGTTTTACGACGGCGGGCCGGTTCGAGAGCAAACAAAACAAAAAGGAAAAACGCATGAAAAACAAAACAGGATCGATAGTCGCGGCCGCGGCATTGGCGGGACTCGTCACCGGGGCGATGTTCACCGTTACAGGATGCTCCAGCCAAAAAGCCGGAATGGAATCCGGCAGCTCCATGCACAAGCACTCTTGTGCCGGAAAAAATGCCTGCAAAGGACAAGGTGGCTGCAAGACCGCAACCAACGCGTGCAAGGGGCAGAACGCCTGCAAAGGCCAGGGTGGTTGTCACGTCTCGTGATCTGATGGCTCAATACCGCGGTTGGAGCGGGGAATTAAACCGTTCCCGCTCCAGCCCGGCTCATTTTTTAATGCCCGCGAATCGATTCAACGCCTTTACCGACTACGGAGTCGGCATCGGTCTGCGCATCCCGCACTACGAGCACATTTTCGCAAAAAAGCCGGTCGTGGACTGGTTCGAGATCATCTCGGAAAATTTCATGTGCGACGGCGGCCGGCCACTGGAAATGCTCGACCGGATTCTCGAGCAATACCGCGTCGTGCAACACGGCGTCTCCATGTATTTCGGCTCGGCGGAAAAATGCAATCGCGAGCACCTGAAAAAACTGAAGCGCCTGGTCAAACGCACGAACACGCCGTGGCTTTCGGATCATCTTTGCTGGGGCAGCGTGGACGGACGTTACACCCACGACTTGCTGCCCATGCCTTACACGTTTGCCGCCGCCAAAGTCACCGCGCGGAAAATTCGCGAGACCCAGGATTTCCTGGAGGTGCCGATTGCGGTGGAGAATGTCAGCAGCTACGCCGAGTTCCATGTTTCGGAAATGACCGAGTGGGAGTTTCTCAACGAAGTGGTCGAGCGTGCGGACTGCGGAATTCTGCTGGACGTGAACAACATTTACGTCTCGTCGTTCAACCACAACTTCGATCCGTTCGTTTATCTCAACAGCATTCCAGCGGAACGGGTCGCGCAAATCCACATCGCCGGCCACTCGAGGTATCGCAAATACATTCTCGATACCCACGACCATCCGGTGATCGACCCGGTTTGGAAACTCTACGCCCGCGCCCTGCAACTTGCGGGAAAGACGGCCACTCTATTGGAATGGGACGACCACATCCCGTCGTTCGACGAAGTTCACCATGAAGCGCTCAAAGCCAATCAATTCATCCAGCAAAGCGAAACCGTCGCGGCTTGAGCGCCAGACAGCCGCGGAGCTGCGCGACTTGCAACGCCTGATGGCGCGGGCCGTCATGCGCCCGCTGACGCCCGCCGCAAAAATGAATCCTCGCTGGACCGATGGCACGCTGGCAAAAAACGTCGTCGCAAGTTTCATCAAGCCCAACGACCGACTCACTTCATTCGAGCGTCTGCAGCTTTACAATCGGCAATACTGGTTTCGCCTGCTCGATTGTCTGCATGATGATTACCCGGGGTTGCAGGCGGTTTTGGGCGAACGGAAATTCTCCCGCCTCGCGAGGGAGTATTTATCCGAATGTCCCTCGGCCTCATTCACGATGCGCAACCTCGGACAATTCCTGGTTCGCTTCATTGAATCCAATCCGAAACTGGTCGCGCCTGACCAGCACCTTGCTCTCGACATGGCCCGGCTGGAATGGGCGCACATCGAAGCGTTTGATAACGCCGCCAAAACTCCGATCACCGCAGACGAAATGCGCGCCGCCAATCCCCAAACGCTGCGCTTGGGATTGCAGCCCTATCTCACGCTGCTCCGGCTGAACTATGAGCTGGATGATTTTCTAATTGCCGTGCGGCGCGGTCAAGGGCTGCGTCATGAAGCCAGCAACGCGATGGAAAATCGCCGAGAGCGTTTACCAAATAAATCAAAAAAGTTTCATCGTTCCAAAGCATTCTATCTTGCCGTGCATCGCCACCGGAATTCGGTCTTTTACAAACGGTTGCGACCGGATCAGTTCGCCTTGCTGTCGGCTTTACAGCAGGAATTGCCTCTGGAGGCCGCGTTCGCAAAAGCTGTCGAATCTGCCAACTCCGCAAAGTTCCAGCCAAAGCAAATTACCAAATGGTTTCAAGATTGGTCAGCGCTCGGCTGGTTTTGCCACGCGGCAGTGGTGAAACCGAAACGAAAGCCGCGTTGCCCGCCCAAGACAAATTCGCTATAACACAAACACCAAAAACATTCGCCATGATGAAAATATTCCTCTTCATTCTCCTGCTCGGCACTGCGCTGACACAGGCTCAAACCAACTCCACTGCACTTAAAGCCGGCGATGCCATTCCCGACGTGACGCTGCGCACGGAAGAAAACAAGGAAGTCAGCTTGCGAAAACTCGTCTCAGAGAAACCGACCGTGTTGATTTTCTATCGCGGCGGCTGGTGTCCGTTTTGCAACCGCCATTTGCAGGCGCTGGTCGGCATTGAAGACGACCTGAATAAAGCCGGAGCGCAGTTGCTCGCCATCAGCATGGACCAGCCAAGCAAACTCAAGGAGACTCCCGACCGCGACAAGCTCCACTATCGTCTGCTTTCCGACAGTAACGCCGCAGCGGCGACGGCATTCGGCATCGCATTCAAATTGGACGACGCCACCGTGGAAAAATACAAAGGCCACGGCATCAATCTCGACGCCGCGACAGGGAGCGACCGCCACATCCTGCCGCACCCGGCGGTGTTCGTTGCGGACACGAGCGGCAAGATTCGCTTCGCCCACGTCAACTCGGATTACAAGGTGCGGCTCGAACCCAAAAAGATTTTGGAAGCCGCACGGGCTGCACAGAAATGAACCGCTACCCCTTGGCCGTTGTGCTGGCCGGCTTTCTGGTGACTCTAGCAGCCTGTCGGACTTAGCAACTTTAACGGAAATAAAGTTCTGAAAAGACCACCAAAAATGCCTCGGCTAAAATCAAAACGCCCCATATCGAATTTTAGAGCGTTGCGTTTCCTAAGTCCGACAGACTCCTAGTCGCCTGCGGCGGTGAGCCTCCCGCCCAGCATGAGGTCAAACTGGCCAATATGATCATTACCGTGCGGGAGAAGTTTCCCGGTGTGAAACAGCTTTCCACCACGAATCTCGTCGGGTGGCTTGCCGATCCTTCCCGGCCGCAACCCCAGTTGCTTGATGTCCGGACGCCGCAAGAATACGCCGTCAGCCATCTGCCCGGGGCGCGCCAGGTTTCTCCAGACGCCAAAGCGGAGGAAGTGCTGGCGAAACTCGATCGGCAACGGCCCGTGGTGGTGTATTGCTCGGTGGGTTATCGTTCCAGCAAACTTGCGGAGCGATTGCAGGCGGCGGGTTTGGTAGAAATCCTGAATCTGGAAGGTTCAATTTTCGCCTGGGCTAATGAAGATCGCCCCCTTGAAAAAGACGGGCAGCCCGCGACCAGGGTGCATCCGTATTCCCAGAGGTATGGGCAGATGCTCAAGCCCGGGCGGCGGGCACCGTGAAATTGCCTGACGAATTTCGTCCGTCGGTCGTGGCAGCATGAAAACTCGTCGAACCTCAAAGCTGGATCGAGAGTTGGTGCTCGTGGGGGGCGGTCACTCGCACGCTTTGGTGGTGCGAATGCTCGGTCGGCGCCCCTTGACCGGGGTGAATGTCACCCTCCTCAGCGAATCAGATTGGGCGCCCTATTCCGGGATGTTGCCCGGCCATGTCGCCGGGTTCTACCGCTGGGAAGACATGCACATTAATCTCCGGTCGCTCTGTAACTTCGCCGGCGTGAATTTTGTGGCCACCCGGGTTAACGGCCTGGATTTGCAGCGGCACCAAGTCCACTGCGAAGACAGGCTCCCGCTCCGCGCGGATGTGCTTTCCCTGAATATCGGCGCAACTCCGCGGCTGTCTGATTGTCCGGGAGCGGACCAATGGGCGATCCCATCCAAGCCGGTGCCTCGCCTGCTCGCGGGCTGGGAACAGGTGCAGGCGGCAGGCCGCGAAGCGGGTCGAACTTTGCGCCTCGTGATCGTGGGTGGGGGCGCGGGGGGAGTTGAACTTGCCCTGGCGATGCAGCGGCAGTTGCCGACGCGGACTATCTTCACCCTGATCCATCAAGGAGACCACCTTTTGTCCGGACACAATGCGCGCGTGCGGAGCATCCTTGGCAAACTGCTCCGCGAACGCCGCATCACGGTTCATCTGGGCGCCCGAGTCCACGAGATCACGCAATCAGCCGTGCACTGTAAATCGGGACCAACCATCCCAGCCGATTTTGTCTTCTGGGTCACGCAAGCCCTGCCGCCACCCTGGCTAAACGAGAGCGGTCTGGCAGTGACGCCTGCAGGCTTTATTCGGGTGATGCCCACGTTGCAGTCGGTCAGTCACTCCTGGGTATTCGCGGCAGGCGATGTGGCTTCGTTGGAGAACGCTACGCTCCCCAAGTCAGGGGTCTTCGCCGTGCGGATGGCTCGGCCCCTCGTGGCCAACCTGGCGGCGTATGTCGCGGGCCAATCCATGCGACCTTATCAGCCCCAACGCCATTACCTGAGCTTGATTGGCACAGCCGATGGGAAGGCGGTGGCCTCGCGCCGTTGGCTGGCCGGACATGCGGCCCTATTCTGGCGCTGGAAAGACTGGATTGACCGGCGGTTCATGCGGCAATTCTCCGGGCTGCCGCAGCGCAAACCCCAAACAATTACGGCAACCGCGCCAACGTCAGATCCCTGAATGAAACAAACGCTCGCCCTCGCGTTAAAGCCATCCGTGGTCAAGCGTGCCCTCAAATACGCAGTCGTCGTGGGTTCAATTCTCATCGCCATCAACCCTAGCGACGCCATTCTGCGAGGCGAACTGCCGCCCGAACGATTGTTTCGGATGGGCCTTACCGTGATTGTGCCCTACGTGGTTTCGACACTTTCCAGCGTGGGGCGATGCGCGAAATTGGGAATAAGTCATCAAGCCCGACTCTCTCATCGTAGTTGAATCGTCAACCGGTCCGACGTGCTGTTCGAGGATTGTGCGCCCAGTGGCGTGCGATCGCTTGCGCCAGTGCGCAGGCCGCCTCGGGCGTTTGCATGAAGGCGGCCGAGCCAAACTTCGTCGCCGCACTCCAGCAATTGGAGGAAAAGTATCGCGCGCCGCTCGCGAGGTTTTATCTGGGGAAATTTTTTTACCAGGAAATGGCGGAAGTGCTGGAGTTGCCCATCGGCACGATCCTTTCCAGGATGTCGCGGGGAAAGGAAATGCTCCGCCGCCGACTGCAATCGCCATCACCCATCGCGATATCGTGCGCCAACCCAACGCGGAATACCGCTTGGACTGGGCGCATTCTGGTCAGCATCGCGTCGTTATCCTTGAAGATTATGGAATATCCCCAGCCAATGATTGTTCTCACCCCAAGAGTATGACGAGATTCAAAACCATTCCGCCGCTATTTGCCGTCGCGCTGTGTTTCGCGACACTCACCTTACATTCGATTGCCGCCGACTTTGACCAATCCAGTGCAATCTTCGACGGCGTGCTCAAGCAATATGTCAAAAACGCCCACGTGGACTACGCGGCGTTGAAGGCGCATCCGCAGGACATGAACCGGTATCTCGACCAGGTTGCCGCCGTTTCCAAAACCGATTTCAAGAAATGGAGCGAGCCCCAGCAAATCGCCTTTCTGATCAATGCTTACAACGCCTACACGCTCCGGCTCATCATTGAGCATTTCCCCCTGAAAAGCATCAAGGACATCGGCGGCTGGTTCAGGGGCCCGTGGGATCAACCTGTTGTCAAACTGTTCGGGGAAACAATCAACTTGAATACGCTGGAGCATAAAATCCTGCGCGTGGACTACGCCGAGCCGCGCATCCACTTCGCGCTCGTGTGCGCTGCCAAAGGCTGTCCGCCGCTGCGCAGTGAGGCGTATGTAGCCGACCGCCTGAACGAACAATTGGACGATCAAGCGAAACATTTCCTCGCCAACCCGGCCAAAAACCGCGTGGATGTTGCCAACCAGACGGTCTATCTCTCGCCCATTTTCAAATGGTATGGCGTCGACTTTGAAAAGAAATCCGGCTCAGTGCTCGCCGCCTTGAAACCTTACTGGCCAAGCAAAGCAATCGGCACGGACGATTTCAAAATTCGTTACACCGACTACGACTGGTCGTTGAACGAACAAACCAGATGATGGGTCGCAAAATCTCCATGCAGCCGCACCCGGACATTACCCGGCCCAGCCACAAATAATCCGAACACTCGAAAACCATGAAACCCAACGATGAGAACGGCAAACTGCCGCCAGAAAAACGCCCGTTCCGGGTCTTGATTATCGCTGGGTCAGACCGGCGACAATACAACTGCCCGGGGGTTGATTCCAAAGCGCGAACCCTGATGCTGCGCATGGCGGATACGCTGCCGCAGGAATGGGAGATTGATTATGAGGATTTGGGCAACGTCTTTGGCCGGGCGCGCATTCAAAGCTGCAATGCCTGCGTCTCAACCGCCATGGCCCTGTGTGTCTGGCCTTGCAATTGTTATGAGGCGAAGAACTCAAAAGAGCCGGATTTAATGTGGGATTTAGACCTCTACAGCCGGCTTGATCTCGCCGACGCCTGGGCCATCATCGGCCCGGTTAACTGGTATGCCCCGACCTCGAATCTGAAACTGATGTTCGACCGCTTGGTTTGCATGAACGGTGGGAATCCAAAGGAGGAATTGATCGAACACAAAAATCCGGAACTGGCCATGAAGCTTGACCACTCGGCGGAATGGGAAGAATTGAGCCTCAACCACCTCGAAGGACGCACTGCGGGATTTTTCTGTTACGGGGATGGTGGCGGTGACGAATTGGATGCCACCGGACGTCCGAGACTACTGCGACATCCCGAGTATTTTGACCCACACGAAGAACCGGCTAACGATCGCGACTTGTATTCACCTTTGGTGTGGCAATGTCGCTACGGAGGAATCGAAGTCCCTTCTTCGTTGTGGCGTTACGTAAAATTCGGCGACGGCAAAAAATACAGTGATAATCAGGCGGAGGACATCGCGAGTGAACCGCATGTCTATACGGAATTCGACGATTGGACGAACACGTTCGCGGCATTTGTCGAGGCCAAGGGCAAGGTAGCTCCGGGGAAGTTTCGCGCCTTTGGCTATAAAGCCCCCGGTCATCGCTGGCGCGACCTCCAGCTCAAATGGCGTGAGCTGAAAATGCAGGCGGGTCATGCCCCATCGGGATCGTCGCCAGCCGCCCAAGATGTTTTGGGACTTAATCGTGATACTGGAAGCGATGTGAAAAAATCAGAGAGAGACAAACTGCGCGATGAGTAAATCCGAGAAACAATCGCACTGGAAGTGGCTGCTCTACCTCGGGGCGGCCATTGTGCTCGTCGCCGCCGCCATTGTCGCCTTCAAATATTTCCATGGTCAGGAGTTGCTCAAGCAGGCGCTCGATTGGGTTGGGCAACTCGGGCCATGGGGTCCGATCATCTTCATCGCGATCTACATCTTGGCGACCGTGCTGTTCATCCCCGGCTCGGTGTTGACCCTCGGCGCGGGCGCGGTGTTCGGCGTGGCGTGGGGTTCAATTTACGTTTCCATCGGCTCGACGTTGGGCGCGACGTGCGCCTTTCTCGTTGGCCGGTATCTCGCCCGCAACGCCATTGCCCGCAAGATCGAGGGCAACGAACGCTTCGCCGCGATAGACAAGGCCGTCGCGAACGAGGGTTGGAAAATTGTGGGGCTGACGCGGCTCTCGCCGGTGTTTCCCTTTACGCTTCTGAACTATGCTTTCGGACTCACGCGGGTGAAGCTGCAGGATTTCGTCCTTGCCTCGTGGATCGGCATGATGCCGGGCACAGTGATGTATGTGTATCTTGGTTCGCTGGCAAAGGCCGCCACCGGCGAGCGCACGCGCACCACCGGCGAATGGGTGCTCTACGGCGTCGGCCTCCTCGCCACAGTCGTCGTCACCGTCTTTGTCACGCGCATCGCCAAGAAAGCGTTGGAAAAAAAGATCAATCGGTAAAATCCCGAATCGCCACCTACCTGCCGTGGCTTCAGCGAAGGCGGAAGAACTTTTCCTGAATCCAGATGCAGCGGGACTGCAGAACCGCCACGACCGTCGTTACAACTGTCAACCTCGCGGATTTGAGCGGCGAATTACGCGTTGCGCGTGGCCTTTACAGCGGCAGCAAATCCTTATTCTCAATCACACGCGCCACATGCGTAAAGACGAAGAATGATTCCGTGACGCTCAAGACTGGCACTGTGTCCCACTGGCCGTCTTGGAATGTATGTGGAACGAAAGCTCCGCCCCGCCTGTCGAGCGTGAAAACGACATTGCCTTCTTGCGGATGGAAGAAACGGCTGTCCCACCAATACGGTGGAATCACGCCAGGTTCGAGCGGTGGCATGTCAAAGATGATTCCCGGAAAACTAATGAGCGAGAAGCCCTCGGGCACGGCGACGCTCAGACCGAAATTCCATGAATCGCCAGTCACGGAAAGCCGCAGCAAGCGGCGTATCGGATTGAAGAACAGCGCGCCTTCTCCCGGATTCAGGGTTTCGGCAGGACGACTCCATCCGCGCGGCCCAAAGCGGTTAACCGTGAACCGTTGTGTATGCGCGTCAAACTTGTAGAGAACAGTTCCATGCGGCACTCGCGGAAACAATGTGACCACGCGGTTGTCGATTTGCGAATCGCCCAAGCGCGTGCCGCGCCTGTGCCAGAGCGGGTTGGCAATAGCGGAAATTCCCGGCGGCAGTTCGTAAACGTTCGTTTGCGTGTTGATGGGGTCATTCGGAGAAACGGGAAATGCGTTGGCGGCAATTTGCGTCCACAGGCCGAGCAACAGGCCAGCGGAAACGGTCGCTCGCATGAGCGATGACCCGCCGGCTTTCCGCCCCGATTTACGTGCGCGCCTGACAAAAACCAACAGCGCCGCACCAACGCCAAGTAAAGCGAACGCGGAAGGCTCGGGTACAGCGGTGATTTGTCCTCGAATCTCGCCTCCGGGATAGGTTGTCGAATAGACGTTCGCGTACCAGAGTCCCGCCAAGAGGTCGTTAATCTGCGGGGTGGTCAAATTGTTGATTGCGCCAACAAATGTGTAACCACCCGGGTCAGGCGGATTCGGCACGGCAAACGATGGTGCGCCCAAATCAAAAAGCACTGGCGCGGTAGAACCGGGGCTTACCGGGCCGTTAATCGAGCCGGTCGTAACCGGAAAAGTCCAGAGGCCGCCGAAATTGTAGCTCAATGTCGTACCACTCAAACTCAGTGTCCCGCTGCCGGTCGCGGTGCTGTCATTGGGTGGCACTTGGTTCGCACCGTTGAGACTCACAGTGAATTGGAGTGTGCCTTGCGCTTGAGCGGCAACGATTCCCGCCACCGTCAGGAAGGTGAAAAAGATTTTTTTCATAACGTGAGATGTTGAGGTTACGGTTTGTAAATCGCTCGATAGAAGCGTTGCGGATTGTTTGTGAACGCGGTGTCCGTCAGCGTAAACGGAGCAGTATTCGTGGCGATGGAAATCCAATTTGTCGTGCTGAGATTGGTGTTCGCTTGGATGATGTAATTCAACCCGCTGACCAGTGATACGGTGAGTTGGAATGTGTTGTTGGTGACGATCGGACCGCTCAAGGTCGCCTCGCTGGTCAGCACCGTCAGCACCGCGACAACACTGGTTACTGAGCCCGAGGTGTTGGTGGCGACGACGGTGTAGTTTGCAGCGTGATTCGTCTGGACGCTGGTAATTGAATAGCTCGAACTGGTCGCGCCACTGATATTCACGTTGGTCGAACGCCATTGGTAAGTCGGGTCGGGCGTGCCAATCGCGTTCGCTGTGAAGGTGACGTTGTTGCCTTGATAAACAGTCTGGCTTTGCGGCTGCACGGTAAAAATGGGTGCGGACGGTTGAGTCCAGTTCAACGTGGCATTGCCCACCGCACCGTTCCAGCCGTCCACTGCCACGCGATAAATCGTTGAACTCGTAGCAGTGAATACAACGCGGCTCGCACCATTGCCAGCAGACGCGTGGTCGCTTGCAACTGACGTAAGCGCGTTGACGCTGTTGCCAGTGTAAACTGCGAGCGCCGAGTCAAACGTGCTCCCGACGGTATCAAGGGTTACGCTGCCGCTCGCGGGAGCAGTCCAGTGATACCAAACAGACGCTCCTCCGGCGTTCCCCGCGTGGTTGGGCTCGCCGCTTTCCTTTGTGCCTCGAATATTCGTGCCGTTCGTGCTGCCTTGCGACCCGCTCAACAGAATCGAATTAGCAAAATTATCGTTTGATGGAACAGCGAAAGCGACGCTCCCCCACTGGACGGCCCAGCGACCATCACCGTCGGTAAGGCCAGTGTTGACGGGCGTGCCCGCATATTCCTGAAGCGTCCAGAAATCCGTGTCGTTCACCGGGTCTGGCCAAGTCGCGCTGTAATCACCCCATCGGTTTCTGCCGCTGTTAAACGTCTTGTAGTAGCAGCCTTCACCGGCCTTCAGCAACGTGACCGCGCGCATCGTGTTCGCCGAGTCGTTAAAAGCACGCAGCGCGTAACTCGCGCTCGCATATCGGTTCGTGGAAAAGCTGGAGAAGCCGACGACCGCATCATTGAAGCGATTCACCGCGATGCTCGGAAATGCGTAGAAGTTGACGTTCGCCGAATCGTCAATCCGTCCAGCTTGCTGGAATTTCCGTTGGTTGAAATCTGCCACCATTGAACGGAACTACGGCTCGGATTCACGACCGGAAGAAAAATCGTGTGAGCGCACCACAGGCTGCCATTGCGATAAACGACGTTCTGCATTCGCGAATCTCCCGTCCGAATTTTGACTGTCGTGTTGGTTTGCGGAGCAAAATCTATGTCGCCCGGCCAGAAAGCCCACGGCGCGGTTTGGGGAAAAGTGCTCGTGGTGTTGAATGTCGGCGAGGTTGGAGTACCAGTGAGGGTATAAAGCCGAAGGAAGCCGTTGGTTTCCCCGCCACTGGCGAATGCGGGATTCCACATCTGCAAAAAGTGGAGTGTGGACTGGTTTGTGTCGTACGTCGTTGCTGGCACAATCGTGCCGCCGAAGTTGGTCAGCGAAAGTGACGAAGAAGCTGTGCCGCCGGCGTAAAGATTCGTGCGGTTGAAAACGTAAAAGCGAGCGTGGCTGAACCCGCTTTGTACGGTGTTGCTGTACATGTTGAGTTGAACGACAACCCAATTCTGATTGAAACCCAGACTGGGGTAATCCGCCCACACGCCGTTGTTGGCGTCCACGTCAATTTTGAACCTGTACCAAGCGCCGGTGGGATTATTGCCTTGTGAAACACCGATGAGCAGGGAGGACGTGTTTGCGTAATTCGGCGGCGGGTCTGCGCAAGCAGCCGCAATCCACCGCTGATTGTACGGGTCGTAAACGATGCGCGGGTCAAACGCGAAATTCAGACCACCAACGCTGCCCCAAAAATTGCTAAGAGAAACCGTGCTGTAGATGTTCGTGCCCGCACGGTCGGTGATGCGAACCTGAGTGTTGAGCATCGTGACCACATGATTCGGCCCGACCGCGCCCATCGTGTCCGGTGGAATGCGAGTGTTGTCATCGTTCAGCCCTATGAAACTGACCGCCGGATCAATTGAGGATGGTGGTTCACCCCCGCCGGGAAACGGCAATGGCCCTGGCGACGGATAGACCACTGCGTTGGTCGGAACTTCCAAATCGCTCGGAATGGTTTGCCACGGAGCAGCCTCGTCATCTGCAAGGGAGAGTTGAACGCCCAGAACGGTGACGAGGATTCCAATTGTGACAATGGCAAGTCTGGGTCTTGCCCGGGTGTTGCCGTGAAGTTGATTCAGGGTTTTCGTGTTCATGTCAGGTTTCTTCGGTCAGCGACAGAATTCACCGAACTGCCGCGATTGTTTCAGATTTCGTTGGCCAGCACAAGCCGCGCATTTTGAACTTCTTTCAGGATGCTCAAAAGAGATCCGGCCAGCTAACGGTTCGCGCCGCCAGATTACGCGGAAGCGTCTGAGGATGTAAAGCCTCCTGTTTGGGTTTTTCAGCTTTGCGAGCATGGGGCGATGCCCTCGCGCAAACCCGATGTCTGCCCACTCAGAAAACGTTTCGGAAGAAACGTGGCGCGTTTGCGGTCGCGGCGGGATCTGACTCAGGAAGAATTGGCCGAGAACATCAGGGTGAGTCCGCGTTATCTTCGGAGCGTAGAAGCGGGCGAATACTATCCGAGCCTGCCAATCGCCGCGCGGTTGCGGGCTGCGCTTCGCTGCGACTGGAACGAGCTCTTTGCTGGTTGCGAAAAGGCGTAAGCAGAATTGCATCGGGCGGGTCGCCCGATGCAGCAGGTGAGTCGTCCGCGCTACCTTTTCACGCCTTCGCGTAAAGCTCGCTGCCCTTCTCGGTGAACTCGCAGGACTTTTCCTCCATGTCTTTCGTGGAATAAACGGTTCGTGGCGACCCTCTTATTTCCATACAGTGAGCGCCCGAAAGCGCTATGTGCCACACAAACACGAAAATGAACGACGCAAGTTCACCTCCACCCGTCCAACCGTGGGACGCGCACAATCAAAAGCTCGTATCGAACGTCCATCCGGCAGACTGGAAAAATCCAACCCCCGCGCAGCGATATAACCTAGTCGTCATTGGCGGCGGCACAGCGGGTTTGGTCAGCGCGGTCGGCGCGGCTGGCCTTGGCGCGAAAGTCGCTTTGATTGAAAAACACTTCATGGGCGGCGATTGCCTGAACGTCGGTTGCGTGCCGTCCAAGGCCATCATCCGCGCCGCACGCGCAGCGGCGGCGGTGCGTGAAGCGGCCGGTTTCGGTGTGAATGTCCCCGACGGCGTGACGGTGAATTTTGGCAAAGCCATGGAACGGATGCGCCGCCTGCGCGCCGACATCAGCCCGCATGATTCGGCGAAACGCTTCACCGAACTCGGCGTGGATGTTTTTCTCGGCGGCGGACAATTCACCGGTCCGGACAGCGTGGAAGTTTCAGGGCAGACGCTGCGCTTTTCCAAGGCCGTCATCGCCACCGGCGCGCGGGCAGCGGCACCGCCGATTCCGGGGCTGAAAGACGTTCCCTATCTCACGAACGAAACTTTGTTCTCGCTCACCAAACTGCCCAAGCGTTTCGGCGTCATCGGCGCTGGCCCGATCGGCTGCGAGATGGCGCAAGCCTTTGCCCGGTTGGGCGCGGAAGTTTTTCTCGTCCGTGCCGAAGCAGGAATTCTTCCGCGAGAAGATCGCGACGCGTCGGCCATTTTGGAAACGGCGATGCTTCGCGACGGCGTGAAGTTTCTGGATCACGGCAAGGAACTCCAACTTGCCAAAGACCCGAACGGCGTCTGGCTGCAGGTCAATGTGCCGGGACACGGCTACGACGTGCTTGTGGATCAACTCCTCGTCGCCGTGGGCCGCGCACCGAACGTCGAAGGCCTCGGGCTCGAAACCGCCGGCGTCGAGTTCGACAAGAAAGGCGTGAAGGTCAACGACCGCTTGCAGACGACCAACCCGCGCATTTACGCCTGCGGCGACATCTGCTCGCCCTACCAATTCACGCATGCGGCGGATTTCATGGCGCGCATCGTCATTCAGAACGCGCTGTTCAAAGGCCGCGCCAGGGCGAGTTCCCTCATCATCCCGTGGGCCACCTACACGTCGCCGGAAATTGCGCACGTCGGGCTTTACGAAAAGGAGGCAAAGGCCAAAGGCATCGAAGTGGACACATTCACAACGGAGATGAACAAGGTGGACCGCGCGATTCTCGATGGCGAGACCGAAGGCTTTGTGCGCGTTCACGTGCGCAAAGGCAGCGATGAAATCGTCGGCGCAACGGTCGTCGCGGCACATGCAGGCGACTTGATAGGCGAGCTGACGCTGGCGATGAAAGGAAAGCTCGGCCTGCTCAAGGTCAAGGACACGATTCATCCGTATCCAACCCAGGCCGAGGCCATCCGGAAAACCGGCGACCTTTACAATCGCACCCGCCTGACGCCCTTCGTCAAAAATCTCATGCAACGCTGGCTCGCCTGGCAACGCTGACCTCAGGCGCTTTCCCTTCCTGAACTCCGCTCGACAAAAAAGAAAGCCAAAATTATCGTCGCCCCGTGATTCCCAATAGCACATCGTTTTGGATGGTCACTTAAAGTTAGGCCGCTTCAAATTCGTATGAGATTCCCACGCCGCAAGACTTTGGTTGTGATCTTCGGAGCCTTCATTGGTGCTCTCATCCTCGTACTTTGTTATTCGCCGCAGTGGCATCCGACCTCGACGAGGGTTCGCTGGACGGGTTGGCGGTCCAGTCGTATTGTGTTTCAGGAGCAGGTCTTTCTTTGCGTAGACGCATCCTTGAAGGCGCAGCTCTTTCGCTACCGTCAGGTCGGTCCGCTGCGACTGGAGCGCGGTCCTTTTCCGATGCCATGCGATTTATCAGACAACGGCTAATCGCCAAGCATAGCATCGATCGGAGGGGGCGAGGGGGCAAGGCCAGCAAGGATTCGACGACAAAATCATCGACGCGTCGCGCCAACATCCCTATCCTCCGCCGACATTTGTGGTGAAGATTTTATATGGAACAAACAAAACCTGAAATCGTGGTGGTCGGCGGCGGACCCGGCGGATATGCAGCGGCGTTTTACGCGGCGGACCTGGGCAAGAAAGTTATCCTCATCGAACAGGAAAATCGACTCGGCGGTGTTTGCCTCAATCGCGGCTGCATCCCCTCCAAGGCATTGCTCCACGCCACGAAAATGATTTCCGAGGCACGGGAATCGGCCAACCGCGGCATTTCCTTCGACTCGCCGAAAATTGAGCTGGATAAACTTCGCGCCTGGAAAGATTCCATCCTGCACAAGCTTTCCGGCGGCATCAGCCAGCTCGCCAAAGCCCGGGGCGTCCAGGTCATTCATGGCCGCGCCTATTTCGAAGGCTCGCAAAAATTGCGCGTCGAAACCGAGGAAGGCCAGCAATTCATCGAATACGATAAGGCGATCATCGCCGTCGGCTCCAAGCCGGCCATGCCCAAAGTGTTTGATCTGGGCAATCCGCGCATCATGACCTCGACCGAAGCGCTCCAGGTCGAAGATATCCCCGAGGACCTGTTGATCATCGGCGGCGGCTACATCGGAATGGAATTGGGAACGATTTATTCCAATCTCGGCAGCAAAGTGGTCGTTATCGAGGCGTTGGAAACCATTCTGACTGGCGCGGACCCGGACCTGATTCGCCCGGTCGTGAAATACGCGGAAAAGAATTTCAAAGCGGTTCGTTACAAAACCAAAGTAACGAAGATGGCGACGAAGGGGAAAAAAATTCAAGTCACCAGCGAAAAAGACGGCACCGTGGTCGAGGAACTTTTCGACCGCGTCCTGGTTTCCGTCGGGCGCGTCGCCAATTCGGAAAATCTTGGCCTCGAAAACACCAAAGTCGAACAGGACGACAAAAAGTTTATCAAAGTCAGCGAGACACAGCAGACGTCCGACCCGAATATTTTTGCCATCGGCGATATCGCCGGAGGCGTCATGCTGGCCCACAAGGCGTCCAAAGAGGGCCGGATCGCGGTGGAAAACATCGCGGGCGAAGGCGCGGTCAATCGGGACATCATCATCCCGGCCGTGGTCTTCACCACGCCGGAAGTGGCTTGGTGCGGATTGACTGAGACCGAAGCGAAGGCCAAAGGCATCGAGGTCAAGGTCGCAAAATTTCCCTGGGCAGCCTCTGGCCGCGCCATGACGTTCGATCACACCGATGGCCTCACCAAATTAATCCTGGAGCCGGACACCGACCGAGTCCTGGGCGTCGGGATCGTGGGTCACGGCGCCGGTGAACTGATCGCCGAAGGAGTCGTCGCGATTGAAATGGGCGCCAACGCGAAAGATCTCGCGGCGTGTGTGCATCCGCATCCGACCTTGTCCGAGACCGTGATGGAGGCTGCGGAAGCATTTTACGGCCACGCCACGCATGTATTCGCACGCAAGGCGGCACCGAAGGAATAACGTCTAACGCGTTCGCAGGCCCTTGCTCGAATCTGCGCGACAGGTTTCGGTGGTTATTTGGGAATCAAAAACGACGCCGGATGTCCGATGTTTTCGTCCAGCGTGGCGAATTGCATTCCGTGTTTTTCTGCCAGGCTCGCGAGATAAAAACCGGTGGTCTTGGCGCTGGTTGGAGCTTTCAAACCGGTCAATGCAGAGAAATCACAAGGAACAAACTGCGGCTCATATTCGGCAAAAAACGATTGTAAGAGCCGACGCGCTTCATCCATTTCCGCCCCAATTATGTTGGTAGAGATTCGCAGGAATCCGAGCTCGGTGATCGGACAAAGCGCTAAATCGCATTTTTCCGCCCAAACTTTCGCCCGGAGATGAAACACGTGCGTCTGCCAGAGAAGCGACAGAAGCGTGGAAACGTCCAACAAATAGATCATGGAAATTCGTCCATCGCTTTCCGCACCTCTTCGTGTGTAATCAGCGCTCGGACACCCCGACGAGCAAGTTACCTTCTCGAACGAGCTTGATTTTCGACCGGGGCGGCTCGTCGAGTTTCGTCAGGACAACACGATTCCCGTTTTTCTCTTCCAGATCAAACGAATCGCCCGGCTTGAAATTCTCCGGCAACGTTATCCGCCTCTCCTGATCCGCTATGACAGTCATGGGTTGGACATAAACCTCCGCGCGAATTCTTTCAAGGTTGCAGATGGAACACGCAACGCCTCCATCGGCGGAATGAGAAAAGCTGCCAAATACGGCTTGCCAAATTGGACGTGACCTCACTCCGTAAACCTCCGC